>JAEEGG010000671.1_pt1 | contig 102528 bp, 73 predicted proteins | sample 9134161 | NCBI WGS metagenome assembly JAEEGG01 (sample SAMN16246543, study PRJNA631951) | gut metagenome | biome: gut microbiome; feature: rumen; material: CR-attached | host: Bos | place: Iran: Karaj | collected 2018-10
CGCCATGTAACACGACCTTGTGACGATATTATCCAAAAGATAGAGGCCTCAGAAAACCCAACGGACAAGAGAACGGGATTCGGCAGTAGGCAAAAGTGGTTCTGTGTCGCCATGTTTGTCGCTTTCCTCTGCCTTGATGTTTGGGCTTACATGATTGTGGCTTCGCATCTGAAACTGCCTCCGATGTGGCGGCAAGTGACTTACACGCGGACTGATGACAGCCTACCCGTGGACGACGATCTTTCGATTTGGGAGGTCTTTACCGACACGCTCGTCTCCGCCGAGGATGTCCTCGCCTTGACCAAACTATGGCAAGAAGACCCTTCTCTCGTGGTCGCGAAAGGCGTGGACGACGATGGGCAGACTGTGAACCTCTACGCGCTGAAGATGGCCTCGCCCGAAGGTCCCCTCATCAGCTCAAAACGCATTGGCGGAAAGCCCGTTGTGAAACAAATCACGGTGCGAGAGCCTAAAGTTGACCATGGCAAGGAAACCATCCCAGTGGTGTTCTTCATGACTCCAGAAGCGAAACAACTTTGGAGCGAACAATTCGACCCGAACGAGGAAATGAAGTCGATTGACATTGCCCTCGTCGTTGATGGTGTGGTGTACCAAAAGATAAACTTCACTTCCATACAAAATGTTACCCCTAATGCGTTCTACATCATGAGGGAATGGTCGTCGAAGGAGGAATTGGAGGCGTTCTGCGAGCGTTTGATTCGCCAGTGATACGGCGTCGCTTCGCGTCATTGCGAGGAGGAACGACGAAGCAATCCAGAAAACAAACAGACTTAGAGTCTGGATTGCTTCGTTCCTCGCAATGACGTACCCCCTCGAAAAAAAACGAAAAAAAATTCAGCTTTTTTCTTGACAGTATCAAAAAAAGCCGTACTTTTGCAGTGTTCTAATAAACTAATACACTAATGCTAATAAGTGCAACATACAGATTGTCAGGCGAAAGAGAAAAAATGGATTTATTTTCCTTCGGATGTAACAAATGCAGGCTTTCTGCGTATTACCTTTGGCAAAAAGTGTTATTCAGGCACACCTATTAATAAATAAGGCGATGATTCGATTGGAAAAAATAAACAAGACCTACTTTGGTGCCCAGCCGCTCCACGTGCTAAAAGGCATCGACTTGGAGGTCGCGGAAGGCGAGATGGTCAGCATTATGGGAGCTTCGGGTTCTGGGAAATCGACTTTGCTCAACATTTTGGGCATCCTCGACAATTACGACTCAGGCGAATACTACCTCAATGGAAAATTGGTGAAAAACCTCAGCGAAAACGAAGCCGCCGACATGCGCAACCGTACCATCGGCTTCATCTTCCAGTCGTTCAACCTGATTCCCTTTAAGACCGCGATGGAGAACGTGGCGCTGCCTTTGTACTACCAAAACGTGGGCCGCAAAAAGCGCAATGAACTGGCTTTGGAATATCTCGAACGCTTTGGCCTGAAGGAATGGGCCGACCACTATCCCAACGAACTCTCTGGCGGACAAAAGCAGCGTGTCTCGATGGCCCGCGCCTTGGTGACCCAACCCAAAGTCATTCTCGCCGACGAGCCTACAGGTGCCTTGGACAGCAAAACCTCCGCCGAAGTAATGCAAATCCTCCGCGAGGTGAACCAAACGGGCATCACCATGGTCATCGTCACACACGAAAGAGGCATTGCCTTGAGAACCAACAAAATCATCCACCTGAAAGACGGCGTGATTGAGAATATCGAAACCAATAATCCCGACAGAATCGATTTCAGTAAAGAGATAAAATGAACAGATTGAGTTTAAATAATAGACACGAGACTGCGAGACGCGAGACACGAGACATTGGTCTTGTCCCGTGTCCCTAAGTCCCGTGTCCCGAGTCAAAAAAATGATTCATGGACTTCTGGCGCGAGATATTCATGGCCTTGAGCCGCAACAAATTGAGGACTTTCCTCACGGGATTCGCCATTTCGTGGGGTATCTTCATTCTCATTGTGCTGCTCGCCGCCGGCAACGGCCTCATGAACGGCGTCAGTGAAGAGTTCAGCGACCAGTCCACCAACGTCTATATGATTTATGGCGGCGAGACCTCAATACCTTTCAAAGGACATGGTACCAATCGTTCCATCATGTTCACGGACAAGGATATACGCTTCTTGGAAACCGAGGTGAAAGAGGTGGATCAAGTGTCGCCGCGCATTTATCAAAGTGGTTTTGCCAACTTCGGCGACAAGTCGGGCAGCATTTTCGTGCAAGGTGTAAGGCCTGTTTTCAAGGATATCGACAATGTCAAAATGCTCGAAGGCCGCTTCATCAGCGAATTGGACGAGAAAAGCAGCGAGAAGTTCATCGTCATCGACGACAACCTGAGCAAAAAACTTTTTGACGACGGAGTTTCCCCGCTCGGACAGTTTGTCATCGTCAATGGCATTGCCTATAAAGTGGTCGGCGTTTGCGAAAGCGAGGGTCGTTCTGATGGCGGCAACGGCTATGTGCCTTTCTCTACCATGAAGAAAATCACGCGGCAGAGCCGGTATTGGATGCTGCATTTCACCGTCAAAGGCTTGGAAACCAAGGAGGACAACGAGATGTTTACCGAGTATCTGCGCACCCAACTGGCACGTTTTCATGAATTTGACCCCGACGACACCTCTGCTGTTTACATCCGCAGCAGGCAAGAGGAATACCTGCAAACCATGAAGATTTTCAACACAATACAACTCTTCATCTGGATTATCGGCTTCGCCATGCTCATATCGGGCATCGTGGGCGTGAGCAACATCATGCGCATCACCGTGAAGGAGCGTACCAACGAAATCGGTATCCGCAAGGCCCTCGGTGCCAAGTCACGCTCGATATTGGCCTCCATCGTTACTGAATCCTTGATTATCACCACGATTTTCGGCTACATCGGGATGTGGCTTGGCATGGTGGTGGCCGAAGTCAGCGGAAATATTTTGACCAAGGTCCAGGAAGGCAAGGAAATCTCCTTGAACATCGTCCCAAGCATTGACATCCGTATCGTGCTGATGGCCACTGGCTTGCTCATCGTCTGCGGCGTGTTGGCAGGTTTCTTCCCTGCACGCAACGCCGTGAAAATCAAACCTATTGAAGCAATGAATTACAGATAAAAACCACGCATCATGTTCGACTTTGACGGCATACACGAGATTTGGCAGACCATCACACGCAACAAGACCCGCAGTCTGTTGACGGCCTTCGGCGTGTTTTGGGGCATTTTCCTCCTCGTCGTCCTCACTTCGACAGGCAACGGCTTTGAGAAAGGATTGATGATGCAGGTGGAAGGCGTGACGCCCAACACGGTTTTCTTTTATACCAGCGTCACCAGCGAACCTTACAAAGGCTACCAAAAAGGTCGCTCGTGGTCGATGCAAATGGCTGATATTGAAGCTATCAAGGAGGCGTTTCCTTGTGTCAAAGCCATCTCGCCCGAAGCCAGCGTGTGGTCGAGCGAGGACAAGAACGTGGTCTATAATAGTCGCGGCGGCAGTTTCACGGTGAAAGGGGTGATGCCCGAGTACAACGAAATCGAGAAGTCGAAGATTATGAAGGGACGTTTCATCAACGACACCGACATCGCCACCAACCGCAAAGTGTGCCTTTTGGGCAAAAAAGTGTATGAAACCATGTTTGAGAAAGGCGAAAACCCGCTTGGTAAGATGGTGAAAGTCAACGGTATCTATTTCCAAGTGGTGGGTGTGGTGCGTTCCTACACCGAACACGTCAACATCAATGGCACCATCGACGAGTCGGTCATTTTGCCCTTCACCACCATGCAACAGGTCTTTGCCTTGGGCGACAAAATCGGTTTCTTCGCCTTTGTTGCCGACGACAACACGCCCATTTCGGACATCGAGGAGGAGGTCAAGCAACTCATCAAGCAGCGCCACGACATCGCGCCCACCGACAACGAGGCCATCGAATCTTTCAACCTTTCGGAAATCTTCAAGGCTTTTAAGGGCTTGTTCTTCGGCATCCACATCTTGATTTGGATTGTGGGTTTGGGTACTTTGATGTCGGGCGTCATCGGTGTGAGCAATATCATGCTTGTGACCGTGAAGGAGCGCACCCGCGAAATCGGTGTCAGGCGCGCCATCGGGGCCAAGCCCAAGGATATTATTGGTCAAGTGCTGTCGGAAAGTCTGTTGCTCACTACTTTGGCGGGTTTGGTGGGACTTTGCATCGGTGTGGGCATCATGGCGATTGTGGCCACCATTGTAGCCAACAATCCGAGTGAAGACATGATGTTCCAAGACCCGAACCTCGGTTTCGGAGCCGCCGTGGCTGCCACTATTATTGTCATCATTTCTGGACTCCTTGCCGGCGTGTTGCCTGCTTGGAGAGCCATACAAATCAAGGCTATTGATGCTATTAGGGAGGAATGAGTTATGAATAAGAACTACGAATTGCATGAATTAAGCGAATGTTTCCGCATGAATTTGGCAGCCAAGGCTGCGAATGCATACGAATATTCGTACCCGTTCACGACGAAGTCGCAAAATTCAATTCGTAGAAAATTTGTTCCATTCGTGAAATTCGTAGTTAGATATTGACAATCAAATAATTAAAATACCATGAAGAAGTTTTTCAAAATCCTGTTTTTCATCTTGTTAGGCGTAGGAGTCATCTGGACTTTCGTCTATCTTTACAAGAAATCGAGGCCGCAAGAGGTCGTTTACGAAATCGAAGTGGCCAAAATCGACACGATTCAAAAGACCACAGTCGTGACAGGACAAATCGACCCGCGCGACGAGGTGGCCATGAAGCCCCAAGTGTCGGGCATCATTTCAGAAATCCTGAAAGAACCTGGTCAGCCAGTGCAGCAAGGCGAGGTCATCGCCATCGTGAAAGTCATTCCCGACGTGAGCAACCTCTCCGCCGCCGAGTCGCAGGTGCGCGTGGCCAAGATGAACCTCGATAATGTGGAAAAAACCTACCAGCGTCAGCAGAATTTGAAGGCTAAAGGCTTGATTTCCACCGAGGAATTTGAGAAGTCGCAACTCGAATACCAACAGGCGAAAGAAAGCTACAGCAATGCCCAAGACCAACTCAACATCATCAAGGAAGGTATCTCAAAGAGCACGGCAGGCTATAGCAACACCATGATTAAGGCGACCATCTCCGGCATGATTCTCGACATCCCCGTGAAGGTCGGCAACTCGGTCATCAATTCCAACACCTTCAACGACGGCACTACCATCGCGACCATCGCCAATATGAAAGACATGATTTTCAAGGGCAAACTCGACGAGACCGAGGTGGGCAAAATCCACGAGGGCATGCCCATGACCTTGACCATCGGGGCCATGAACGACCGTAAGTTTGACGCTGTTTTGGAGTACATCGCGCCCAAAGGCACACAAGAGAGCGGAGCTGTCTTCTTCGAGATGAAAGCCCGCGCCATCCTGCCCGACGATGTTTTCGTCCGTGCTGGCTACTCTGCCAACGCCGAAATCGTTTTGGACGAGGCCAAAGGTGTCGTGACTGTGCCCGAAAGTTGCATCAGCTACGAGGACGGCGAACCTTTCGTGTATCGCTGTACCAAGGAGGATGCTCCGCAAGAATTTGAGAAACAAGCCGTTAAAGTCGGCCTTTCAGATGGCGTCAACATCGTTGTCACTGAAGGGCTGCAAGTCGGCGACAAAATCCGTGGAATCGAAAAAACCGAAGAATAATGAAACGAGCACTTTTGATAACGCTGTTGGTTGCAACCGTCTTCACCGCCCAAGCTCAAAAAGTCTGGACGCTTGACGGATGCATCAACTACGCCCTTGAACACAATTTAGATATTCGCAAAACCCAATTGGCAAGACAACAGGCTGATTACCAATATAAAGTAAGCAAAAACGCATGGCTTCCCACGCTGAATGCCAATGCGGGTGAATACCTCGGTTTTGGCCAGTCGCCTTCCTACACAGGTGTTTACGTGTCCGACAATTCCTCTTCGGCCTCGTTCGGTGCCAGTCTCTCTTTACCGCTGTTTCAGGGATTGAACCTCTACAACACCGCCAAAGCCGATGCTCTGAACCTGCAAGCCACTGAGCAAGACCAGAGAGCCGCTCAACTCAACCTGAAACTCAACGTGATGGCCTTTTACATGCAGGTGCTTTATGGCAAGGAGCAGGTGGAAATCGCCCGCCGGCAAGTGGAACTTTCCGCCGAGCAATTGGAAAAGACCCGACAGCTTTTTGAAAGCGGTCGCATTGCCGAAGCTGATGTCTATGAAAGCCAAGCCCAACTCGCCTCCGACCAAGCCACCCTCACCCAGGCTGAGACTGATTTGGCATTGAGTACACTCACCTTGACACAAGTCCTTGAAATCGAATATGATGAAAATTTTGAGGTGAGCGAACCTGATGCCTTCTTTGCCGGTCAGGAGCAGGAAATCGGCACACCGCAAGCCACTATCACCACGGCTTTGCAGAACCAGCCTGCAATGGAAGCCGCTCGTCTGCGCGTACAAAAGAGTCATTATGATTTGAAGGCCACCAAATCGGCGTGGTATCCCTCGTTGGATTTCTATGCTGGTTATTCCAACGGACTTTACCATTATTTCGGCGATAACTACCCAAACACGCCTGTTAACGAGCAACTGAAACGTAACAGCAGGGCGCAACTCGGTGTTTCACTCAATATCCCGATTTTCAACGGAATGAAGACAAAATACCGCGTGAAAATGTCGGAGTTGTCCATCGCCGACCAGCAGCTTGACCTTGAAAACACGGAGAAAACTTTGCGCAAGGAAATCCAACAAGCTTACGGCAACGCCAAGGCCGCACAGCAAAAGATGGCCGCCATGGAAAACAGTTTGGAAGCCTCGCGCATCGCCTATGATTACGCCAAAGCCGGCTATGACATGGGCAAAAAGACCCTTTTGGAACTGAACGAGAGCAAACTCCGCTTCCATAAGGCCGAATCTGACTTGCTGCAAGCACGTTATGAATACCTGTACCGTTGCAAAATCATTGAGTATTATAAAGCTGAGAAATAATCTAAAACTTTGGTGGATTGCAAGTTAAACGGAACAAAGACAAAAATAAAACTAAAAAATTAGTTTCAAATATACGAAAAGTAAAAAACTGTAGTTAATACCTTGTAAAATCACTTTATCATGAAAAAACTTACATTCTTTATCGCTTTGATGGCCATTGCGTCAATGGCTTTTGCCCAAAACAAGGTGACAGGCACCATCGTCGAGGAAGCCAACGGCAAGGGCATTCCTTTTGTCAATGTGGGTCTCTTTAGGCAGGCCGACAGCGTCTTTGTGAGCGGTGCAGCCTCTGACGACAAAGGTAAATTTGAACTTTTGGCTCCCAACGGCGACTATCGCCTGCAAGTGTCGGCCATTGGTTTCCAGACCTTTGAGCAGATGCTAACGGTGAAAGGCAACCAAGACCTCGGCCAACTGAAACTTTCGGAAGGCTCCACCAAACTCAATGAAGTGGTCATCACTGAAAAACGGCCTTTGTTTGCAGTTGAGGGCGAAAAGACCATGTATAACGTGGCCGAAGACCCCAGCATCCAGACAGGTACGCTGTCTGATGCCTTGCAGAATGCGCCTGGCGTAGAGGTTGACGTGGAAGGCAATATCTCCTTGCGCGGCACTTCAAGTGTAGAGGTGTGGATCAACGACAAACCCTCGCACATGACCGCCGAGAATTTGAAAACCTACATCCAGACCTTGCCCGCCAACAGCCTTGACCGCGTGGAGGTCATCACCAACCCCTCAGCACGCTATGGTTCCAAGGCCGACGGCATCATTAACATCGTGACCAATGCTAAAATCCAAAAGAACGAGTTCTTCAGCTTTGGCGTGAACGCTTCGACGCAGCCTTACATCGGTCCTTGGATGTCTTACGTCTGGTCGAACGACAAGCTGACCATCAATGCCTATATCAACGGTGGCTATTCCAACTGGAAAGGTTACAATAGAGTGGAGCAATCCCTGTTCAACGACGAAGGGCTCCTGGTTAGCCACGAAATTGATTCCTCGAACAATTCCAGCAAGAACTTTAACACAGGCGGTTACTTTAGTCTTGATTATGAGATAGACACGTCCAACAGTTTGAATCTTTGGGTCAGTAGCTGGCCGAGTTGGGGCAAAACTAACAACTACAGCATGACAGGGCGAGAGGAATTCCTGCCAGATCCTCTGCTCACTGACTATACCGAGAGTTCTAATGCATACGACCGAAGCTTCTTTGCCAACGGAGGTCTGTATTATCAGCACAAATTCGACAACAAGGGCCATAACCTCTCGGTCAGTGTCAACGGCATGGGCTGGGGAGATGGCAACGGTGGCAATATAGAGCGTAGGTTTACCAATCCAATAGAATACACCCACCTGTATCGTCAGGAAAACAGCTACAGCGCCACGGGCGCGGAAGGGGAAGTCGTATACAACCGTCCCTATTCTGAAAACGGCGAAATTTCAGTGGGTTACACTGTGGATTTTGACCTTGAGAAGCAATATCTTAAGACCGACTCGCTCGTTGGAGAAGACTGGATGAACGATGTTTACCGGTCCTACAAGGCCAACTTCGTCAACCTGAACAACGAGGCTTTCATCACCTTGCAGCACAAGTTTGGTGGGTTCACCGTGAAGCCGGGTGTTCGTTTCGTTAGCGAGTTGGTCAACGGCGAATATCCTTATACTTTCCCCAACGACACCACCAATTATAATTTCTCGAAGCACTTCTTCAGTGTCAGACCTTCGTTACATTTGTCTTATCGCACCGAGTCGATGCACAACTTCAAGTTGAGCTACACGATGCGTATTGCCTCACCCAGTGCAGATCAGTTGAGCATGTTCCCCTTGTATCACATGGACAACTATAGCACAGGCAATCCTGACTTGGAGCGAGTCTACACCCATTCCGTTGAGGCGGGCTGGACAAAATATTGGAACAGTTTCGGTTCTATCGGTCTGTCGGCCTATTATCGCGGCAAGACCAATGAAGTCAATACCATTCAACTATCTGAATATCATTGGCTTTACGACCGCGTGGTGAAGTATTCCTATCCAGTCAACGTGGGAAAGAGCTATACCACCGGCTTGGAGTATAATATGATGTACCGTCCGAGCGGCTTCTTCAACCTGCGTTTCTACGCTAACCTATACGATTCTTACATTTATACCGTATATGACGAGCAACCCTACGAGTTTGACAAGTGGTCGTACAGCTTCCGACTGAACATGTGGGCCAAGCTGTGGAACAAACTGGAAGTGACGGCCTCGGGCTACTATAGCTCACCGACTCAATCGCTATTCAGTGAGCGTCATGCACGATATGGCATCAATGCTGGTCTCCGCGCCGACTTTTTCGACCGTAAGTTGTCGGTGTATGTCAACGCGAACGACATCTTCAATTGGAACAGCTTCGGACAGGATAACTATAGCCCGAATGTGCAGTCCAACTCCAATTACAAGTACAACAGCCGCAGCATCGCCGTCGGTTTGACCTTCCGCTTCGGCAAGATGGAACTGGAGCAGATGGCTCGCCAAGGCGAGGGTGAATCTGGCAGTGCACCTCAGGGGATGGGGGGGATGTAAGCAATAGGCAATTACGTGCTGTTTGCCATGAGGTACCATGGACTTGAAATAGTGACTTTGTGAGCTATGCCAGTCATTTTTTTGACCGATAGTTATTTTTTAGTCGGATTTAGTCAATTTTAGTCGGATTTGGCTGTGTCTCGTACCATGACAATCCTTTCAAAGAGATAGTGCCTTCGTCTTTTAGTTCTTTCAGGATATTACCCAGTAATCGGAGATTTTGCTCTTTGGTCTTATTGCTAGGCAAAGCCACTTTCAGATATTCATAAATGCCATCGCGCATAGTACCTTCTTTACCAGCGTTCTGAATAAACTGTAGAGTCATCTGTTTTAGCATGGAACGCTCTAATTCACTAACACGAGTGTATTCTGGCAATTGATGAGTCATTTTGGCAACGTCCAATGAAATTTGGCAATCAGGATATTCTCCCTCTATAAGCCCTTTCTCCATCAGTTCTTTAGCGATGTCTCTGTTGATTTGATGACCTTTTTGCACTGCATCAAGGGCTATACATTCTTGTAGTGTTAGCGTCTTGTTCTCTTTCAGAATCTTGGTGTACTTTTCGTTGATGACATTGCCGTAAAGTCTCACACCGACCACCTTGTTCACTGCATCTATCTCATAGTCGGGCATGGGGAAATGACGTCGCCATTGTTCATCAAAGATTTTCTTGATACCACGACTTACGGTGTCAATCATGTTGAAGTTCACCATGGCCTTACACAGACATTCGTTCCTGAAATGTCGCTGAGGGCCACGCATGGTCAAAGCCTTCTGCAACGTGCCCGGGATAAAGCTGCCGCCATTTTCATAATACAAATAACCCGGATTTTCCACAAAGTTGATGCGTTCTTGAAGGGTATAGTCTTGATGGGCGATGGCATTGTGCAAAACTTCACGGATGCTGTAATCATCATATTGTTTCATAGTGTCCGGGAACAAAGTTCCACCTGGTAATTCTCGCATAGTCAGATTTCTGATCTTTCCCAGTATCTCATCGACAGTCAGAATGAATGGGACTGTGAAATGCTCATAATCGACCACATCTTCCTTTATATCACGTAGCGTCCATGTCACTTCCACCACAGCGGGTCTCAGTTTGAACACTGCCGTTGGCTTGCCCAGTAGGATAATGGCAGCACGCGTCAGCTTACCATCAATCATCACGCCACTGTTGCACAGCAATTCCTCCACCGTCCAGCCATCTATCTCGTTGGCCGGAATCTTGGAATGTACTTTCTTGTACATCACACGAGCTTTGGCCACAGCCAATTCATCCAAATCCGACAACGAGGCATTTGCCACGATTTCTGCTGACCAGTCTTCGGGAGCAAAGAGTTGTTCCTCCAGAATAGCATTTAGATGCTCTGGAGTCATCTCTATTAGCGAATCATCCAAACGCTGCCAGGCTTTGTTGTGGGCATACACCGGTTGTCTATTCTGGTGTCGTGGCACATGGACGACCCACACATTTAACCCCAAATGTGTCTCATGGCAGGGTCGGAATGTAGATTTTCACCCCAAAAATCCCCGAATTTCACCCCAAATAACCGATTTTCGCCACATTTCGCCCGTTTTGGACACATTTTCCACACGGCATAGCACGATGCTGTACTTTTGCGGCGTTTTAATGAACGCGAGTCGGCGTCTTGACAAGTTCAATGACCTAAGGGTTCCTGAGCCTGTCGAAGGACCCGACCCAAAAAAGTAACCTAAACGAAAACGAAATGAAAATAATCGGAACAGGAAGCGCAGTGCCGTCCCTCACGGTGACCAACGACGACTTGGCCACTTTTTTGGACACCAACGATGCGTGGATTACGACCCGGACGGGAATCCAAGCCCGCCACCTATTATCTAATGAAGATTTGTATGACTTGGCCGTCGATGCCGCCAACAAGGCTATCCAAGCCTCGGGGTTGCGTCCCGACCAGATAGATTTCCTCTTGGTCTCGAATGTGGCCAACCGCCACATCACCCCTGGACTGAGCTGCATCGTGCAGAAACGCATCGGCCTCAGCTGTGCCGGCCTTGACATCAACGTGGCTTGCGCTGGCTTCGTCAACGCGCTGATGCTCGCTGACAGCATGATTAAGGCAGGTCACGCCAAGAATATATTAATATTGTGTGCCGAGGAACCCACCAAGTACTGCAATTGGCATGAGAGAGATTGCAGCGTGTTGTTTGGCGACGGTGCTGGTGCCGTGGTGCTCACTGAAGGCACCGCCTTCAAAGACGTGAAACTCACCATGATTAGCGACCGCGATGTGCTGTACTACGAACGCGGCATGGAGACTACGCCTTTCGAACAGCACTATGTGAAGGGCCAGCCCTTGGTGATGAAAGGCAAGGAACTGTTCAAAACTGCTGTCACTGAATCGGCTAAGGATATTCAAAATGTGCTGGACTACAATCATTTGACCAGTGACGATATCGATTGGTTCCTGCTGCATCAGGCCAACAAGCGCATCATCGAAGGCATTCGCCACATCATCGGCGGGCCCGAGGAGAAATACCCGACCGTCATCGAGAAGTATGGCAACACTTCATCGGCCAGCATCCCGATTATGCTGGATGAGATGTTGAGAGACAACAAAATCAAAGCTGGTGACAAGATTATCATGAGCGCCTTTGGCGCGGGTTTCGTCTCTGCGGCTTGCCTTTGGGAGTGGGAGATTTAATTGAATGTGGAATGATGAATGCGGAATGATGAAATCGAAGATTCGACGTAGTCAATGTCGGAATGCGATTCAGGGCTTTGCCCCATTCAGCATTCAGCATTCCTAATTCAGCATTAAACGAATGAGCATAAATAGAATAAAAAGTTTTACAGATATGGATACTAATAGAAAAGTAGTAATAACCGGCATGGGTGCCGTTTCGCCGATTGGCAACGACCTGCCGACCATTTGGGATAACCTGATGAAGGGCTATTGCGGCATCGACTTCATCAAATCGTTTGACACCACCGACCTTCCTGTGAAGATTGCTGCCGAGCTAAAGGACTTCGACCCTGAGGCTTGCGGTGTCGAGAAGGCCTTTGTCAAGCGCAACGACCGTTTTGCCGTCTATGCTATGGCTGCTGCTTATCAGGCCATGAAAGGCAATGAAGACCTGCAACTGACCCCAGACCGTTTGGGTGTGTATATCGGTTCGGGCATCGGTGGTTTCGACACCATCATGCGCGAGGTCATCAAATATAAGGAAGAAGGTGTACGTTGGATTTCCCCCTTGATGATTCCCACCATGATTGGCAACATGGCAACAGGCAGTGTGGCCATCCGCTACAACGCTCAAGGCCCGACTTTGCCCATCGTGACGGCTTGCGCCACAGGTACCCACTCCATCGGTGAAGCCTATCGCGCCATCAAGCACGGCTATGCCGATGCCATCATCTCTGGCGGTTCCGAGGCAGGCATCAACCCGATTTCCATCGCCGGTTTTGCCAACTGCAAGGCACTCACGAAGTCTGAAGACCCGAAGTATGCCTCTCTGCCGTTCAACAAGAACCGTGGCGGTTTCGTCATTGCTGAAGGCGCGGGCGTCGTTTTGCTTGAGGAATACGAACACGCCAAGCAGCGCGGCGCGAAGATTTACGCTGAAGTTTGCGGCTACGGCAACAGTTGCGATGCCTACCACAGCACAGCTCCTCGTCCCGACGGCACCACCCAGAGTTTGGCCATTAAGCAGGCGTTGGAGGAAGCACAATATAAGGCTGGCGAGTCCTTGTATATCAACGCCCACGGCACTGGCACACCTATGAACGACAGTGGCGAGACCAAGGCCATCAAGATTGCCATGGGTGAAGAGGAAGCCCACAAGGCGCACATCAGCTCCACAAAGTCCGAGATGGGTCACGCCCTCGGTGCAGCTGGTGCCATTGAGCTCATCATCAGTGTTATGGCATTGAACAACAGCATCGTCCCCCCGACCATCAACTTAGACGAGCCCGACCCCGAATGCGATTTGAACTATACGCCCAACACGCCTGTAAAAGCCAATTTGGATATTGCGATTTCTAATTCCTTGGGCTTCGGCGGACATAATGCCTGTTTGGCTATCCGTAAGGTGAAATAAAGGACACGAGACTGCGAGACACGAGACAAACCAAGTCTCGAGTCCCGCGTCCCCAAGTCCCGCGTCCAATAACAATTCAACGATTAAACAATCAACATTTAAACAACAATATGAACAGAGACGAAATCAAACAGTATCTCCCACACCGCGAGCCCATGCTGCTGGTCGACGAAATGACCCTCGACGAGAACCATGTGGCCCATTCCAAGTACCACGTGACAGGCGAGGAGTTCTTCCTGCAAGGCCATTTCCCGGGTGAACCTGTCGTGCCGGGCGTCATCCTTTGCGAGATTATGGCCCAAAGTTGCGCCCTGCTGATGAAGGACGACCTTATCGGCAAGTTGACCTTCTACACCGGCATAGACAAGGTGCGCTTCAAGAACAGCGTCCGTCCTGGCGACACCGTCGAGGTGGAAGCCACGTTGACCTATCACATGCGCAACATCTACATCTGCTCAGCTGTGTTGAGCGTAGGTGGCAAGATGTGCGTCAAGGGCGAACTCTCCTTTGCCTTACTTCCCGATACCCGAAATAAGCAATGTCAATCTTGAATTTTAAATCTTAAATTTGAAATTAGAATATGGCCACCATTCAAGACAAGGCAAAAGCGTTGATTTCCTCCAAGATGAAAGTCGACGAGAGCGAGGTTACGGAGGACAAGCACCTTTTCAACGATTTGGGTGCCGATTCGCTGGATTTCGTGGAGCTTTCCATGACTTTGGAGCGCGAATTCAACGTGAAGTTCAAAGAAGAAGACATGGCAAGTGTCAAGACCGTCGGAGATGTTTATGCACTGATTGAAAAATACACAATGAATAAATAAACGGCCCTTCGACAGGCTCAGGGACCTGCAAAAGTGAAGGTCGTTGAGCTTGTCGAAATGCTACGCATTCAACGTAGTTAAACGCCGACTTGTACACGAATTTTGAATCTTAAATCTTTAAATTTTAAATCTGAATGAAACTCTTAGAAAATAAAGTGGCTCTGATTACTGGAGCCGGTCGTGGCATCGGCAAGGCCATTGCCCTGCGTTTTGCCCAAGAAGGCTGCAACATCGCCTTCACTGATATCGCCTTGAACGATGTCGTCATGGAAACGGAAAAGGAACTGCAAGCCCTTGGCGTGAAGGTCAAGGCTTACGCTTCCAACGCCGCCAATTTTGAGGAAACCCACCAGGTCGTTGATGAAATCGTCAAGGACTTCGGCCGCATCGACATCCTCGTCAACAATGCGGGTATCACTAAGGACACTGCTTTGAAGCGTATGACTGAGGAACAATGGGATGCCGTCATCAACGTCAACCTCAAGTCGGTGTTCAACTTCACCAAGGCTGTGCAGCCTGTCATGTGGAAGCAGAACGGTGGTAGTGTCATCAACATGAGCTCGGTGGTGGGTGTTTCGGGCAATGCCAACCAGTGCAATTACAGTGCCTCGAAGGCTGGTATCATCGGCTTCACCAAGAGTGCGGCCAAGGAGATGGGTGTGCGCAACATTCGCCACAATGCCATCGCCCCTGGCTTCATCATCACCGCCATGACCAACGCCCTTCCCGAGGATGTCCGCAAGGCTTGGGAAAGCTTGATTCCGCTGCGTCGCGGTGGCACTCCCGAAGATGTGGCCAATGTGGCACTCTTCCTCGCTTCCGACCTTTCCTCGTATGTCACTGGTCAGGTCATCCACTGCTGTGGTGGGATGAATTGTTAATGGGACGCGAGACGTGGGACTTTGGGACACGAGACCGCGCCACCGACGTGTGGCATTTTGAAAATAATTTGAAAACGATAGCAGATGAGAAAGCCTCGCTTTTTGCGGGGCTTTTTCGTTTATTCCGAGTTTTTCGATGTTCTAAAAATCATTTCTTGTTGAAGGCTTCCAACACCTTTGCCGAGTAGGTCTTCGAAATCGGCACTGAATCCAACCCTTCTCGCTCGAAGTCAATCATAAAGCCATCAGCCTCATTGTGGAGCACACTCACCTTCTTAATATTGACAATGTAGGAGCGGTGGCAGCGCATCAACGAGCTGGAATCCACACAGTTGTCGGCAATGGTCTGCATCTTGCAACGCAGCATATAACTCGCAATGGCACCGCTACGTTGATAGAACACGTTGATGTAATTGTCCTCCGCCTTGATGTAATAGAGGTTGTCGAGCTTGACGGACAGCTTCAGGTTGCCATTGTTATCCATCAGGTTAATGATTTCGGTATGTTCGGGCATCACCTCGTCATCCGACTCCACCGTGTCGCTCTTGGTGAGCATAAGGCGTTGTCGCGTGTCTTTCAATAGAATAGCCAATATTGTAATTGTATAAGGCACTGCCAATGCGATGAAGGTAATCAAGACGCTTTTGGCATAAAGATAGCCGAAACTGTGGTCGGTGGCCTGAATCTCGAAATAGGAAATCAACGTGTGACATACCGCGATAATCATGATTTCTAAGAAAAGCCACAGGAAGTAGAGCCAAAAGGGGAAATGCCGACTTTTTCGGATGACCCAATTCATCAGCATACGGCTCAGGGCGAGAAACAACATGCCTGAACCCACAAATGCGGCCGTGATGAAGAAATAGCTGCTTTTGCCCACTTGAAACCATGCCGTTTCTGAGAATGGGACGTAGGCCGTCAAAAACACCAGCGCGAACAGCGAGGAGATGGTAACGTTAAGTACCTGCCCGACAGGTTCAGTCAGGCACTCAGGCGTTTGCGTTATCAGGCGTTTTGGGAATCGCATAGCTACTCGTCAAAATTTGCGGCAAAGGTACGAAAATTTGCTAAAAGTCCAAGTCTTTCAGGACCTCCCAAACCAAGACTCCCTCGAAGCCTTTCTGCAAGGCGTATACGGCCAATTTGCGTTTTTTCTCAAATTCGTTTTCCGCCTTTACGGATTTAGCTTTTACTTTTAGAATGTCAATAAGCCGTTGACGATAGACCTCTTCGTCCGTCTGCTCCAAAGCTCCGTCAATAATATCTTTGGCGATGCCTTTCTGCACAAGATGAAAACGAATCTTGTTTATTCCCCAGCCGCTTTGGTTAACTTTGCCTCGGACAAAACTCTTGGCAAATCGATCATCATTGACAAAACGGTTATCCAACAGATAATCAAGGATTTTATCTCGATCTTCCTGAGGAATGTCAAAGGTCTTCAATTTGTCTCTGACATCCTTCGTGCAACGTTCTTGATAAGCGCAATATTTGGCCATCTTGTCCAACACTTGGTCGGGGGTGATTGGTTGGGTAGGCTTTTGGGGCATCAGCAGTCGATTTTGAGGTCGCCTTCCTTAATCCAGCCAGTTTTTCTGAAAACGAGGCCGAAAAACCAAGTCAGTACGGCGGGCAACACAAAGCAGACCAACAGCATCCCAATCCACATATTCGCGCCACCTTCGGGCATGGCTGTATAAATGCCAATAGGTCCGACAAGACCGCAAGTGCCCATTCCTGAACCGATAGGGATGTTCTCCAAATGGAAGACGCAGGTCGAGATAGGCCCGGTGATGGCAGCAGTCAGCAGCACCGGAATCCAAATTCTGGGATTCTTCACGATGTTGCCCATTTGCAGCATGGAGGTGCCGAGACCTTGTGCCACAAGTCCGCCCCAATGGTTTTCCTTAAAGCTTAAGATGGCAAAACCAATCATTTGGGCGCAACAACCCGCTGTAGCGGCTCCTCCAGCAATGCCGCCCAAGCCAATGGCAAGACAGATGGCCGCCGAGCTGATGGGCAAGGTGAGCACCATACCGATGACCACAGAGACGATGATGCCCATGAGGAAAGGCTGCATCAAGGTGGCGTTCTCGATGAAAGTGCCGAGGGCGGTCATCACTTTTTGGATGGGTGCCCCGACAGCGTATGCCATCATTACGCCGCTGATAATCACCACAGCAGGAGTGACGAGAATGTCGACTTGGGTCTCCTTATAGACCATCTTACCCAATTCGATGGCGACGATAACAGCAACGTATGCCCCCATTGGACCACCCAACTCGTTACCGGCAATACCTACTGCAATGGCACTGAACAGCACCAAACCTTCACAGCCGAGTTTGTATGCAATGGCCACAGCGATGGCGGCACCTGTGGCGGCCTTGGCGTATTTGGCGATGGTCGTGAAAGCCTCAATGCCTGTCTTGTCGCCCAAGGTCTGGAAGATGGTGCCGATGAGCAGCGAGGCGAACAAGCCCAAGGCCATAGCACCAAGAGCGTCGACAAAATAGGCCTTCCAGGTCATGTCGACGCCCTTGCGCTGTATGAATGATTTGAATTTGCTCATGATTGGTGTCGGCATTTCGACAGGCTCAATGACCTTGGCTTTTACAGGTCCCTGAGCTTGTCGAAGGGCCGTCCTTTAATTTAGAACTCAATGCCTTTGATGCCGTTTTCCTTCATCAGGTCAGCGAGCTTAGTGTCATTGTCATCAACAGCAGCGAGGCAGTTGGTGACAACGCGAACTTGTTTGGCGGGATAGAAGGCAATCAGGTCTTTAACAGTCTCATATACGCAATAGTCCGTGGCGATACCGCAAACATCAACACCCTCAAAGTGTTCGAACTCTTCGATGGTTCTGCGCAGTTTCTCGCCGCTGCGTTCGTTCTGGAAGATGCTGAATTCCTCCTTGTCGGTGAGGTCGCCTTTTGTCATGTAGTGGATGTTCAAGCCATTGTTCTTTTGCATCAGGTCAACCAAGACTTTTTGAAGGGTAGGGTAGACTTCCATGCCTTCGGTGCCTTGCACGCAGTGGGGTGGGAACACACCGCCTTGCTCAACAAAAGAGCAGTGGTTTTTCGGATGAGCGTCTTGTGTGATAATAATCCAGCCGTAGTTTTTCCATGCGCCATCGGCAAGGGCTTTGGCAAGGTAGTCCATGGATTCAGGGCCTTTTTTGGTGGCCAAGCTGCCAGTGGTAAAATCGATTTGCGGGTCAACGATGATGAGCAAGCGGTTGGGGAGCTTGATTTCTTCGGTGACGGTTTCAGTGGCCTTTTCTTTGGTCTCTTCTTCTTTCTGTTTTTTGTTGTTGCAGCCTGCAAAAGCGAGGGCGGCGACGAGCACGATGGCTCCGATGAGGTTTTTCTTCATTTTGTTTTATGTGTTAGAAATTTGCGGCAAAGGTAGTGATTATTGTTGATTTAAAGATTTAAAATTTAAAGATTCAAGATTTGGCGAACAGCTTCTTGATCCATTCAGGGTGACCCATCTTGCGCAAAGCATTCTTTACCCACTCGCGATTTTCGGGTTTGTACCAGAAGAAAAAGCGTTGTTGGGCGAGTTTTTCCTCTTTCGTCTTAGCCACAAAAACAGGTTCCAAAGTGTAAGGGTTATAGCCTGAATAATAAATTTCGGTGGCCAAAGTCATCGGTGTGGGAGTGAAATCTTGCACTTGTTCCAAATGATAACCCAACTCTTTGGTTTTCACTGCTAAATCGGCCATATCCTCAAGGTAGCAATCGGGGTGGGAGGAAATGAAATAGGGGATGAGTTGCTGGTTCAGGTGCTCCTTCTCGTTGATTTGGTCGAACTTCTTCTTCAGCTTGACGAACATGTCGAACCTGGGCTTGCGCATGAGTTTCAGCACGGCATCGCTGGTGTGTTCTGGAGCCACTTTCAATCGTCCGCTGACATGCCTCGTCACCAACTGGCGGAAATATTCGTCATAGCCCATGGCTTTGTTTTCTTCGGGTGTGCTGTCGTGTAGAAACAGGTCGTAGCGGATGCCTGAGCCGATGGTGGCTTTCTTCACCTTCGGATGCGCGTCCACCTCTTTATAAATCTCAATCAGTGGATGGTGGTCGGTGTTGAGGTTTTTGCAGACGGTGGGCTGTAGGCAGGTCGGTCGGGCGCATTTCTCGCAAAGACGCTCGTCCTTGCCCTTCATACGGTACATGTTGGCCGAGGGTCCGCCGAGGTCGCTGATGTAACCCTTGAAGTCTTCCATTTCCGTGATTTTTTCCACCTCGCGCATGATGGACTCTTTGCTTCGTGAAGCCACAAACTTGCCCTGATGTGCAGAAATAGTACAAAAAGCACATCCACCGAAGCAACCACGATGTAGGTTCACCGAGTGGCGAATCATCTCGTATGCTGGAATGACACCGCGCTTGGCATATTTCGGGTGTGGCAAACGAGTGTAGGGCAAATCGAAGGAAGCATCAATCTGCTCTGTGGTGAAAGTCGGTAAAGGTGGATTGATGACAAGCCTTTGGTTACCAACTTCCTGAATTAGCCTTGCCGCGTGTTTCTTGTTGGATTCTTCTTCGATGTGACGGAAGTTGGAAGCGTATTTCTTTTTATCTTTGAGGCAGATTTCGTGAGGAACAAGTTCGATGGTCTCACCTTCGAAGTTGGGGAGAGGCTGTTTCTTGTCTTGCAAGAAAAAGGTCTGCTTGATACTAGTCAGTTCGTTGACTTTTTTTCCGTTTTGGATGGCTTTGGCGATTTCCACCATGGTGAGTTCGCCCATGCCGTATACGCCAAGGTCAGCTTTGGAATCGACCAAGATGCTGGGTTTCAGACAGTCATCCCAATAGTCGTAGTGTGTCACTCGCCGCAGCGAAGCCTCAATGCCACCTACGATGATGGGCACATCAGGATAGAGTTGTTTGAGGATATTGCAATAAACCACCGTGGCGCGGTCGGGACGGAAACCCGCCTCACCGCCTGGGGTGTAGGCGTCGTTACTGCGTAGACGTTTGTTGGCGGTGTAATGGTTCACCATCGAGTCCATGCAGCCCGCCGACACGCCGAAGAAAAGCCTTGGTTTGCCGAATTTCTTGAAGTCTCGCAAATCATCCCTCCAATTGGGTTGCGGGATGAGTGCCACTCGGAAACCGTTGTGTTCCAATATCCTACCGATGACCGCCGCCCCGAAAGCCGGATGGTCAACATACGCATCGCCCGTGACGAACACGATGTCCACCTCATCCCAACCGCGTAGGTCGGTTTCTTTCTTTGTTATCGGGAGCCAGTCTAGGAGGGTCATTGGTTGTATTTTACGCTTCAATAAGTTCTCCTTGATTTACAGGTACTTCCAATAGGTTTTCACCTAAAGCGACAGAAATCTCCATCTGTATCTTCATTTCTGGCGAAATCGTTTTAAATACAAAAAAGTTCATGCGCTCGAAGCGTGGAGTAATTTTCCGCTGCTATGTATCTCTATAACCCCATCAGCCTTCCGCTTGAAACAAAGTGATGATGTTCAGAATCACCTCCGAGGCTTTCATCATGCTTTCAAGCGGCACATATTCTAACTTGCCGTGGAAGTTGTGCCCGCCAGCGAAGATGTTCGGGCAAGGCAAACCCATGAACGAGAGGTTGGCACCGTCAGTGCCGCCACGGATGGGTTGCACTTTTGGCTTGATGTTGGCCATTTCCATCGCCTTGATAGCACGTTCCACAATGAAGAAATGCGGCTCCACTTCTTGGCGCATGTTGTAATACTGGTGCTTCAACTCCAACTTCACCACGTTGCCGTATTTCTTGTTCAAAAACTCGACTACCGAAGTCATCAAAGCCTTCTTTTCCTCGAACTTGGCGCGGTCGTGGTCGCGGATGATGTACGACATGTTGGTCTCCTCCACCGTGCCGTTGATTTCGGTGAGGTGGAAGAAACCTTCGTAGCCCTGCGTGAAGCGCGGACGTTGTTCCACAGGCAGCATTCCGTTGAGTTCCATAGCAATGAGCATCGAGTTGACCATCTTATCCTTGCCGTAACCAGGGTGGATGTTGCTGCCTTGGATGTGTATCTTGGCTCCAGCGGCATTGAAATTTTCATATTCCAACTCGCCGATTTCGCCGCCGTCCATGGTATAAGCGTATTTGGCACCAAATTTCTTCACATCAAACTTCACCACGCCGCGCCCGATTTCCTCGTCAGGGGTAAAACCGATCTTGATTTCGCCGTGCTTAAAGTCGGGATGTTCCATCATATACTGTGCGGCATACATGATTTCAGCCACACCCGCCTTGTCGTCGGCACCAAGCAGGGTTGTGCCGTCGGTGGTAATCATGGTCTGGCCTTTGTATTGCGCCATTTCAGGAAATTCCGAAACACGCAGGACTATGTTCTTTTCTTTGTTCAGAATAATGTCGTTGCCGTCATAGTTCGGGATGATTTGCGGCTTGATGTCCTTGCCCGAAGCGTCTGGTGAGGTGTCCACGTGTGCGATGAAGCCAATAGCGGGAATGTCACGGTCAACATTGGATGGAATGGTAGCCATCACATAGCCATATTCGTCAAGCGGGGCTTCAATGCCCATAGCTTGCAATTCGCCGCGAAGCATCTGTAAGAGGTTCAATTGTTTAGCGGTGCTGGGCTGCGATTCAGAGTTTTCGTCGGAGGTCGTCTCCACGGAGACGTATCTCAGGAATTTGTCTATGAGTTTTTCCATTTTTGTGAGGTTTTAATTTGCCACAAAAATAGTTTTTTTTTCAATACAAAAAACCGCAGCCGGATTGCTCCGACTGCGGAACCATGAAAAAAACAGTTACAATTAACGCTTTTCAGCGTGTTTTCTTGCGCGATGGCGGTCTTTCGCCCACAGGCCGTACACCTCGCTGACATTGCCAGCCGTGGTGAAGGCATTGATTTCGTTCTTGCCAAGGTATTCCATCAGTTTCGAGAACTCATCATTGGTGAGCAAGGACTCCAATTCGATTGACTTTTCATTGGTGTAGCCACCGATGACTTCATAAAGGGTACAGCCACGGTGGAGCTCATCGATAATATAATGGCGGATGCGGTCGTAATCCTTCGAGACGATGCAGACACGCTTACGTTGGTTGAGGTTGGCAGTGAACATATTCACCACTAAACCATTGATCCATGTGGCAATAAGGCCGATGACCACCATCTGGAAGGGGTTGATGGCGAAAGCCGTAAGGCAGATGATGGCGCCCGCCACGCTCACCGATTTACCCATATCGAAATGCAGGTATTTGTTGACAATCTTGGCCAAAATGTCAAGACCACCTGTGGAGGCGTTGATGGAGAACATCAGCGTTTGGGCGGCACTGAGGATGATGACGCAGCAAAGCAGGTCGAACCATGGGTTGCCCATCACCGAATAGGCTTGACTTGGGTCGACACCCATATTAACAAGGTAATCGTTTGGGGTGGCGAAGTTTTGCCAGGGGTAAAGCCATTCGCAGAACTTGGTCATGGGACCGAGAATCATGGCGCAGTAGACCGTCTTGAGTCCGAACTCCTTACCGATAAGCAAATAAGCCAGAATCAGCAAGATGGCATTGATAATCGAAATCATCATCGACAGGCTGATGTTGATGCCCATGCCTTGGAAGATGTTGGTCAGCACGATGGAGAGACCAGAGATGGAGCCCACAATCAGCTTACTGGGGACGAGGAAATAATACACGCAAACGCCTGTCATAAACATGCCGAAAGTCATAATCAGCAGCTCGACCCAGAACTTTTTGCTCACCAAAGCCGAGCCAATTTCATTCATTATGTCGTTAAACTTACTCATAAATTATTGATTAATAAATTTTTAATTCCGAATTAGCTTTCAATTTTTGCGGCTGCAAAGGTCGTAATTCTTTTTGAAATAAGAAAACAATTCAAAGAATAATTGTACTTTTGCTCCACTAATATTCAAATCATGGAAACCTATCATATCAGAAAGCAAATCCATCGCTTGCCAGGCAAGGTGATACATACCGTTCCTCTTCCGCAGCCTGAGATAGTGGAAGGCCATGGTGCGCGTAGAAAAATAGGCAAGATTTGCCAGAAATGTGGCTACAACAATGTGCTGATAGTCACAGACCAAACGTTGAGTGCCCTCGGTTACGAGCAAGCCATCACGCAAGCCTTGGATGAAGCCCAAATCCATTACGCCATCTTCAACGACATCAATTCCGAACCCACTATTGAGCTCATTGAGGCAGGTCGCAAAAAAGCCTTGGAATGTCAGGCTGAATGTGTGATTGCCCTCGGCGGCGGCTCGGTGATGGATACAACAAAAATGATAGCCGCAGGAGCAAAGATGCCTCGCCGAAGCATTAAGTCACTGTTGCTGAAGTTTTTGCCTGTCCCAGAAAAAACGTTGCCCATGATTTCGGTGCCCTCCACTGCTGGAACAGGCGCCGAAGTTACCGTGTGTGCTGTGGTGCACAACAGTCAAGGGGTGAAGACCTCCACTGTACTGGTTGGCTTGGATGTTACCCATGTAATCCTTGACAGCGAACTGACCCTCCACGCCCCGCAAAGCGTGACTGCAGCCTGTGGCATGGATGCGTTCAGTCATGTCGTTGAAGGTGCCGTGAGTGATGTGAAGGTCGATGAGGCGAACATGTACCTTTCCAAAGAAGGTGTGCGGCTCATTTTCGAGAATCTTCCCATCGTGATACGCGAACCAGAGAATATCGAAGCGCGCTTGAACATGTGTCGGGCGGCCTATTTTGGTGGACATGCCATTAACACACAGTTGGCGGGGTATATACATGCCTTTGCCCACAGCATTGGAGCCAAGTATCATCTGCCTCATGGACAGGCTATCTCGTTGATGCTCATGCCTGTGCTGGAGTTCCAGAAAGAGGTCTGCAAAGAAAAATACGCTATGCTGGCCCGACATTGTCATCTCGCCCATCTTGACACTGAGGACGAGCAAGCTGCCGAGCTGTTCCTGCAAGCCGTCACCCAATTGATGGCGCAATGTGGCATGGACAAATTAGTCTCACCTGTCAAAGCGGAAGATTACGAGGAATTGACTCGAATGATTGTTCAAGACTCTATCAACTATTCCGCGCCTATCACACTGAATAATGACGACATAGAGCAAATACTGAAATCTGTCACCCAAAAAGAATAAAGAAACCATGGCATATACCGAAAGCGAAATCAGCGCAATCGTGGCCGCGCAACGGAAATTTTTCCGTACAGGCACCACCTTACCCATAAGATGGAGAATCCAGCAACTCAAGAAACTGAAGGCCGCCGTGATTGCCCACGAGACCGAGATGGAAGACGCACTGGCCGAGGACCTTGGTCGAAGCCGTGTCGAGGCTTATCTCTGTGATGTTGGCCCCATCATCGTGGAAATCAACGAGATGATACGCGGATTGCGGCGTTGGTCGCGACCTGAAAGGCATTTCAGCGGACTTATGTGCTTCCCGAGCATTATTACAAAGGTGTATAAGATGACTTACGGTGTGTCGTTGGTTATCAGTCCGTTCAATTTCCCAATGCTACTTACCATTGGTGTGGTGGCCGCAGCGATGTGCGGTGGCAACACAGCGGTCATCAAGGCCAGTTCCAAGTCGGCAGCCAGTACAGTTTTCCTGAAGAAGTTCTTTGCAGAAGTCTTTCCGCCAGAGTACGTCACCTTAATTGATGGCGGACACGAGGTGGCGGATATGTGTTTGGCGCAGCGTTTCGACAAGATTTTCTACACTGGTTCGCCCTCTGTCGGCAAACATGTGTTGGCCGAAGCTGCCAAAAACCTCACCCCTGTGGCCTTGGAACTCGGTGGTGAAACCGGCAATTGGTGTGTCGTCCGCAAAGATGCCGACTTGAAGGACACCGCCCGCAAGATTGCCTTCTTCAAACTCTGCAACGCCGGACAAGTCTGTATCAATATCAACCAAATAGCCGTTGCTGAAGAGATAGCCGTGCCTTTCATTGAAGAACTCAAGCAGGCCTTCATCAAGCAAATCGGCGAACAACCTGTAAGCAATCCTGAATATCCCAAACTCATCACGGATGGTGCCTATGACAAATGTGCCAAACTCGCCGAAGAATACCGCAATCGTATCGTGTTTGGTGGAGCAGGAGATAAAGCCTCACGCCATTTTGCGCCAACGATGATTTATCCTGTGGATATCAACGAACACATTGTACAACACGAGTTGTTCTGCCCCTTGCTGCCCATCGTACCTTTCAAGGATGCTGAAGTTGACAAACTAATGGACACCATCGCCGAGCGCGAGCATCCTTTGGCCATGTACCTGTTTACCAAGAATATGAAATGGGCCAACCGCACCATGCAGACCCAGCAATACGGTGGCGGTTGCATCAACGAGGTCTGCATCCACATGATGGTGAAAGGCGTTCCCTTCAACGGTACAGGCCATTCTGGCATGGGAGCCTACCACGGCGAATGGGGTTTCCGAGAATTTACGCATCCGCAGACTGTGCTCAAAGGCAAAACGAGATTCAATTTGCCTTTGCGCGAACATCCTTACGGCGGTAAAATGGAAAAGACAAAATTGTCAATTTTGCGGAAATTTGAGCAATAAAACTCGTTAAAAAGTTTTGGAAAAACTCAAATTGATTTTCAAGCGGTATTGAAAACTATTCTTCCAAATTGCGCTTTATGATTTCCATCATTTCCGCAGGCGTGACCACCATGTCCACTTTCGGAAAATGCTTGATGTTGCCCGTGACCAAAAACGAATCTTCTTTTGAAATGGCAACTTCGTAAAACACAACATCTTTCGGGTCAGCGAAAACTTCATGGGAAGGCACTTTGGTTGAGGCAATACCATCCGATTTCATCATTTTGAGGAACTTTTCGACTCTTTCTTTTGGAAGTTTGAACTTCTCCCGACCCAGAACGTTTTCATATTCTTGAAGAATTTCCTCACAATACAAAGGGGTAATGTGTTTTTCACCTAAACAATCCAATACTTTTGCTGCTGGCGAGGACGAATTACTGGTAATCATCCCCGAAACGATTACATTGGTATCAACGACCGCAAATATCTTCTTTTTCATTTGCCCTCTCGTGCCAATCGGATTTCTTCATTGATTTCGTCCAAGGTAAGGTCGGGGAAAGCCCCTTGTTCCGCCATTTTGCGGATTTCCAAAAACGCACGGCGACCTTCTTCGTGTATTGTGTCTTCTTCCGACATCTCAATCTTAAAAGGAATACTGCGCTGACGGACAACAGCCCGGACAAAAATGTTGAACGCCGTGGAAGCACTCATGCCAAAGCCTTCGCAAAGCGTGTCGAAGCGGTTTTTCAAGTCTGAATCCAAACGGATAGTGTATGCTGATTGTGACATAATGATGATGTTTTGATGGCAAAAGTACAGCAATTTTTTGAAATGTGATGAGTTTTTGCAAAAAAAGATATAAAATTCTCTTTATTTCATCGGAGTATAGATTTTTATAATCGGTTTGGCAATCCACCAAAAACGGCGGAGTTTTTAGGTTCCGCCGTTTCGGTGTAAATCCACGTATTCGGTATGGTTAAATATCTAGCCAAACAAAAGGCAAGCATTTTATGCTAATATCAACAACCACACTTGCTTGCTTATCAAAATGCTTACATTTATTTCTTTGAAAAATTTAGAGTCTTCTGGTTACTTGAGATTACTAATGACGAACTTGTTAGTTCATCGATGGTATAAACCACAATTCCACCACCTAACATCAGTTGATTATCTTTAATAGAGTAAGAGGATTCTATACCACACATTAGGTCATGCGAATCATATGTGATGAACACTCCATCCGACCTAAACAACCACTCGAATCCACTTCCTCCACCACCACCACTATTATAAATACATTCCCATCTGCCAACAATTTTACTTTCATAGAGATATTCCTTACTGCAAGAAACTATCGTCAAAGTTGCCGCAAACAGCAGCAGCATTGTCAATTTAATTGCTTTCTTCATTTCTGTCCTACCCTAATTCGTGCCGGGCGCAACTTTTGTTTCCCAAACAGCTCAAAAAGGAACTAACTTGACAAATGAAGAGAGTGGAGCCATTCATCTTTGCCCTATTTTCAAGATAGCTGGGCTTTGGACTCCCATGTGAACAAAAATAAGGATAGATAATTGCTCCACAGGGATGTATCGTAAATGGTAAACGACCACAAACCAATGGAAGCACATACTTTCTCTTATCCCTATTCACAATTGGTGAATTGTCCAAGTTCACTATCTTTAGGAATAAAGCGAAAAATGCGCTTTCTTCATCAACCCGATTTCTCTCGGATTGACAGGGGCAAAAATACAGAATTTTCGGATAGCGCAAGGAAAAAGAGACAAATCTTGCGGAAATCCGCCACAAATGTCATTTTACTATGAAAAAGTATTGCTAATTTTGCGGCAACAAATATAGATTCCAAACAATGAACGCAATTATCGACATCAGTTACAACCAACTTCTGCTGCTCCTTCAGCAAATGCTTGTCCGAGCGCAACGAGTCGTTCATGGAGAAATTGAAACAGATTCGGCGTGTTGCCGCAGTTTTTTAGGATGATAAAGCTGTAATTATGGAACAAATCATACAAACCGTATACGACTGGGTGTGGAGTCCTGCCCTTGTGGCGATATGCCTGCTTGCAGGACTGTATTTCTCTATTGGTACGCGCTTCGTACAAGTGCGGCGTTTTCGCGAGATGGCGCGGCTGCTTTTTTCGTCTGACAACAGCCAAAAGACTGGCATTACTTCATTTCAGGCATTTTCGATGGCTTTGTCGGGGCGAGTGGGTACAGGCAACATCGTCGGCGTGGCTACCGCCATTGGCTTCGGCGGCCCGGGCGCCATAGTATGGATGTGGATTATCGCGTTCTTTGGGGCTGGCAGCGCTTTTGTGGAAGCCACTTTGGCACAAGTCTTTAAGGAGGACCACAATGGACAGTTTCGAGGCGGTCCCGCCTATTACATAGAAAACGGATTACGTTCACCGTTCTTCGGGGCGTTTTTTGCTGTACTGGCAGCCTTGGCTTGCGGCGTTTTTCTGCCACCGGTGCAGTGTAATGGCATAGCCCTTTCGTGTTCTCGTGCGTTCGGCGTGGATCCATGGGTGATAGGTGTTATGGTAGCCGTTCTCATCGCTTTGGTGATCATTGGCGGCGTCAAACGCATTGCTAACGTAGCTCAGATTGTGGCTCCCGTCATGGCAGTGATTTACATTATTCTGTCCATAGTAGTGCTTGTGGTCAACTACAGAATCGTTCCCGATGTGTTTCTTCAGATGTTGCGCGGAGCCGTGGGCATCAATGAGGTGGGAGGCGCGCTGATAGGTAGCACTATCGCATGGGGTGTCAAACGCGGCATCTATAGCAATGAAGCCGGACAGGGCACTGGTCCCATAGTGGCAGCGGCGGCCAGAGTGAGTCATCCAGTAAAACAGGGGCTCGTTCAGGCATTTTCGGTGTATATCGATACGCTTTTGGTCTGTACAGCCACAGCCATGATGATTCTGGCTTGTCGCACATATAATATTATTGACACCGTTGAGCAGACCCCGTCGGGTGCTGTGGTGACTTATCTCCAACAGAACCCCAACGCTCCTGAAGGCGAACCAGGGGTGTTCTACACTACAGGAGCCCTTGGGACGGTGGTGGGTCAGCGGACGGGCGACATGATTATCTCCATCGCCTTGTTCTTCTTTGCCTTCACCACCATCATGGCGTATTACTATTATGCCGAAACCAATCTGGTGTACCTATTCAATCGTTGGAGGCGACGCATTTTCAAGAAACACCCGGAAAGGCTTGACGAATTGGAGGAGGCGGACATGCACTTCGGCGACGAGCGAGGCGAGAAAATCGTGATATGGATACTGAGAATAGGCACCATCTCCGCCGTGTTCCTTGGCTCGTTGGTGGGCAGCGGTTTGGTGTGGACTTTAGGTGACATCGGCGTGGGTACGATGGCGTGGATTAACATTATCGCCATCCTGTTGCTCTCACGAAAGGCCTTCAAGGCGTTGAGGTCGTACGAGCGACAAAAGAAAGAAGGCAAAGACCCCGTCTTTGACCCAAAGGAAATCGGCGTGAAAGGTGCCGATTTCTGGGAAAAGCGTTAGACTTTGCCTTCCCTACGTTATTTTTTCTTCTTTCCGAAGAGCGAACTGATAGCTGTGGAGATCCAGTCGCTCAACTTGTTTACGCCCGCGCCCAGCAGGTTCTTGGGGGCGTAAAACTCCTTGCAATTGGTGAAAGCATCCGAGATGTCCTCTTCCTTGTCTTTGATGCGGTTTTCTGCGTTCCAGATGGCTATATCAAGGCCTTCCATGGTTTTCAGACCTTCGGGCTTCGACTCTTTTTGGAAGAAGATATCGGTGTACATGCTGATGAAGCTGCTCTTGAAGAGTTGCTTGCGCAGCAGAACGAGCACCACTATGGCTATCAGTAGCACGCCCGACATAATGAAAGCAGCCAGTGCATAACTGCCCATCAACTCGCCGAGCCAGAGAACAACCGCAAAGGACAGGGTTGTCACCAAGGCACCGACGGTGATGAAGATGACCAAAAGGCTGGCAACGGCTGAAGTGCCTTGCGAGAGCCCCTTCACCGAACGCAACTTCACGTTGTCGATCTGCGCGTTGACGTAGCCTGTGGTTTCATGCACCAGTCTGTCAACGGGAGCCGTAAACCTATTCTTCTTCTGATTCTTCGACATTTTCTTCCTTTTCTTTCTTGAGGTTCGACAATTTCTCCTTTACCTTGTCGATACAGTCTTCAGCCGTCTTTTTCACTTTCTTACGGCTTTCTTCTCCTTTGTCGGGAGCTAAGAGGATTCCCAGTACGGCACCAACTGCGGCACCGGCTAACAATGCGATAACAGTACGTGATTTCATGGTGTCAGGTATTAAAAGGTTTATAATTAGTTAGGAATAATTGAATAGTAATTTGGCAAAAATACAAAAATTATACAAACAGTGTTACGAATTTTGCATTTCTCTGAGCAGTTCCAATGCCTGCGTGACAGTGCTCACTTCCTTGACGGTGAGTTGCAGCTTGTCATTGACCTCCTTGACGGCGGTGCGTTTCGGGTGGTTCATGATGTACTGCATGAGGTGTTGGAAGGTGGCACTTTCAAAATATTTTGACTCGGGGTTGCTGACGAAATACGCTGTCATGTTGTGGTGACGTAACAGTATCTTTTCGAAACCCAGGTCTTTGGCAATCCAGCGTAGACGTACCGTGTTGAGCAAGTCGTTGACTTGCTTGGGGATGGGCCCGAAGCGGTCGATGAGGTGGTCGGTGAATTTCATCAGGCTCTCCTCGGTCTTGGTGCGGTCGAGTTCACTGTAAAGGCTGACGCGCTCTTGCGTCGAGTTGATGTAATCCGATGGGAAACGCACCTCCATGTCGGTCTCAATAGTGCAGTCCGCGACGTAGGATTTTTCCTCTTCCTTGTCGAAAATATCTTGGAATTCAGTCTCTTTCAGTTCGAGAATGGCCTCATCGAGAATTTTGTGGTAGGTCTCGAAACCGATGTCGTTGATGAAACCGCTCTGTTCGGCACCGAGGATGTTGCCTGCGCCACGGATGTCCAAATCGCGCATGGCGATGTTGATGCCTTCTCCAAGGTCGGAGAACTCTTCTAAGGCACGGAGACGTTTCTGGGCTTCTTGGGTGAGGGTGTTGAGCGGCGGTGTCAGCAGGTAACAGAAAGCTTTCTTGTTGGAACGCCCCACGCGGCCACGGAGTTGGTGCAAATCGCTGAGGCCATAACGGTGTGCGTCGTTGATGATAATGGTGTTGGCATTGGGGATGTCCAAACCCGACTCAACAATGGTGGTGCATAGTAGCACATCATAATCGCCATTGATGAAGTCAAGCATAATCTTCTCCAACTTCGCGCCTTCCATCTGGCCGTGAGCAACGGCGATGCGCACGCCTGGCACATACTTTAGGATGAAGTCGTGCACATCCATAATGTTCTGGATGCGGTTGTGGATGAAGAATACTTGTCCATTGCGGGCAATCTCGAATTGGATGGCATCACGAATCAACTCGCCGTCGAAGCCTCGCAGTTCAGTTTGCACAGGATAGCGGTTGGGTGGCGGTGTTGTGATGACACTCAAATCTCTTGCACCCATCATGGAGAACTGTAGGGTTCTTGGAATGGGCGTGGCAGTCAAAGTCAGCGTGTCGACGTTGGCTTTCATCTCTTTCAACTTTTCCTTCACAGCTACGCCAAACTTCTGTTCCTCGTCAATGACTAGTAAGCCCAAATCTTTGAACTTCACATCCTTTCCCGTCAGGCGGTGTGTCCCGATGATGATGTCGATTTCTCCTTTTTCGAGTTTCTTCAGGATTTCAGCCTGTTGTTTAGTTGTCTTGAAACGGTTGAGGTATTCGATGGTGACTGGGAAACCATCGAAGCGTTCGGTGAAGGTGTGGTAATGTTGCAGAGCCAGTACTGTTGTCGGCACGAGTACGGCCACTTGTTTGGAGTCGCAGCAGGCTTTGAAAGCAGCGCGCATGGCAACCTCAGTCTTGCCAAACCCTACGTCGCCGCACACGAGGCGGTCCATGGGGTTCTCGCTTTCCATGTCGCGCTTCACGTCGTTGGTAGCTTTCAGTTGGTCGGGGGTGTCCTCGTAAATGAAAGAAGCCTCCAACTCGTTTTGCAGGTAGTTGTCGGGCGAGAACTGGAATCCTGGGGTGCGTTTGCGCTCGGCATAAAGTTTAATCAGCTCACGCGCGATGTCCTTGACTTTGCTCTTGGTCTTGTTTTTCAAGCGGTTCCATGCGCCACTGCCGAGGGTGCTGAGTTTGGGCTCAGTGCCATCTTTACTGCTGTATTTGGCGATGCGGTGCAGCGAGTGGATGCTCACGTAGAGCAGGTCGCCGTTGTTGTAAATCAGACGGATGGCCTCTTGGGGCTTGCCGTTGTTCTCGATGGTTTCAAGGCCGTCGAAGCGCCCGATGCCGTGGTCAATGTGGGTGACGTAGTCGCCGGGCTTCAGTTCGTAAAGGTCCTTCAACGTGATGGCCTGTTTAGTCGAGAAATTATCGCGCAGGTGGAAGCGGTGGTAACGCTCGAAGATCTGGTGGTCGGTATAGCAGCACACTTTCAAGTCCTCGTCGATGAAGCCACCGTGGATAGCGATGGTTTCGGTCTCGAAATCGCGGTGTAGCTCGTCGTTGTGGTTGATGTCGTTCAGAATCGCCTGAATGCGTGAAAGTTGCTTACTGCTCTCCGAAAATACTATGATGCGGTAGCCTTCTTCCTTGTGTTCGGTAATATCGTCAATGAGCAGGTTGAAGTTCTTGTTGAAAATCGGTTGCGGCTTGGTATGGAATTGGATAGTTGTCAGTTGGCAGTTGTCGTCGCCCATGTCATTCCCGCAGAGGTTTGTGGGTGAGCTGGAATCTATGGGCGATGTAGGTACTAGTTTGCTGGAAACGCCAAATTCCACCGTGCGGCGTCTCTTCAAGCACTCCATTAACTCATCGGATTTGCTGAACAACTGACTGGGCTTTAAGATTTTAACTTCCTCGTCTTGTCCCTGCATTTTCTCGAAGGCCTCCACGGCGCGGTCGTATTCCTTGTCGACTTGTGTGGCAAAGAAAGGCATGTCTGTGAGCCAAACAGTGGTGGTGTCAGGCAGGTATTGCAGGATGGCCTCACGCTCCTCGATGAAAGCGCGTTCTTGCATGTTGGGTAGCAAAACAATCTGTTTTAATTTTTCGATGGAGAGCTGGTCGGCGATGTTGAAGCTGCGGATGCTGTCGACCTCGTCGCCGAAGAACTCGATACGGTAAGGATAGTCGTTGGCAAAGGAAAACACATCCACCAAACCACCACGAATGGCAAACTGACCAGGTTCCACCACGAAATCGACACTCTCAAACTCATATTCGTAAAGCAAATCCGTAAGGAAATCCAAGTTGATTTTGTCGCCCACCTTGATTTTGAAGGTGTTCTTGGCCAACAATTTGCGCGTGAAGACCTTCTCGCTTAGTGCTTCTGGATAACTGACAATCAAAGTCTTCCGTTCGGAAGTGGAGACGCGTTGCAGCACTTCAGTACGGGAGAGGATATAGGTGTTGTCAGCCTTCTCGGGTTCGTAGGGGCGTTTGTAGGAAGTGGGGTAGAAGAGTACCTGCTTCTTGCTGTAGTCCATGCCGCGCTCGTTGAGCAGGCTTTCGAGGTCGTTGTAGAAATAGGCCGCGTCTTCCTTGTCGGCGCAGACGATGAGGTGCTGCCCGCCCATTTGGCGGAAAGTCTCTTCCACAACGAAAGCCTTCGAAGAGGCTACCAAATTGGAACAAAGCAAATGCCCATCCTCGCGCAAAGCCTTGACTATCGCGTCGATGTGGGCATCATTTTTATAAGGTTGGTTCGAAATGCTTGCCACTTTTTTGAAAATTAACTCCGTTGAATCTCCGATTTGTGGCGCAAAGGTACGAAATTAATCGATTATAATTTTCTGCGTTTTCACGCCATTGGCGGTAATAAGACGCAGGACATAAACGCCAGGGGTCATCCTGTTTGTAGAGACGCGATTCATCGCGTCTCCTGAGAGAACGATTCGACCTGTCATATCAATAATTTGTAAGATACCTTCTTTGTAAACGATAATGTTTCCATCGTTGATGAAAGCAAAGTTCTCATTATCGCTGTCTACGTCCTCACAGACGGATGCAAACACCAGTCTGAACCTCGAAGCGTAATCCGTCGTTTTGGCTTCAAAGGTATAGTTCGGAGTCGCCAAAAGGTCAACATCAATGCCAGTGAGGTTGTCGATGAGGTGGAGGTATGTTAGGTCAAGGTTCTGGGACTCGATGCCGATAGTGTAAGTTCCGTTTTCGGTAGCCTTGAAGTTGAGCGGCAGTTCGTTTTCTTCATCGGCGTAGACCACTGCAAGGTCTTGTCCGTCGTGATGGAGACTGATTTGTGAGAGTTTATCGTCCAAACGGAATTTCTCCAAGCTGTTGCCGTCGCCGAAACGCATTCTGGCTCGGTCGATGAGGGCGCGACCTTGAGTGGCGATGATGTCGATGCAACCACTTGAGTTTGTGCCTTTTGAGGAAGCGGATTTGGTGAAAGTAACGGTGGCGTCGTTTTCGGAGGCTTGCACGAGGATACCTTCACAAGGAGCGATGATGTGGCCTGATTCGGGCAGACTTACATCGTGTCCGTTTACAACATAATAGTCCTTGTCCACAGTGGCGTTGCAGGCGAAGGGGTTGCCCACAAGGTTGAATCCTGTCAGTTCGGTGGCACTGTAGCTCAAATCGCGGATATTGACGGTGTTGTTGCTTGGTGTCAGGGTGCCGGCAAATTGCAGCGTCGTGGCGGCACTATTGGCGTAGAGGTAGCCTTTTTGAGGCTCAATGTTGAAGTTCGAGTTGGTGTTTTGGTTTATACCATCAACAAGATGTTTTTTATGGTTCTTCCACATGTGGGTGGGTTCCTCATAGAAATACAGATCGTAATTGCCAGAAAGCAGGCCGTTTTTTTCGGTAGGAGCAAATGTTTCGCTTACGGGCGAGGCAATGAAGTTCCAACCATTATTGTCGTTAGTGTAGCCGATGATGTTTTTCTTCACCGTGGCTTTCACGCCCGAAGTATTGTGGATGAGTTGGGCACCGTCTTCGAGGACGAGGTTGGCGGGGTTGGTGTTGGTGAGGTTTTCGACTGATAATGTGCTGTTTTCAGCGATGGTCATGTTGTCGTTGTTTCCCAATTCCAAACTTGTCAAGCTTGCTGTGCCTACCGTGACACCAACCATATTAGAGGCTTCAGTTTCTTCATTGCCAAGTTTGGTCTTTACGGTGTATTGGTGGGCGGTGTTTGGATTTATGTTGGAAAGGGTATGGATGGGCGTGTTCAGGTTTTGGGCAACACAAACGTCGTTATCATAAATGTTATAGGTGAAATTACCATCGGTGAGGCTTGCCGAGACGAAGAATGAATAACCGGTGAAATGATACCATGTTGTTCTGTCATCGGAATAATAATTCCCTTCATCTGAATTTTGTACTCCAACAATAGTTGGCCTATTTATTCCAGAGGATTTGAAAATAACCCAAATATATTGCTCGTCGTTTATGGCAATAGATTCGATGGGAATAGTGTGCCATCCTTTGGAGTAAGTTCCGCTAACTGTTGTTGGAGTGCCTGTCGGGGTTGTACTTGAGCATAGATACACGTATGCGGTGTAGGTTCCTGGTGTATAAAAATAAGTCGATACTGAGGTTATGGAAGAACCTGATGCAATTATGGAGGAGGGGAAACGTGTACCCCAATAGAAAGTAATGTCTCCAACAGAAGGTGCCCCCCAATCTCCTTCAAAGTCATAATAATTAAGATACTGTAGACTATAAGGAGCGTCCCATTGAAGTGTGGCGTTACCGTCTTGATATGACAATTCCAGATGTTCAATTTTCAGGTTATCAAGTGTGAAACTGAATTCCACAGTTGCATTTGCTATGTTTGAGGGTAAAGAAACATTCCCTTCGCTATCTACACTACGAACAAAATATGTATGATTTCCAATTGGAGCATTGTTGTCGGTAAAAATTCCAGTATTTGTTTCCGTGTTGCCTATGAGGACGTAGTCGCGGTACACGTTGTATGAAGAAGCGTTTCCAACTTCATTCCAAATCAAACTGACACTCAGGTTTGAAACAGAGGCAACCAATCCGGTTGGCTGGGCATCGTAGGTGATGGGCTGTATGCCAAAGATAGCGGCTTGATTTAAGGGGTAACTGATACCTGTGATGACAAACGATCCATCGCTACTACCACCCCATCCCCAGTTGAAATGGAATTTGTCGTTGTTGTTCGCATCAATCTCGTATCCATCGCAGATAAAAGAATGGCCTGATGTGTGTTCTTCATCTATTCTTTTTCTTCCTCTATATTGAATAGGTCGACGAGCTGTCAATTCGGCTTTTAACATGTTTTTCCATTGTCCGAGATCCTCTTGGCCAGTCGCGTCAACAATTTCGTCTTGGGAGATGTATTGAGCGGTTTGACTGTAATTGAAGTATGATTGAAGAGCATCAACAACATCGGAAGTGGTTGCACTGCTCGAAGTACCGTTTGAACCATAATCCATATTCACTGAAATGCCGCAATGGTACATCAGTTTAGCAACTGCCTCTTTTTCTTCATTAGGACTGGTACTTGAATAGGTGTTGGTCATGTTTGCCCAATCGTATGTTGTTTCACCAAAATTGGCGGTTTGTTCTTCATATCCAGGATGTGTGGCAGGGGTATAGGAATGACTCCCGAATCCTGTTGTGGGATACTCCCAATACTTCATAATTTGCGCCATGGCAGTGGCCACGCATCCAGTCGAATTACTGCCAGGGCAATGGATGTTGTACGGTGAACCTTGGTTCCATTTCGTTTGAATCAACGGTTCAACAATCACTTCCGAGTGGGCTTTGCTAGTGTTCCCCGAAGCCAATTCTTTCCATTGCTGCGCCACTTCGCCTGTGGCCTTTTGCCCGCTTTTTGCAGCGTCGGTAATCTGTTCGTCGTAGTCTTTCAGCCACCAAAACAGGTTTTCGGGCATCTTTTCCGTGCCAAACGGGTTTTCGGTAGAATAGCCCAACACAGGCTCCACACAATCGTCGGCAGAGATGATGACGAAGCTGCTTTTCGTGCCGAAGACATAGAAATGAGGAAATTCCGTTTGCTCGGCATAGTCAATTCTTTGCAAGGTGGCTTTCGTGCCCGTTTGGGCTTGCATGAAAGTTTCTGCAACTTTTTGGGCGATCTTTGCGTCAACGGGATTGGCTTTCATCGGCACCGTCAGCAGCAGCAATACCGCCATGAGAATCGTGTATTTTTTCATTGTGAATATGGATTTCAATTTGGGCTGCAAAAGTAGTAAAAATGTTGATACAAAAATACGGCCCTTCCAATAAGAGGGGCCGTAAAGGATAACAGGATGTTACCGAAATGTTTATTGGATGATAACTTTTTGGGTAAGGACCTGATTGGCATTTGAGAGGCGTAGGATATAGGTTCCTGCAACCAAATTGAGCGGCATGTCGAAACTTCCTGTGATGGTTTCATTGTGGAGGATGCGTCCCATGACATCAATGATTTGGAGTTCGGCCTCGCCTTGGTTGATGACATACAGTTGTCCATTCGCAACGTAAACGAAGCTGTCGTTGGTTTCCGCATCATTGGCATCAAACACCAGCCTGAATCTTGAGGCGTGATCCGAAGTCTTGGCTTCGAAGGTGTAGTTGGGTGTGCTCAAAAGGTCGATGTTGGCGCCCGTGAGGTTGTCGATGAGGTGGAGATAACCCAAATTCAGGCTGCCGAGTTCAATATTGAGGGTGTAGATGCCATCACGCATTGCCTCGAAGTTGAGTGGCAACTCATTCTCTCCCGAAATAGAGGTCACGGCAAAGTTCCTGCCATTTTGCGGGAAGTAGATTTGACTGCTCGTATTATCGCTCAGGTTGAATTTATCCAAACTTTCCTCATTGCCGAGTTGTACACGGGCACGGTCGATGGTGGTGCGACCTTGTGTCAGGGTGAGGTCGAAGCTGTTGGAAAGGCTTCTCCCTTTTGCTCCAGCTTTGGTGAAGGTGACACTGGTGTTGCTGATCGTGGCTTGCACGAAGATGCCTTCGCAGGGCTTCACTTGTCGGCCATTATCAGCCAATATGATGCTTGAACCTGTCTCATCGGTAATATAGAAAGATTTGTCAACAGTTGCATTGCAGGCGAATGGGTTGCCTACAAGGTTGAAACCGTTCAAAACGGTGGCGCTGTGACTAAGGTCAGAGAGAGTCACGCTGCTGTTGCTTGGGGTCAGCGTGCCGGCAAATTGCAGCGGGGTATTGGCATTGCTGGCATAGAGGTAGCCTTGTTTGTAGGCTAGGTTGAAGGCATTGTTCCTGTAGTTCATCCAATAGTAAGTCGGTTCGTCGTAATAATACAGGTCATAGACGCCGTTGAGCAAGCCGTTTACGGTGCTCGGTGTGATGCTCTCCAAGACAGGTGAGGCGATGAAATACCAACCATTGTCGTCGGAGGTATAAGGAACGATGTTCCTTTTCACTGTGGCTTTCACGTTGGCCGAGTTGTGGATGAGTTGGGCACCTTCTTCGAGAATGAGGTTGGCTGGGTCGTTATTGGTAAGGGTTCCATTGACGGTGAGGGTGCTGTTTTCGGTGACGGTCATTTGGTCGTTGGCATCCAGTGTCAAAGTACTAATGGAAGCTTGTCCCAAAGCATAGCCAACGCCATTGGAAGCCGCAGTTTCACCGCCGTAATAGTTGGTCTTCACGGTGTAAAAACTGGCCGTGTTGTTGCGGTTTTGGTCTATATAACTAGTTGTGGTCAAGTTAGTGGCCAAAGTTGTTCCATTGCGGTAAAGGTTATAGGTGTATGTGCCGTCGGTGATGTAGGCTTTGATGAGGAAAGCTGCATTGCCTACCGTACCAACCCATGAAGTGGGTGATGATGCATAATAGTTAGCGTAACTACCTGAATAGGAACAATATGTTGCAGGATAGCTTCGACCTTCTGGGTCATATATGAATACCCAATAGTCTTTGGAAGCGTCAATGATAATGTTGCTAGACAAATCAAAGTCACTCCAGCCAGTCGTACCAACATTAATTGATTGTTCCAAAACTTTTGTTTGGGGGCAATTGGAAGTTGTTCCTTTGTACACAAAAATCTTATATGCACCAGTTTCATTAGCATAAAACGCAACTTTATAAATGACCATGTTGTTGTATTCGGTAAGATTCTCTGCAAGATATCGATGACCCCAATACATGTTGGTTCCATCGTTAAAGCCAAGATTGCCCTCTGAAATTCCATTTCCGTATGTCAGCGTCGCTGATGGTGTTTCAGGATAGCACCAATCGGGAGCCGTCCACGAAAGGTTGACATTGTTCCCCGACAAGGAACCTGTCAAATCGTTAACGACAGGAGTTGGATAATCTATGGTAACCGTGACTGTATTCGACGGTAATGACATTTGGTTGTTTGAGTCTACGCTACGAACATAATAGCTGGTGGTGCCATAGGGAGCCGTATCGGAATAAGTGGTGGATGTTGCGTTCCCGATGAGGTTACCGTTGCGAAATACGTTGTAACTTGATGCGCCGCTTACTCCAACCCAGTTTAAGGTAACATTTTGCGTTCCACTAAGTGTATAAGTGAGGTTGGTGGGGGGCACTATGGTTGAAGCAGGCTCGATGCCAATGACGGCATTTTGGTCATTTGTGAAATTATAACTTCCACCTCCAGATCCACCACTGCCTGGATTCAAACTTGTTAATGCAAAGAAACCGTCGTTTTGTCCGCTCCATCCCCAATTGAAGTGGAATTTGTTGTTGTTGTCGTAGCCATCGCACACGAAGGCATGACCTCCTCCTGAGCCACTTCCGTTGTATTCAATAGGCCTACCGGCATTTAACTCTGATTTAAGAAGTGCAATCCAGTTGCTATCAGTGTAGGAGGATTTGGTGAGATATGTTGCAGTAGATTTGTAGTTGAAATAATTAATCAAGGCATAAGGTATGTCATTAGAATAGGCCCCACTGCCACCGTTGGAGCTAATGTCATACATCATATCTACAGATACGCCGCAATGATACATTAAAGTAGCAATGGCGTTAATTTGTGTTGTTGTTGATGACTGGGATAATTGATTAGGCATGTTGGCCCATTCGTAGGTTGTTTCTCCGAAATTGGCAGATTGTACACCTAAATCGGGTCTTGTGTAAGGCGTATATGAATGGGAGCCAATGCCTTGTGCAGGATAGTCCCAGTATTTCATGATCTGTGCCATTGCAGTAGCCACACAGCCGGTGACAGTTCGCTCTCCCGCATTGTTGTCATACGGACACAGATTGTTGTACAATTCAAATATGTGCAGTTGTCCACCGCTATAGTAATAAAACCCATTTTGATCCCATGTGGTCTGCACTAAGGCATTTACTACAGCGGTCGCTTTTGCAGCTTTGGAATTGCCCTCAGCTAAATCTTTCCACAATTGTGCAGTTTCAGCGGTGACGCTCATCTTGCTGTCGATGGCATACTGAATCTCGTCGTTGTAGCCTTGCAGCCAGCCACGCACGTTGGAGGGCATGTCTTCCGCTACAAATCTTTCAGTCAATGAATACCCCAAAATGGGTTGTACGCAATCATCCGCCGACATCACTACAAAGCCTTGTTCGGCATTGAAGATGTAAAGGTTAGGGAATCCTGCCTCCTTAGAGAGGTCGGTCAGTTGGGCGGATTTTGCACCGTTGTTGTTCAAAAAAGTGGTGGCCACTTTTTGTGCAGTCTCCGAAGTCACACGCTCGGCAAACGTGGGCATTGCCACCATGAGCACCAATGCCACAATCATCGTAAATCTTTTCATATTTCTAATATTTTGAATATTTCATTGAAAATAGGCTACAAAATTACAATTGTTTTTTATAAAAACAAAGAATAAATGCTTTTTAGTTGATTATAATTACGACAAAAACCACCTTAGTGTCAGCTAAGGCGGTCTTTGTTAAGGAAATAAGCTAGGGAGAAAAGAATTTTACTCTTCCACTTTCGCCCGTTTCGAGTCCCAAATCATGTAGCAGATGATAGCAATATACATCACCAAGGCGATGAGGCCAGCCACAGGCAGTTCGGCAAACGGTGTGCCCTCGGCGGTCTTGGCCACTGCATCCACGTTGGCGAACTTGAGGATGGCACTCACCACACCCATTAAGGCTCCACCAGCGATGAAGCCCGAAGCGATGAGGGTACCGCGATTATAGCGGGCATCGTTGAGTTTCTGGTCTTTGCTGCGGGTGCTGACGAACCATGAGATGGCACCACCGATGAGCAGCGGCACGTTAAGGTCGATGGGGATGAACATACCTAAGGCGAAGGGCAGCGCGGGAATCTTGCAGAAGTTGAGAATTAAGGCGATGGCAGCACCGATGCCGTATAGCAGCCACGGAGCACTGCCGCCCGACATCATCGGCTCGATGACGGCGCTCATGGCGTTGGCTTGAGGAGCGACCAATGCACCGTCGCCCACGAAACCGTAGGCTTTATTTAAAATCATAATCACACCTGCAACAGTGGCAGCGGCAACAGCCACGCCGACGAACTTCCAAATCTCTTGTTTCTTGGGTGTCGTGCCAATCCAATAACCTACTTTCAGGTCAGTGATGAAGGCTCCAGCTACAGCCAAGGCCGTGCAAACCACACCACCAATAATCAAGGTGGCAGTCATGCCTTGCGGACCGCTTAATCCAGCGGCGACCATCACCAAGGAGGCCAAAATCAAAGTCATCAGCGTCATGCCGCTCACGGGGTTGCTACCCACGATGGCGATGGCATTGGCGGCCACTGTTGTGAACAGGAAGGCGATGACGGCCACGACCAAAATACCAATCAAGGCATGGCCGAGATTGTGGACCACACCGAACCAGAAGAACAGGAAGGTGACAATCAAGACAGCCACGATGCCGATGACGACGGTCTTCATGGAAAGGTCTTGTTGTGTGCGTTCTACCATTTCGGCAGCGGCTTTCTTGCCCTTGAACTCGTTGGCGGCAAGACCGACAGAAGATTTAATCACGCCCCACGACTTGATGATGCTGATGACACCCGCCATGGCGATGCCGCCGATGCCGATGTGGCGTGCATAGTTCTTGAAGATTTCCTCAGGTGCCATCGAACCAATGGTGGCAGTGACGCCAGCATTCATCAGGTCGATGATTTGGTCGCCCCAGATAAGGTTCATGCCAGGAATGATGATAAACCACACCAACATGGAGCCGCAGCAGATGATGAAGGCGTATTTCAGTCCGATGATATAACCCAAACCGAGCACGGCGGCACCTGTATTCACCTTGAACATCAGCTTGGCTTTGTCAGCGAGGTTGGCACCCCAGCCCATCATGCGGGTGGTGATGGTCTCCGACCACCAACCAAAGGTGGAGACAATGAAGTCATACAGACCACCAATCAAGCCGCTGACGACCAGCAGCAACGAGTCCTTACCTTTCTTTTGTCCGCTGACCAAAACCTGCGTCGTGGCTGTGGCTTCGGGGAAGGGGAACTTGCCGTGTTGCTCCTTCACGAAATACTTGCGGAAGGGGATGAGGAACAGGATGCCCAAGATGCCGCCAAGCAAGGAGGCAATGAACACCTGCCAGAAGTTGATTTCGATTTGGTAGCCTTTGCCTTGCAGGATGTAGAGCGCAGGCAAGGTGAAGATGGCACCGGCCACCACGCCGCCCGAGCAGCCGCCGATGCTTTGGATGATGACGTTTTGCGACAGTGCGTCGTTCTTGCGCGTCAGTCCCGTGAGGCCGATGGCGATGATGGCGATGGGAATGGCAGCCTCAAACACCTGCCCGACCTTCAGGCCGAGGTAGGCGGCGGCAGCTGAAAATAGGATAGTCATCAGCAGGCCGATGCAGACCGACCAAACTGTAACTTCTTGATACTTTTTGTTTTTTGAGAGTATAGGCTCATACTCTTCGCCCGGTTTCAGTTCGCGTTGCGCGTTCTCGGGCAGCTTGAATTGGTCGTTTTCCATATTGAGAATATTTGAAATATCAATGAAATGAATTTGCAATATTAGGAAAATAATTGATTGTTTGGTGTTTTACGCGGAGAATTATTTCATGCAAAAATTGCAGAACTATTTGAAGCATGAAGAGACGCTTATTATCTCACGCAGAAATCGCAGAATTATATGAAGCGCGAAGCGACGCAAGTATCTGTCCGGCAGGTTCTGCGATTTCTGCGGATTCTGCGTGAAACAACTTTTTATGCTTTTTTTTGCGAGAAAATGACAAATTAATTTGTCTATATGGAAAGTTTGCTTTACTTTTGCAGCGTCAAACTTAAAATGAACGCAAAATGAAACATTCAATCAAAGCTGTTTTGGCATGGGCCGCCGTCGCGGTCGTGCTTGCGGGCTGCAACAGCCAGCCCACTGCCGAAGAAGTCCTTCGGAAATCCTACCAGAAATGCCAGTCCATTCAAGGCGGGCACTATGTAATGGATTGGAAAAAGAAGTACATGTCGGACAACGACACTACCTTCAACCGCTATACTTGCGATTTCAAGAAACTGCCCGACGACACGATTTTCGGGAAAGCCTTCAACTCGTTTGAGGAATACCTCAATTCGAAATGGATTTCGTCATATCACCATCTCTATACGGGGAACGAGTATGTTTCCTACGGCGACAGCACGGGCATCATCCAGTCGTGCGACCTTTGGGCTAAAGACATCATCAGGGGAAGGCACAACCGCGAGTTTTATACGCCTTTGGCCAACAAAAGCAGTTATCCCTTGCGCACCAATGAGGATTTGGACGACGAAAACATATTCAATAAAGACTATTCTTACTCGCTTTTGGAAACCCAATTGGACGGGAAATCATGCTACTTGGTCGATATTCTTGGACCTGCAGACGAGGAACCTGACAGCGTTTATGGTATGCAGACCATCCGCTACGAAATCAACTTGTGGATTGACAAGGAGGATTACTTGCCCATCCAATACTCCATCGCCTTCGATATCGTAGAGCAGCAGGACACTATGTATCAGTATGATGAATTTAAGCTGTTGGATTTCAGTCCGATAGTGGACGAGTCCAAGCTGACCTTGGAATCTATTCCCGCCGAGGTGACGCTGAAAGACTACGAACCCTATAAGGAACCCGATCCGCTTCCCGAAGGTTCGCTTGCGCCGGATTGGTCGCTGCCCACGTTGACGGGCGACACCATCCGCCTCGCCGACCTGAAAGGTAAGGTGGTGCTGCTCGATTTCTTTTATAAAGGTTGTGCTCCGTGCTGCGCCGCCATGCCCATCTTGCAAAGCCTGCACGAGAAATACAAGGACAAAGGCTTCGCGATGATTGGCATTGACCCCATTGATGACCCCGAAAAGGACGAGATGGCGGATTTCCTCGCCAAACGCGACATCACTTACACCATCCTTTTCGCTGAGCGCGAATTGTCGAGTATTTACCGCGTTTCGGGCTATCCAACCCTGTACTTCCTTGACCGCGAGGGCAAGATAGCGAAGATGCACATCGGCTTCGGCAAAGACATGGAAGAAGAGTTGGAGGCTGATTTGGTGAAACTTTTGTAAAACAAATAAAATCAATACGTTATGAAGAAAAACTATTTATTCCCCCATCAATTCAGAATTGTTGGATGGGTGTTGGCCATCGTAGCGGTGGTAGGGTATCTTTGGCTCCCGGAATTCCATTTCAAGATGCCTTCGTTGTATTTCGATACCTTTTTTGACGACGACAACGAAAGCGGATTCTTTCGCATGGCAAGAACGAACAGTCTCTCCATCGCCATGATTTTATTGACGATCGGATTGCTGTTTATCGGGTTTTCAAAAGAGAAAGTCGAGGACGAGTTTTTGCATTATCTTCGTGCGCAAAGCCTCATTTGGGCAACATACGTCACGGCGATATTGTTTATCGCAGCTACTTTGCTCATTTATGGATTCGCTTATATTTATGTGCCTTACTTGCTGTTTTACGTCTTCCTCGTCTTGTTCATCATTAAGTTCAGAATTGAGGTGCACCGTTTCAACAAAGGAGGCGCGCAATGAAGAATCGTTTGAAAGTGGCACGAGCCGAAAAGGATCTCACGCAAGAGGATTTGGCAAAGCTTATTGGTGTGAGTCGGCAGTCGATAAACGCCATTGAATCAGGTCGCTATGTACCTTCCACGGTCTTGGCCTTGAAGATGGCGCAGGTGTTTGGGAAATCGGTGGAGGAGATTTTCTTTTTAGAAGAGGAGGATTAATCTTGTCGTCGCTTCGCGTCATTGCGAGGAGGAACGACCAAGCAATCCAGATGAAGAGCTTTATTATCTGATCTGGACTGCTTCGTGCCTCGCAGTGACGCAAAGCGTAAGAGGATGTTACTTTGTAATAGTAAATTTCTTCGTCACTGTCCCTTCATCTCCTTGAATCCTAATGAAATACATCCCGGAAGGATACTCGTTGAGTGACAGGGCAATTTTGTCGGCATCAACTTCAGCCTCATAAAGCGTCTCGCCCGTCACCGAGATGAGGGTGATGTGCTTCATGCCGACACGGGCTATGGTCAGTTGATTGTTGGCAGGGTTGGGATAGATGGTGGCTTCTAAGCCATCTTGTTCATCCACAGTCATCACATCCTTGTCCAAACAATCCGACCACGAAATGGTGTTTCCGCCATCGGTGCTGATGCCGTATTTGTATTGGCCAATCGGTAGGGCATCCCAACCGTAATCCACATAATTCGGCTGGGCCACGTTGGAAGCAATCAAGATGCTGTTGCTGCCGTCGCAGTTGGCGCGATAGATTTCAAAAGGCGTGCCCACGGTGATGTCGTCGATATAGAAGGCGTTATCGTATTCGCCTTCAGCGAGTTGGTTGGCGTATTTCCATTCTAAGATGTGGTTGCCGGGACCAATGGCCACGGTGTAGCGCGTCCACGGCACTTCATCTTTCAAGGTCTCGCCATATTGCACATTGTCGATGAAGAAGCCGCAGCCATTGAGTGGGAAGCAACTGACGCGGGCATAGTAGCTTACGACACACGAGGTGGGCAGGTTGACCGCCAACGAAATCTTGCTGTTGGAGAACATGCCCGTGTTGGTCGACTTGGCGCAATAGGTGCCGGTGTTGGGTTGCGTGGTGGTGATGACCCAAGGACTGGTGGCGTCGTTAATCCACATGTTTTGGTAGAAGTCGCCCGACTCGAAACCATCGTAAATGCCCGAAGGCAGGTTCCACGACAATGAAACGCGTGTGTTGTTGATGATTTCGGCTTCAATTTCAACCTCTTTCGTTATGGTGACATAATTGGAAGGCAGCGAAGTCATGTCGTTATTCAACAGGGCAGTCACATAATAGGTATAGGAGCCTGCGTAGTTGAGGTGGTCGGTGTAAGTGGTATTCGTCAAGTTGTTGGCGATGCGGAGACCGTCGCGGTAAACTTCGTACGAAACCGCTTCGGGGGCGGCGGTCCAGTTAAGGTTGACTTGTTCCCCATCAAATTCAGCGGTAAGGTCTGTAGGGCCATGATGGAACAAAGCGTTGATGGCAGCCAAAGCATCGATGCGGCCTGCGCCCACGCGGTTGTTTTTCATGGTGTTGCCAACGCGAACAGAGGTGAGCTCGATGATGGAGTCCAATTCGGCGGGACTCAAGTCGGGATTGGCTTCAAGCAACATGGCCAACACACCAGCCACACAGGGCGTAGCCATCGAAGTGCCGTCCATTTCGATGTAGTTGTTGGTAGTCTGGTAGTTTAATGAAGTGATGTTGGCACCAGGGGCGGAGATGTCGGGACGAATCAAACCAGGTTGGGTGGCGTCGCCATTTTCGTAGGGGTAGTCGTTGTAGTTGCCGACATTGGGTCCTGAAGTCCAAGTCGAAGGACCGATGGAGGAGAAGCCACAATGTTCGTCGTTGGAGTCGGTGGCTCCCACGCTGATGACCGAAGTCAGGCCGCCTTCAATCTGTTGGTCGGGGTGGAGCCACGGTGGAGGGCAGTTGCCTGGGGCGCTGATGTTGAAGGGAACAGGATAAGTGTATTGCGTCTGGCCTTCATTGCCGCAAGCTATGGCAGCCGCTACACCAGCACTAAGGCAGGTGGCAAAAACATCGCGGTAGTAGTAGCAGGGGCCAGCCCCAACATCACTGAGCGAAAGGCTGAGGATGTCGGCACCATGCTCCAAGGCAAACTCAACACCTTGGATAAGATGTGTCGCTTCGCCATCACCTTCTGCACTCAAAATCTTGATGGCCATGATTTTGGCACCTGGAGCAACACCTGTTTGTGTGCCCGCATTGCCTTGACCAGCGATGATTCCAGCAGTATGTGTGCCATGACCTTGGTCGTCCATGGGGTCGTTGTCCTGATTGAAAATGTCGTAGCCGTGATGCGGGAACTCGCTGCCGCCGTCCCACATGCTGTTGGCGATGTCGATATGGTTGTAGTTGACGCCTGTGTCGATGAGGCCTACGATGATACCATTGCCAGTATAGCCAGAACCGTTATAGTTCCAAACCTCAGGCGCGTTGACTTTGTCGACATGCCAAGCGTTGGCTTTTGCAGCAGCAGGGTGAACTTTTTCGTTCATTGGAACCATGGAACGCATCTCGTCGGGGATAATCAGGGCAATGTCTTTGCGTTCAGCGAGTTGTGCAATGACTTCTGCACTGGCCGAGCAACTGAAGCCGTTGAACGACCAGAAGGATTTCAGGTCGGTGACCATGTTTTCGCTTTTGTAATTCTCAAGAAAATCAATTACTTGCGCTTGTGAGGCTTGGCAAAAAGCCTTTCGATCGGCGATGACAAACGCACGACGTTGTTCCTTGGTCATAAAGGCGGTCTTTTGCGCCAAATGAGTGTCGTCATAGCGTTCAGCCATCATCACGATGACATGTTGGAGGCCGTTGGATTGGCCGAATAAGGTACTTAAACAAAGGGTAAGGAAAAGGGTGAAAATGTGTTTCTTCATGATATGTTGTTGGTTTTGTGTAACAATACGTTTCCGATGCGGCATTCGAGACACCGTTTGCGCTTGCAAAAATACGAATAAGTTTGTTGATTTTGTACGAACAATTCAGATTGCTTCGGGAGGCTTGCCGCTTCAATAGTATGAGCAGGAGCGGCGAAAGGGTGAGCAAAGATACAGCCAGCACAATTGACTTTAAAATCGTGTTAGGTTTTTCGTTTTCCATATTTCTGTTTTTGCACTGATTAGTCTTCTTCCATTTTGATTTTCCGTGCCCTTAATGCAAACAACTTGAATGTCACGCTGGTCTTGTCGGCTTCGTAGAGCATCTTCTTGAAATCATCGTCAGAAATCACTTTTAAAATGGTTTGAAATAATCCCGCTCGTTATCTTCAGAATCATCAAGAAACCCCTTGGCTTCTACCTTGATTTCTACTGGGAAAGTTTCTCTGGCAAGATCAATTAAGCGTTCCCAGCTTCGGTTTCGGTATTCTCTGAAACGGTCGCCAAATTGTTGCAAGGCAATCTTTTGGTCGGGCTCCTCCGATAAAAATGATGGTATATTTTGTTGAAGATATTTGTTCCATGCAATGAATTTAACCACAGTGTTTGTGTTTCCTGTTTGTATTAACAGTTGAATACGTCCTTTCAAATCTGACAGGAAATACAATGTCGGTTTGTAGTTGAGCAACAACTTTATGTATTTATCAGGGTTGTTATAAAAATCAGCACAGTCAAATGCGGTACGACTATAGCGATAATAGTTGTCCGCTGCATATATCCATGGTTTATAATTGCGATTCAAAAGGCGTTTGACACGCCCGAACAAGAGGCTTTCAGCTTCGTCGTCATTAAGACGCATGTGTGTGTTTGCCAATACTTGGTAGTACTGTATTTGAGACAATCTGCTTTTGTCGATGTTAAAGCCCTCCTTTTTGGCAAGGCGCATACAAAGAAATTGGTAATCGGCCTTCCCCAACTCTTCTTGATGCATCAAGACATAATCCAGAGGAAATCTGTGCATAATGACCCTAGCACATTCAGGTTCACCATAAGACAGCCATGCTTTCTCAACATCGGGCATAATGGCATCATCCCACCAATTATTCAGTAATATGTCTAACCAGTCCCTCTTATGTAATGATTTTGCAGATAAGACAGCCTTTATAATTTGGATTTGACATGGCAGAGATTGCCCCCAGAAACGCATTTCGAGAAAGACAGAAGCATCACTTCTTTCCTGGTTGTTGCTCGACTGAAGTTTGTCCATCAGTTGTTTTATTGGATATTGCTCCTCTTCTGGTGTTACAATGATGGTTTTTTCATCTGGTTTCACTGGAATAATCCTGCCAAATGATATACTAGTAGTCCTTTCAATGTAGTTTTTTTCAACAAACTCAGGCTCACTTTTTAGCAGCTTGTTCAAAACACTAATGGCACGTGTCGGGTTTTCCTCATACAAGCTATAGAACCTTTGGGCATTCAAACTATCCGTGCCAAATTCTTGATGCACTAATGCATCGGGGAGGTATCTTAGGATGCAGAGTTCATCCATAATGATGAAATCCTGTTCGTTAAGTTCAATCTCATCAAGCCTTTTATTTAGTGCTTTAGCTATTTCCAATTCTTTTATTCTTGGATCATCATCACTTATGAGTGAAAGCTGATCTCTAAGCGTTTTGGCAATGTCATTAAATTGTTCGGTATCGTTTGGCATAATCATTACAAATTAAAATCCTTAATAGCTATAGTGTAACACAGTGGTTTCATTTATTGTAGTATCCATCAGTTGCTCTTGCCTGACCGCCACACTTTTATAAGGTCTGCCGTCACGGAAATAGTAAGTCGTGGAATCGGAGCAACAAGCCCCATCACTTGTAAGTAACAACAAGGTTTCATTGGTTGGGTCAAATTTGCAATATGTCCGACAAGTTTCCGTGGATAATCTGTAAAAAGGCTCATTTCGGATTTGCATAAAGCCTTCATGGAAATCCGAATAGAAAGTAAAATCCTCGCAGTCAAGCCAATCATCCTTATCTAATTCTCTGTATGGTCTGGGAGAACCACAAATGACAAGATCTTTTTTGCCATCAAAATTGTAATCCGCAAATCCCACAATGGCCCTCCAATCCAAATAGGGCTGCATTGATTCTTCGTAATACTGATTCAGGACTATCGTGTCTGGACTTTCCTCCAATCGCGTTTCGTCAAACCAAACGTCCACATTGATTTCATGGGTTAGCATTTTCGTCGTGTCGGAGTTTGAGAAATAAAAATAGCCCGTCCCGGAAAAGAGTTGCGTTTTGTCACAAAGCCAATGGATCTTGACATTGTAGCCATTGATAAGCTGGTCATAGACGAACCATTTTTCATAGAGGCCTTTTCTCGTTTGTCGGCTTGGGTTATCTCCATATTGTGTAACGCTGAAAGAATCAATAATCCTATCTCGTGGAATCATGCTCATTTCGGTTGTGTTTTCGGTTTCTGTTTGCGTCTGTTTCTTTCCTTCACATGACCACAGGAAGAATGACACAATAACTAATGCCATGATTTTATAACACATTGCGCATCTGGTGAACTCGCAGGAGGGATATCTGCTCATCGATTAAATTTTCATTATAAATTATATTTGTATTATAACACATTGCGCAGGGCTCAAAGCCCAATACATCTAGTAATTTTCTGTCAAACTTCAATTCTGGATTATAAGTCTTTAAATACAAATCTTTCAAATCTTTAATTATATCCATCTTTCTAGGATGAATATATCTCAAGACTTTTTTAATATCCTCTTCAGAGTACTGTGTGGGATTGTACATTATTGGTTTATTTGGGTTATTCCCAATATAAGATAAATAAGCGAAACGAATAAAAATATCAGTGCGTTTTTTATCTTCCTTTGCCCACGAAAACAAATCATCCAATTGGTGATATATGTTGTCGTTTATTATTTCAACACTAGCATTATCAAACTCTGCAAATCCAGAGTTGCTCTTAGTCTCAACCTCAAAACTATGGATATGCGTTCCAAAAACTAGATTAAGTTTGAAGACAAAAGCATCCGGCTTTGTTAATCTAAGAGACTCATTCTCCTTCCACCATTTACGGAACTCCTTTATCTTTTCTATAACCTCCTGCGGCAAATCGCTACCGCCTCTAACTTGCCATTTATGGGACTCCTTTGTCTTTTCTAACTCCTTTATCTTTTCTATTACCTCCTGCGGCGAATCAACACCGCCTTCAATTTGCCTCTTTAGTTTTTCTATTATTTTTTCAATAACTTGGTCAATTATCTCATCAGGAATTCTTATTCTTTCAAATTCAGCATGCAGCCTTTCACAGTCGCAATTATCATGATAAGATGGCGACCTCTCTGGTTGTACATATCTATAACTATCATGGGGTTTTTCTATTCTGTGATACTTATAAACTGCCTTTTCCATGTTTTTGCAGAAAGACTTGTAAACAAGTAAATCATTCACTTCCCAACGAGCAAACAACGCTGTTGGATTGCTTTGATCGATGGTTTTTCCGTTAGGTGCAGTCCAAATGATAGGATCATCAAACTTATAATCCTTGTCTTTTGGAACCTCAAATCCTTTTGTTATTCTATGGAAGTTATAATTGGTGATGTATGCCATGTGTTATTTGGTTTTATTATCTGAAAACAGCATTTTTTACTGTGTTCACGAGTGTGTTTAGAACCTTTTCTACTTCTTCATATGGAGTTTTCGACACCCATATTTTCAGTTTTTCGCTTTTATCATCCTTATCACCAGATAGTAAACTTCTATGGCTTTGCACATTTCTTGCTTGATATATTTCCTGAAATAATGAATAGGTTACACCATAAGCCAAATTTGTTTCGACTCTAATAAGGTTTAACTTGTTGCTATAAGTAACAATGTCGCCTTTTACTTTACAATAGAACTTGGGGTCTTTAGCATCAATAGCCATTTCATAATAACCATTGCACTTGTTTCTAAGCTCTTCCTCTGTTAGATACTTGGTATAGCAATAGTAGTTTACAATACCTTCTGCCTGCAGATTTGCATAACGGCAAAATTCAAGAAAATCAGGTTCGTGTTTTCTCACGCCACATCGGTATCGTAACATCTCTCTCCAATCGGCTTCAAGCTTTAAACGAAGCACTTCATCCTTAACAAAAGAATAATCAATTTGTATAGCCATTTCGTCTATGATATAATCTATGGCCAAATATCTTTCAATGTTGGAAATCATATCATTATTGCCACAAATAGGATTTGCACAGCCCCATCTGGTCTGCAACTCTCTATGCAGCCACTCGTTTCCTGGCTGTTTAGAGAGTTGAGCGATTTTATCTATTGTTTTTATTATGGCTTCCCGATTATCCATAGTCATTCTGAAGTATTGGTTTCGATGAGAGTGGCAAGATCATTCAAAGCGGATAGGACATTGCCATATTCCATCGATGGGGTTAATAGTGTTTGGGATTTCTGTGATCCAGCCCCAAACGTTTCATTACACAGTTTCTCAAATCTATTGGCATAGGACTTATACGTAGAGTCAGTTTCACCCTTTACCATTTTGAGATACATGAGTTTTCCTAAGATAATGTTTTCTATATGATGTTCACCCTTAAATCTAAGGTTGCGTATATTAGTCTCGGCATAGTGTTTGGCAAAGATGGCTTGTGCTTCGTCATACCCTTTCACCTCCCAATTATGAATCAATAAACGCAATTGCTTGAGATACTTACGAGAAACGTTTGTTTTGGAGTTCACGGTCAAGCCAGTTACTTCTTGCCTCATTCCCCGATGACAGAGTCGCGTCTTATCCTGATTGATTTTGAGACCTTCTTCGTTCTCGATAATGTTGCGCAAAGAAGTGCAAAACTTGCCATCCTCGGCAAAGACATTCTTCATGCCACTGAAAGTAATATCATCAGCATAACGAGTATATTTCAAACCGTATGCTTTTGCAAGACGAGTAAGTTTGAAATCCAACTTCTCACAAATAATATTGGTAATGGTAGGCGAAGTTGGTGCTCCTTGTGGAAGAACCTTGTTTTCTCCTTTTTGATAACAGCACAAGTCGCTAATCAAACTCGCCACCTTTTCATTCAGACAGAATGGTTTTACCAACAACCGCTTGAATACACGACCTGAAGTAATAGAAGGGAAGAAATCCTTTAGGTCAATATTATAAACAAAGTTTTGGCCAAGATGTACTTGGGCGTTTGTGACAACAGATTTGCCTTTCACAAAACCCATCGCAGCGGCATTGGGATTATACACCTCTTGCAGTACGAAATTCAACGCTTGCTGGATGTTCTTTAGTTCACTGCACGGTGCATCAATGGTGCGAAATTCTCCTTTTTTCTTCTTGGGTATTTTAAAGGTAACATAACGGCCTTTACGTGCCATTAACTTCAAACGGCCAACAGTGGTTTTTACTGCATCCATGCCATGCAATGCCTGCAATGCCATATTCAGAACAACACATAAATCATCTATTCCATTCATTGAATGCCACCCCTCAACAATCTTTGCCAATTGTTGTTTGAGATCTTCACCAGTCAGAGGACTACCTCCATATTTTGGCAATTCATCAATTTTGGAAAGGGCATTGGCTTGGGTCGAAATGAATTCTTCATCTGGCACTTTTGCGGAATCAATATCTTCCAATTCCGTAACAGCCGCAGCCACTCTAGCCAAATCATCCTCAATAGGTCCAATGGCAAAGAGAACATCCTCGGCTTTTTCAATTCCAGAAGAAACCTGTTCAGAAACCTCAGTTTTCTTTGAAGCATTGGTTTGTCCAAGCAACTTCTTGAAGTCCTGCTTTGTTGTTATGTTCTTTTTCTTTGCCATACCAATAGTTTCAACTTACTCACTTTTCCACGATTGTCACCACTTGCACCATTCATTACTTCAGAAACAGTAATAATCTCAATAATATACAATATCATAATACATAATATCACGAATCATAATACCATCAAGGACTAACATTGCGAATCATGCGCCTAGCACATGAACCTGCCGATGCAGCAGGCGCTGCTGTATGGCTAACCACACAGCGGGTCTAATTCAGGGTGCTTATGGTGACAATCGTTTCAAAGAACTTTAGGCGTTAGCATTTATTTTTCGAGAGCGCTTTGCCTGTTTTCTCTCGTTTTCGTTTGCAAAACTACAACCCTGCTGCGCAACCTATTTTCGCGAATTTTCTTTTTTCAGTTCCAGTTCCCTCACCGTGCGCTCCACCACCTGTTCAAGCTGGTAGGTGGATACGCCAAGCGGCTTGTTGATGTCGCGCAACGACCATTCCACAACAGTCTTGTCGGTCGATTTGCAGATGATCAGCCCCACAGTGGGGTTGTCGCCCTCGCCACGCAGCAACTCGTCAACGGCGGTAACGTAGAAATTCAGCTTGCCGGCAAACTCGGGGATATACTTCACCACCTTCAGCTCAATGACGACATAGCGGTGCTGCGGGATGTGATAGAACAACAAATCGGGGAAGAAGGTCTGTCCACCAGGCATCTGCAACTCCATCTGTCGCCCCACATACGAAAAGCCCTTGCCCAACTCCATCAAGAAGCGCGTGACATTCGAAACCAGCGCGTCCTCCAAGTCTTTCTCCTCGTATTCCTCGCTCATCGAAAGGAACCCGAAATGATATGGATCCTTTAGTATCTCTTTGGCCAACTGGCTCTGCGGAGCTGGAAGCGTATGCTCAAAGTTGGTCACGGCTGCCCCTTGACTGCCAAAAAGATTGGCAGCCATCTGGCTCTCAAGTCGGCTGCGGCTCCAGCCTTCTTCAGTCACCTTATTAATATAGAAAATGGCCTCGTCGAGGGTTTGGCATTTTGAGATAATGAGGACATGATGTTTCCATGGGACCAGCCCAAAGATTTCAGGCATTTCCAATTGGTCAGCAGCTTGCTGACCTTTTTCGTCAGCAGGTTGCTGACGAATTGCAGCACCCAATTCGTCACCAGCTTGGTGACGAATTACAACATTTGGTTCATCACTTTGAACAGCACTAATTTCGTCACCAGCTTGGTGACGAATTTCGTCAACGACTCGTTGACGATTTGCAACTCTCTCATTATAAAAGGCATACCAACGCTTCATATACTTGAGGTTGGTCACCGAGAAACCTGTTTCTTCGGGAAAAGCAGTCCTCAAATCAAGGCTCAACTGATCGAAGAAACCGCTGCCCCATTTGCTTTCTGCCCGTAGTTCCACCATGTCTCTTCCCAAACTCCAATAAAACTCAAGCATGGCAGTGTTCACACGAACCGCCGCCTTGACTTGGCTTTGGCGGAATCGCTGCTTGATGTCGGCCATCCATTGCACATAGCCCTCGTCGGCAGTCATCATGTCACGGGATACGAATGTCGGTTTGTCGCTCATCTTTTTAAGGATTAGTGAAATGCAAAGATACAAATAAATCCTTTACAGCATCTGATATGCATGGAATTGTGCCGTCACGCGGTCGCGCACCTTCTGCTGTATGTCGGCGGGCGAGAGCACCAACAGGTCTTTGCCGAAAGAGGACAATTCGCGGATAAGCTCATAGTTCTCTATGCAGTCAATGGAGAAGAATGCGCCTCCTTCGAGCTTTGGGTATTGTTGGCGCAATTCCTTTTCCCTTTCCCCTTTGTAATGCCGCTGAGACTCATGTAAAGGTTTGGTGGCCACATAATCCTTGGAAAAATCACTCACCCAGAACAAGATGGTCTGCAACGGATTGCCGTCGATGAGCGTCACCCCGATGATGTCTTCAAAGCGCTCGTTGAGGTCGCCATCGTATTCCTTATAACTACGGGAAGGCAAAGGGACAAACTTATCGATACGGTCGAGTGCAAACGAGAGTATTTTGCCGTCATTGTCGGCGGCAACGATAAGATACCAACGGCGGTTGTATTCTTTAAGCAGGTAAGGATGCACAACGGTCTTGCGGTCCTCATCGGGCGTGTCAAATCGGTGGTAATGCAATTCCACGACCTGTTTCTGCGAGATTACAGTGAACAATTCACCCAGCAGGTTCTTGCCTTCCAAAGGATTCTTTGTGAATGACACTATCTGGCGGTCGGTTTTCACTTTGAGGCTTTCCCTCAGCCTTTCCAAGCCCACAAGAGTTGGCAGTCCGTCAAATTGCCCGAGTAGCGTGAAAGCCTCTCCAAGCAGGTGTTTTTCGTCATCGGTAAGTTTCTGCGTAAATATGGAGAAAGACGGGTCGGCATACCTGTGGCAACTTTTCTTGATGGTTTTGAGGGTTCGTTGGCTGACATCATCAACCTGATAATGCTCTATCTCTGCCAGGAAAGGCCCTTCGTTTTCAATATAATTAAGGTCAAGCTCAATGGTTCGGCGACTGACAGGCTCTTGATTCATTTCGGCCAATTTCTCATTGACGAGCCGAAGCAAATCCTCAGTAGAATAATGGTGATAGCGGTTGGCTAACAACTTGTCGAGGATGTAGTAGCGTGTTACGGCGTTTTTGTTTGCGGGCATAGTTTTCTATTTTTCTGCCGCAAAGGTACGAATAATCCGCGAAATCTATTTTCGCAAAAAACACTGTTTCGGGGTCTTTTCACTTTTTCTATTAAGGATCACCGCAGCAGCACAGCCCCAATCCTACATTCCAAGCACCGTTTCCGCTTGCAATACATATTATAAAGATGTAACAATGCCTGCGTTTGCATAGCATTTTCCACTTTAATGCCACATTGGACATAATGTCGGATAGCTGCATTATCCTCAGCCTCAGTCTCTTCCAAGAACTGAATGGCCGTCTCACACACCGATTCGTCCTTGTGTAATTTGCCATAGCAAAACAGTAAAGGCACCACGGCGTTAATCATCAATATATCTGCTGTGGCATCGCCCAAATGTTTCAATTTGGATTCGGTTGGAACGTCAAACCGCCAATGTGTCTCCCAATATTCCGATGCCGCCACATCAAACAAGGCCTTGACCTCAGCCGTGTCTTTCGCCTCACGGATTTTGGAGAACAGGCAACCGTTTTTGTGTATCAATTGCGCCATTTGTGCCAAACGGATGGTCGGGAAATTGCTCGGTCTCATGCGCATGAACTTCCACCTTTCTGCAGGCATGGTCAGCAGGTTGAATTTGGCCTTCATCACGGCAAACTCACGTTTGAGCAGCAAAGGATATTCCTCTGTGAAATCGGCTTCAAGAAATCCCGCACAGCCCATCAGCATGGCCTCGACTTGCAGAAGGTTGTCGGCATGTTTCAGCAAGGTCTTGAAAGGCAGCAGGTTGGCCAAAGTCTCAAAGGCTTCATTGTTGACTTTCAAACCAAAATAGCGCATCAAGAGTTTATAAAGTGCGTCTTCCCAGTCGAATTGGTTGGCGTTCAGGATTTTGGTGACGGTTTCTGACTTGCTTTCCAAACGTTCCACAGCCATACGGTCGAGCCACGAAAGCCTAGTGAAGACAGGCACTTGTGCGATGCTTTTCTCACAGGGAATCCAGTTCTTTGACGAGATAAGTTTTTGATATTGAGCAAAAAGGCTTTCGTCGAAATGTCCTTTCAATTCCAATGTGGGGATGTCGTTGACTTGCATATCGTTTTCGTAGACCACATGCAAGATGACGTTTTTGTAGGCTTTGTCGGTCTGGTGTCCATGACGGTTCCAGTCGCTGCTTTTCACATGGATTTCCACATGGCCTGCCCAAAGTTTGTCGCCGATTTGGATTTTAGCTTCCAAAAAGTCGGGACCTGAATTGGTGTTGCGATAGCCAGTTGCCACAACGTCAACTTTCTCGCCTTCAGTGGTTTGTAGGTCTTTGTTCAGCAGGCGATTTTCCCATATATAGTACAAGAATTCTTCTTTCATCTTTATCCGGTTCTATTGCGGGGCTTTGCCATCTCGCGGTAGCGACAGTGGGGCATGCCCCACTGTTGGCAATGCCCCGCAATATTGGTAGATTATTTGATTTTCCAGCAATTCAACGGTTCACTATCCAATACGCCTTTCTTCGCCGCCCAGTCGATAAAGAGCGAACGCAAATCTCGATCGCTTTGCCACACCACATGGTCTTTTATCTCTTCTTGCGCCCAGCCGATGCCGTTGATGAGGTGGTTGCCGCCACCCATCGAGCGGTAGGAGTTCATCACCACGTTGTAAGTCTTTTCCATATCGAAAGGTGTGCCATCGGCCATGCTGATGATATTGATGCGCTCGCCCATAGGATTTTTGTCGGTCACTTCGTAGATGATGCCCGCGCCCGAGTCGAAATTGTAGATGGGGCTCTTCATTTCGTAGGCATATTCAAGGAAAGCCTTCACCTCTTTGCCCGTCAAGGCCATGACTGCCAACGAGTTCTCGAAAGGATACCAAGTGAAGAAGTCGCTCACTTTCAACATTCCTGCTTCGAGGGTCTTGCCGCCACTGAGTGGCGCGGCCATCGAAATGTCGGCATGGATACCTTCTGCTTCGACGGTCTCGAACTGGCAACGATGGATTTCGTCGACCCAAAGACAAGAGCCTTTGAAGGCATCGTCAGTGCAGATGTTGACGGGTAGTTCGGCCACTTCACGTTGCTTGTAGGCTTCGGCGCGGTCTATGTAGGGCTGAACCAAGCTCTGGAAAGCTTCGTCTTTGTTCTCTTGGTCGGTGAGCATCAGGCTGACGCTGATGTTGGGCTTCTGGCCTTTCTTTAGGGTCACTTCGGCCAAAGCGAGCCCCACGCCTCGGTTGCCCGAGTTGAGCACATAGACAGGCTCACCGTTGCTATTGGTCAATTTTTCGGCTTTCGATCGGTGGTCGTGGCCGTAGAAGATGATGTCGAAGCCGGGAATGTTTTCGGCCACCCACTTGGTGGCGTTTTCGCGCCCTAACGGATGGTCGGGGGGAAGGTTTTGCACCTGTGGCTCATAGCCGGAATGGAAAAGTCCTATCATTAAATCGGGATGCTCTTTTTCTTGGATGATTTTCAACCAGTTGGCAGCGGCGGCTTCCAATTGTTCGAAGCGCAGTCCAGGACGCAGACGGTCGGGTACCCAAGTGATCACGTAAGGTGTCAGCAGACCAAGCACAGCGATTTTGAATCCGTCGCGTTTCAATATTATATAAGGTGTAAAGTAGGGCTCACCTGTCGATTCGTCGATGACATTGGCGGCCAACACAGGCATTTTCACTTCGGAATAAACGCGGTCGAACACCTTCCGTCCTGCCTCAATATCGTGATTTCCAACGCAAACGGCATCGTAAGGGAAATAATTGAGCACTTCCGAAACCAAATTGGGATGGTCGGCGTCTTGGTTGGAATAGTACTGGAAAGGCGTGCCTTGCATATCGTCACCGTTGTCCAAGAGGATGAGGCGGTCGCCCAGTTCGGCCTTCATCTGCTTGATGATGAGCGCGTCGTTGGCAAATTCATCGTAACGCCCATGAGTGTCAGTGGTTTCCAAAAGAGTCAGGGTGGTTTCTTTTGGCGAACAGGAGGCGAACAATGCGGTCAAAATAATCATAAATGCGAGTTTTGTCTTCATGTTGAATCGTAATTTGGAGCGATAAAAATAGGGCTTTTTCCGCCTTGCTTGACAAATTGGGGAAAATTTTTTCTTGAAAAAAGGCAAGGTAACATATTATTCCGTATTTTTGTGGCACAATTCCAAGACCGATTGCACCATGGCCGATTTGAGCATCATAGTATCCGAAATCGAGTTGAAATTGAGGAAATTGATTGAGGAAAAGAATCAGTTGGCAATGGAAAACAAACGGCTCGCCGCAGAAAACGAAGCGCTTGATAAAGAGAATCTTGCGTTGCGTAGGTCGGCGGTGGAGTTGCAGGATAAAATAAATAAATGTACAATTGTTAACGCACTCGACAACGAGGGAGAAGTAGAAGAAGGAAGAAAGCTCATACAGGAGTTGGTGAGAGAAATTGACAAGTGTGTTTCGATTTTGAACAGTAAAGAATAACTCAGATACTTGAAAGTCAGCGCAATGGACGAGATAACCATCAATATCACGCTATTGGATAGGCCCTACCGCCTGTCGGTGGCTCGCGCTGACGAAGAGAAGGTCCGAAAGGCCGGCAACCTCATCAATGAGAGGACGAAGTATTACGCCAAGCATTATGCCTACAAGGACGTGCAGGACTTGCTTTCGATGACGGCTTTGCAATTTGCCACTTCGGTGGTCAAGATGAACGACGAGTTGACTTATTTGAATCAGAATTTGGGACACAAATTGCAGGATCTGAACAACTTACTGAGCGAACCATCATAATCCGCAAGCGATTGTGGACTACGTTCTTTGAAGATATGGAACTGCCTGTTCAGCGCATTTGGTAAACTCAACACTATCAACACATCAATCGGTCTACTCGCGCTCTGTAAAAACAGGCCTCATTCCCTTCGGGGAAGTACCTTCTGGTGCCGGTGGACGTTTGCGCATCGCGGTGGCCACAAGCGTATTATTTGGGGTTTACGCATATCCCAACGAGCAGGCAGTTTCTTTTGTTTCCTCCTCATTTTTCGGGTAAAAACAGAGTTTAAAATGTTATTACTCAACATCACACCGATCATCATCGCCGCAATAGTAGCCTTGGTCGTGGGCTTTGCGGTAGGTTATGTCATCACGTCCACCCTGCTGAAAAAAGCAGTCATCAAAGAAGAAACCGCATTGCTTGAAGAAGCCAAGGAAAAGGCTGAAGTCATCAAGAAGGAACGCATCCTGCAAGCCAAGGAAAAGTTCCTCCAGATGAAGGACGAGCACGAAAAGGCTTGCAATGACCGCAAGCGCGAACTGGCCACTGCCGAAAACCGTGTCAACCAAATGAAACAGGACGCCAACAAGAAAATGGAAGAGGCACAGCGCAAGGCAAAGGAAGTGCAAGCGACGCAGCAACACCTTGACAGTCAGATGGAAGCCTTCAACAAGAAGAAGGCCGACCTTGACCGCGTCTACGACGAAGAGACCAAGAAATTAGAGACCATCTCGGGACTCTCGGCCAAGGAGGCTAAGGAGCAGCTGATTGAACTCGTCAAGGAAGAGGCTCAGGCCGACGCGATGGTCTATGTGAAGGAAGTCACGGAAGAGGCCAAGATGAGTGCGGCCCAGACCGCCAAAAAGATTGTGTTGGAGACCATCCAGCGCACGGCTTCGGAGACGGCCATTGAGAACACCGTCAGTGTGTTCAACATTGAAAATGACGAGATTAAGGGTCGCATCATCGGCCGTGAAGGCCGCAACATCCGCACCCTTGAGTCGATGACTGGTGTCGAAATCATCATCGACGACAGCCCGGACGCCATCCTCATTTCCGGCTTCGACCCGATTCGCCGTGAAATCGCTCGCCTCTCTTTGCAGAAGCTGGTCGTCGACGGTCGTATCCATCCCGCTCGTATCGAAGAGGTGGTGCATAAGGTGGAAAAACAAGTGGATCAGGAGATTATGGAAACAGGTAAGCGCACTTGCATTGACCTTGGTGTCCACAATCTTAATCCTGAACTGATCAAGATGATTGGCCGCATGAAATACCGCACTTCCTATGGCCAGAACCTGCTGCAACACTCCATCGAGACGGCGAAACTCTGCGCCACGATGGCAGCTGAATTGGGTTTGAATGTCAAATCGGCCAAGCGTGCCGGTCTCTTGCACGACATCGGTAAAGTGGCTGAGAATGAGGAAGAACTGCCACACGCCATCTTGGGTATGAAGGTCGCTGAGCGTCTGAAGGAGAAACCCGACATCTGCAACGCCATCGGTGCCCACCACGAGGAAATCGAGATGGACAACATGATTTCGCCCATCGTGCAGGTCTGCGACGCCATCTCCGGTGCACGTCCTGGTGCCCGCCGCGAGGTGGTGGAGGCTTACATCCAGCGTCTCAACAAGTTGGAGGACATGGCCATGAGCTATCCGGGTGTGGTGAAGACTTACGCCATCCAGGCTGGCCGCGAGTTGCGCGTCATCGTGGGTGCCGACAAGGTGACCGACCAAGACGCCGACCGCATCGCCTACGACCTCTCGAAGCAAATCCAGACCGAGATGACCTATCCGGGTCAGATTAAGATTACGGTGATTCGTGAAACGAGAGCTGTGAGCTACGCGAAGTGAATTTTGCTTGTGCACAATGAGATTCCCCCTCGGGGAATGGAGTTGTATATAGGTTAATATGCGGCGGTTTGTGGCGTTTGCGATTCGTAAGCTCTATATACCGCCGCTTGTTAAAAAGGACTATTTCTCCATTCCCCGAAGGGGAATCTCCTGTCACAATTACTTAGTTAAAAACAAAACAAATGATCAGAGAAGAAACAGTTTTCGGCCCCATACATAGTCGTCGTTTGGGTAGTTCCTTGGGAATCAATTTACTGCCTGAAAAGGGCAAAATCTGTACTTTCGACTGTATCTATTGCGAATGCGGGTGGAATAAGGACGGACGCAACGACACGAAGCTGCCCACCGCCGAAAAAGTGCGCAATGCCTTGGAAGCCAAGCTGAAGGAATGTAAAGCCAACCAAGTGCCCATCGACTCCATCACCTTCAGCGGCGACGGTGAGCCGACCATCAATCCCGACTTCCCGCAAATCATTGATGACACCATTCGGCTACGCAACCAGTATTATCCCAATTCGAAGATTACGGTGCTGTCGAATGCCACGATGGTGCACAAGCCAGAGGTTTTCGCCGCTTTGCGCAAAGTTGACAACCCGACCATGAAAATCGATGCACCGACTGATGCGTTGGTGGAAAAAATCAACCATCCTGCGCCGGGTTATCATATTAATAAGGTGGTGGAGGCTTTGAAGCAGTTCAACGGCGATTTCATCCTGCAAACCATGTTCCTGAAAAGCAAGGACTTCGACTCCTCAAGCCCTGAAGTGCTGAACGGCTGGATGGACATTGTGCGTACCTTGAAGCCGCGCGAAGTGATGGTCTACACCATCGACCGCCCCACGCCCGAGGAAGGCTTGCAGAAGTTTACTGTGGAGGAGATGCGTGCCTTGGTGCAGCCGCTCATTGACGAAGGTTTTTTGATTCAGATTAAGGGCTGAGTTTTGGAATCGACTGCCGATGTCATTTCTGTTGGGAATCTATAGGTGGTCGATTTCAGAATAATGTGGTTTTCAGTTTTTTTGGATTATTAATCGGGTTTTTATCACCCAAAAAATATTTTTTGTAATTTTGCGCCTTCAAAAGAGCATAAATGCAATTCTAAACCATTGAATATTAAATTTTTAAATTTTAAATCTTTAAATCAAAATAACTAAATGAACAAAAACTACGGAAAACTGAAATCCATCATGTTTTCGATAGCATTGGCGGTGGGAATGCTGCTGCCAGCGAGTAGCTTCGCCCAGAGCGTGGAAGCCGAAACTGGTGGCGGACTGTTTGGATTCGGCAAACTTTTCGGATTCGACGGCTTCATGTATGGCGAAAATCTTAACGAAGAACCTATCGAAGTGGAAGGTTTCGGATTCAACAGTGGATTGTTTGGTAAGGATGGTGCCATTAATGACAATATCACTGTCGGCATCACCAACGGCAGCTTCGGGGAAGAAGTCCCGCTCGGCGGTGGCATCGCCATCCTGCTGGTAGCTGGCCTTGGTTATGTGGCAATTAAAAAGAAGGAGGACGAGCAATGAAAAAAATGACCTATTTCGTGATGGCTCTGGTCTTGGTGCTGGGCCTCGCGCAGTGCAAGAAGGAAAAACTCGAGACGCCTCAAAATGAAGGCAACTCCGTGATGATTACCTTGGATGTGAAAGGTGACAACAATGCAAAGGTGAACGTTATCCCGCCGGATGTCACATTTGAAGCCGGCGACCAGATTATAGTGGCCTGCAACGGCCATTATGTCGGCACTTTAACTCATAATGGAGACAATTTTAGCGGTCCTATCGAAAATGCTACAACAGGCGAGCATCTGTATTTCTATTTCTTTGGCAACGTTTCCCCTCAGTACTTTGATATACATAAATATGAGTGCTCCGTGTACATCGGCGAACAGACAGGGAAGCTGCCTGTGATTTCGATGGGACAGTCCAAGGAGACAGTTCCTTCTGATCCTTCTGAGAGAAGCAATTACACGGCCATCCTGCAAAACAAGTGCTCGCTGATGAAGTTCAACGCGGACATAAATTCCACGGCTCCCCTTTGCATCAGTGGCATGAACAACTTTGTGACCGTGAGATTCAACCGTTCCGGGGACGACGGCTTCATAGACGGCTTCAAATATAGCAAAGTCTATAACGGCGTGATTAAGATGGCTGGCCTTACTACCGGAAACACCGAGACATGGGCCATCGTGCTTCCTCAGGAGGGTCCTATAGCGGCGGGAAATGCCTATACGGAGGATTACGGATACATTGGGACGCGCCCCGCTATTGCAGGTGGAATTGGCATAAACCAATATTACAGTGATGGTGTTACTATGACAATGGAATCTTTCGATCCTCTCGCCATCCCGCTCACCTTCGAGGCCAAGACGGCAGGCGTTATGGTGAGTCTCGATAGAGCTGGTGATGATGATGAAAATGCACCTAACGTTTATCTGCAAACAAGCACCGATGGCGATATTTGGACAACCTATACGATAGGCGACTACATCACCCTCGCTAAGGAAGGCGACAAGGTGATGTTCCGCGCAACGAGTACGAATATTCGATTCGCCAAGAGTCCAGCAGCCTGCCACACTTTCTCCATAGATGAAGGCTACTGCTATGTGTATGGCAACATCATGAGTCTTCTCAATAGAAATAACTATGCAACCCTTGATGAATTAAGTGCTTTGGATGAGTATATTTTTGAATCTCTATTTGCTGGTTGTACAGGGCTATGCGACCATCCCCAAAAGCCTCTTGAACTACCAGCCACTGGTCTGGCTGACTACTGCTACAGTCACATGTTCTTGGGCTGCTCCAACCTGTTCGTGGCCCCCAAGCTGCCCGCCTGGGAATTGACCGAAGGCTGCTACCAGGGCATGTTCGAAAGGACCGGCCTGGAAGAGTCTCCCGTGCTGCCCGCCGCCACGCTGGTTTCAAATTGCTATGCTTCTATGTTCAGCCGTTGCACCAGCCTGAACCGCGTCACATGCCTCGCCACTTCTGGAATGGGTGACAACACTACCGGCTGGTTGAGTAATGTGGCCGCCCGTGGCACGTTCATCAAGTCCAGCTACGCAACATCATGGACCACGGGCCCCAACGGCATCCCTGATGGCTGGGCCATTGAGCAATAATCGCCCTTGTTGGGTTGCTGTATGACAGCCAAAACAATCGTCTTTTAGCCCACGGGCTCCAACGGCATCCCCAATGGCTGGACAAATTGCCCCAACTACAATTGTCTAAACCCAATACGGAAGGCGGCCCTGTGCGGGTCGCCTTGTTTGGGTGGTTTATGTACAATTTTCCGAAAAAATGTTCCGGATTTTTGTGGATTTTGTATTTTTGCAGACGGTTAACCATCAAGAAGACAAAAACTATGGCTACATACACTATTACACTGAACGAGCGCACGGCAAGTGGAAGGGCTCTGATGAGTTATCTGCAAGCTTTGGGAGTTCTTGTGGAAAAGATTTCTCCAAAAACAAAAAGCAGCTATCGCCGTTCACAGGAAGACAAACTGGCTGGGCGCGTAGAGACGTTTTCATCTTCAGAAGAAATGTTTCAATCTTTAGGGATTTAGGAGTATGTTTACGATACGGATGACCCGGACGTTCCGTAAAGATACGGAGCGTTGTCGTAAGCGCGGATACGATATGGAATTGCTTAAGACAGCCATCCGCACGCTTGAAACCGATGGGAAACTCCCTGCAAGTTATCGGCCGCATAATTCCAAAGGCCAAGATGGAACAAGCGATGGCTTTTGTGGAAGAATTTGCTGTACAGATTGCCGAGAAATGGTATCGGTTCTACATTCTGAAAGAAACACTTACTCCTGAGAAAATCAACAAAAAGATATAAAGCAATGAACCCATACAATGTCATAGAGATAGAACCTTGTGGCGATTATAAGCTCCGAGTTGTGTTTGCAGATGGAAAATGCAATGTTATTGATTTTGAGCCTTATTTCATCAAACGTCCACACCCTCAATACAACCAGTATTATGATCCTGTTCGTTTTCTATGCTATAAACTGGAATACGGCAATCTCGTTTGGGGTGAGAACTGGGATTTGATGTTTGACCCGCTTAACCTTTATTACAATAACCTTTTCAAAAACTATAATTGATTAGGATACAATAATACGAAAGGCGGCCTTCAGGTCGCCTTTCGCTGTTTTTGACAACTGCCAAAATCATTCCCCACTCACATTCATTCGGCCCATCAACCTAAGCCAAGGCGAAAGGAAAGCGAACAGGAAATCGAAAAGGATAAGTCCCGGAAGCAAGCCTTTTTCACCTAAACGCTTGGATGCGTTATGGTAAATGATGTATTGTGTGCCTAACCGCAAAAGGAAGAAAAACACTAAAATGGGGATATAGAACATCGCGCTGTAGGCGATGGTAAAGGCCGGTTTCAGGCAGAGCAAAGCGATGAAAGTGGTGTAAAACAGGAATTGCGACGCATAAAAGAGGCTGAGCATGGCTCTGGTTCTCAGGTTGTACTTCGACACCGTGGAATAGCGGCTGCTCTTTTGGTGCATCCAAAACCTGAAATTGTTAGTCGGGGTCGTGTAAATGGCGTTTTCGGCGTCAATCAGCACCTCGGTGTTCTTTTTGGTTGCCACTTTGTTGATGAACAGGTCGTCGTCGCCCACTGAGGTAGTATAGTGTGAAATAAATCCGTTATTCCTGAAAAACAGCTCTTTACGATATGAAAGGTTCTTGCCAATGCCCATATAAGGCTTTCCGCTCATGGCCGCAGAGAGGTAGAGTAGGCCTTGTTGCAGGGCATCGAAGCGGATGATTCGGTTGAGGAAACTCTTCTTTTGGACGTATGGGCTGTAGCCGATGACGATTTCCGTGTTGTTCTTGTACTGGTTCACCACACTGCGCAGCCATTGGTCATTGGTGGGCATACAGTTGCAGTCGGTGAGGACGATGATATCGTTTTTCGCCGACTTGATGCCCATCGAGAGCGGGAATTTCTTGCCGTTGAAGAAGTTGAGGTGCTGTTTCATCTGCACAGGCTTGACGATGGTCTCATGGCGTGTGAACTCCTTCAGATACTCTTCAGTCTCGTCGTCGGAGCAGTCGTTGACGATGACAATCTCATAATCAGGATAGTCCTGGGTGAGCAAGACAGGCACCAATTCAGCGAGATAGTCGTATTCGTTGCGGGCGCAGATGACGATGGAGACAGGTTCTAATTCCTCGTCAAGTTTGGGCCGACCTTTCTTCTTGAAAAAGGCGACGCGCGAGAACATGCCCCAGTGGTAGAGCAGTTGAATGAGCAGACTGAGACCGAAAACGATTAATAAGATGAAACTTAGGCTATTGTATGAAAAGTTGAATTGCACGGTGTGATTATTATTGATGCTTGCAAAGGTAATAAATTTGTCATTATGTTGAGCCTTTAATTTCGCAATAAAAGTTTCCCCTGCGGGGAATGGAATCTTTGTTTTTTGTTATCCGCGGCGGCAAAGCAAGTCAAAAGCCTGTAACTGTTCCCACCGCCGCAAGATACATAAATGTAAACTCCATTCCCCACAGGGGAAACTTCTGGCTCGCATTAAAAAAAGTCTTATTTTTGCGCAAAAATAGAGCGATGAAGTTTAGCCTAGTCTCCAACGACGCGAAAAGCCATGCGCGTGCAGGTGTGCTGAACACCGGCCACGGCCCGATTGAGACCCCGATTTTCATGCCGGTCGGGACGGCGGGCACGGTCAAAGCCTGCCATCTCCGCGATGTGCGCGATGAAGTGAAGGCGCAAATCATCTTGGGCAACACCTATCATCTGTATCTGCGTCCGGGCTTGGACGTGCTTGAAGCTGCCGGCGGTTTGCACAAATTCAACGGCTGGGACCGTCCCATTCTGACGGACAGCGGTGGTTTTCAGGTGTTTTCGTTGACAGGCATCCGCAAGATGAAGGAAGAAGGCGTCACGTTCCAGTCGCACATTGACGGTTCGCGGCATCTGTTTACGCCCGAGCGCGTGATGGACATCCAGCGCAGCATCGGGGCCGACATCATCATGGCTTTCGACGAATGCACGCCAGGCACAGCCGACTACCAGTACGCCAAGCCTTCGATGGAACGCACCCACCGCTGGCTTGACCGTTGCTTTGAGCGTTTCAACGCCACTGAGCCGAAATATGGCTACGAGCAGGCTTTGTTCCCCATTGTGCAGGGCTGCGTCTACCGCGATTTGCGCGAGCAATCAGCAGAATATATAGCCTCGAAAAACGCAGATGGTAATGCCATCGGCGGTCTGGCTGTGGGTGAGCCTACGGAAAAGATGTACGAGATGATCGAGTTGGTGAACACCATCCTGCCCAAGGACAAACCACGTTATCTGATGGGTGTGGGCACGCCGGCCAACATCTTGGAAGGTATCTCGCGTGGCGTGGATATGTTCGATTGCGTCATGCCCACGCGCAACGGTCGCAACGGCATGATTTTCACTTCCGAAGGCATCATCAACCTGAAAAACGAGAAGTGGAAATTCGATTTCTCGCCTGTCGACCCGAACGGAGAAACTTTCGTGGATGCACAATATACAAGGGCGTATCTGCGTCATTTGTTCGTCGCGGGCGAAATCCTCGGCCCCATGATTGCCAGCCTCCACAACATCGGTTTCTATCTCTGGTTGGTGCGCGATGCAAGGAAGCACATCATTGCAGGCGACTTTGCCGAGTGGCGTGACGTGATGCTGGACAAAGTCACTAGAAGATTGTAAATGAAAAAGATAGACGCATATATTTTCAAAAAGTACATCGGGACTTTTTTCTTTGCCATTTCGATGCTGATTCTCGTCGTCATCATTTTCGATTTGTCGGAAAACATCGACAGTTTCCTGAAACACAATGCGCCGTGGCAGCGGGTTCTCGTGGATTATTACATCACCTCGATACCTTATTATATTAATCTGTTCATCCATCTGTTCGCTTTCATTTCGGTGGTGTTTTTCACTTCCAAGATGGCGGCCCGAACCGAAATAGTGGCCATTTTGAGCAGTGGCGTCAGCTTTTGGCGTTTCCTCTATCCTTATCTGTTGGCTTCGGTTTCCATCGCAATCATGTCTTTGTATTTGGGCAATTTCCTGATTCCCAAGACGAACGAGATACGGCGGAAGTTTAAGGACGAGTATATGGAAAAGTTGACCCAAAGTGCAGGCACCAATGTCCATGTCCAAGTCGGAAGAGATGAATATGTTTACGTGGAGTCGTACAGTATTTCAAAACACTACGGCTATAAGTTCTCGTGGGAAAAATATGATGGCAACGAGCTGAAATTCAAGGTGATGTCGGATGTGCTTTATCACGACACGGTGGCTGAAAACAGTTGGCGCATCGACCCATACGTTTTGCGTACGATGGATGGGATAGACGAAAACCTCGAGATGGGCCGAAATTTAGACACCTTAATTAATTTGCTTCCGACCGATTTGTACAATATGAAAGAGGATTTTGAAGAGATGAACTACTTTGAACTCCGCGACCATATTCTTTGGATGAAGGAGCGGGGCTCGGAAGGGGTGAAGGCCTACGAAGTGGAGATGCACCAAAGGATGTCATCGCCGGCGGCAGTCGTTATCCTCACCCTCATCGGAGCGGCCTTGTCGAGCCGGAAGGTGAGGGGCGGCATCGGAATGCATTTGGGCATCGGCATCACCATCGCGTTTTCCTACATTCTTTTCATGCAGATTTCCAAGTCTTTTGCCATCTCGGGCAATTTGTCGCCTTTCCTCGCCGCCTGGATTCCCAATTTCATTTTCATGGTACTCGGAAGCTATTTGCTGATAAAAGCACCGAAATAAGCTGATAGTCAACTGTTTGTTATTTTTCTGCAAAAATTTGCCGCGTTTTTGCCGACTTTTCCTTATTTTAGCCACTTCTTTTCATCCTAAAACAAGAGTATTATGCACATCGCAGTAGCAGGCAATATCGGCTCGGGGAAAACCACGCTAACAGGGCTCCTCGCCAAACACTTCAACTGGTCGCCTCATTATGAAGAGGTTGAACACAATCCTTACCTTGACAGCTTCTATGAGGACATGCAACGCTGGTCGTTCAACATTCAGATTTTCTTCCTCAACAGCCGCTTCCGTCAGGTGATGGACATTCGCAACAGCGGGAAGGACGTCATCCAAGACCGCACCATCTACGAGGACGCGCATATTTTTGCCGCCAACCTGTATTCGATGGGGCTCATGGAGACGCGCGATTACGAGAATTACCAGTCCTTGTTCGAGCTGATGACCAAGTTCCTGCAACCGCCCGACCTGTTGATTTATCTCCGCGCCTCGGTGCCGACCTTGATTCGCCACATCGCCAAGCGCAACCGCGAGTTTGAGCAGTCCATCAGCATTAGCTACCTGACCAACCTGAACGAACGTTACGAGAAGTGGATTGAGGGCTACAAGGACGGCAAACTGCTCATCATCGACACCGACAACCTTGAACTCGAGAACCCCGAGGATTTAAGTACGGTGGTCGACAGGATTGAAGCATCGCTCAACGGATTGTTCTGAGTGTAAAGTCATGCGATTTTGTCTCTAATTCCATAAAAATACTATTCAGAAAAACAGTTTCTTTAATTCTTTAAGTAGATGAGCATAATTAGTTTACATAATAGACGCGAGACACGAGACTTCGAGACGCGAGACGTTTGGCTTGTCTCGTGTCCCGAAGTCCCGCGTCCCGTGTCAAAACAATATGCAGTTTAATTTTGAACAATTACTTAATTTGATAATGAAGGTCATAGGAATCATACCCTCGCGTTACGCCTCGACTCGCTTCCCAAGCAAGCCTTTACACATGATTAAAGGGAAGACGATGATTCAGCGTGTTTGGGAACAGGCTTGTAAATCAAAATTAGATGCTGTCGTGGTAGCCACCGATGACATCCGCATCGCTGACGAGGTTTTGAAGTTCGGTGGTCAATACGTGATGACTAACCCCAACCATCGCAGTGGCACCGACCGTTGTCGCGAAGCTTTGTATATGGTTGAAGACCAATACGATGCCGTGGTCAATATACAAGGCGATGAGCCCTTTATCGACCCAGCCCAAATCAACCAGGTCATTGAGTTGATTGGTCGCGATGATACGCATTTGGCATCTTTGGCCAAACGTATTGAAGACGAGGACGAGCTTTTCAGTCCCACCGTGGTGAAAGTGGTGATGGACAAGCAAGGCAACGCGCTGTATTTCAGCCGCAACCCCATACCCTTCATGCGCAATTTGGATCGTGACAGATGGTTGAAAAAAGGCGAGTTCTACAAGCATATCGGCCTCTATGCATACAAGACCGAAACCTTGTGCCAAATCGCTGAAATGCAGTATACTACGCTTGAGATGGCCGAGTCGTTGGAGCAATTGCGCTGGCTGGAAAACGGCTTGAGGATTCGTATGGGCATCACGCAACTCGAAAGTATATCTATCGACACGCAAGAAGACCTTGAAAAAGCCTTGCAATACGCTCAGAATCAACTGATAGAGTAAGATGATTTCTATTGCAGAAGCCATATCAGACCTGTTGTTTGTCAGGGATACCGTCGTGGTGCCGGGATTGGGCGCGTTTGTGCGCAAGCCACGCTCGGCTAAGGTGGATTTGGAGACGAACAGTTTTTCGATGCCTTCGAGCCAAATCAGTTTTGATGCAAGCTTGAGGGAAGAGAACGACATCATTATCAGGTATTTGGTCGACAATTTCAAAATCTCTGAAAATGAGGCTAAACGATTGCTTTTTCATTTTGTTTCCGATAGTTTCAATAGTTTGAAGTCGGGCAACAAGGTGGTCTTGAAAGACATCGGCACTTTGTCCTTTGGCCCTGACAATGAGATTGTTTTTGAACAAGACGAGACCGCCAATTACAACACGGATTCCTTTGGATTGTACGATTTTGAGTTGGAACCTGTTGTTAGAGAAGAGGTTAAGGAGGAAATTGAGCAAAAGGAAGAGGTGATTCCTGAAAGTGTAGCTACGGAAACCGAAACTATAACAGAGCCTGAAACCGAACCAAAGCCTGAAGAAGAAGGACCTGTTGAAATCGGTAAAGGAGTTTGGCCGTTTATGATAGGTTTAGTGCTCATTATAAGTGCTTTGCTCTATTTCAAAGTGTATCTGCACAAGGATGATTACAAGCAACAACCCACCGAAATGGCGACAGAAGAAGGTGATACCCGCATTGATCCGCAAATAATAGCAGAAGAAATGATTGGCGAGATGATGGGACAAATCATCAGGGAAGAATTGACCACGCCGCCAGTTCAAGCGGTGAGCAGAGACACTATCCGAATCATTGCGGGTTGTTATGATAGGGAAGAGCCAGCCCAACGCATGGTTAACTCGCTGAAAAACAAAGGCTATCCGAATGCCTTTATGGAGCAGCATGGTGAGCGGTGGTTTGTGGCTTACGACAGTTATTCCACTGAAGAAGAGGCTCTTACTGCCCTTCGTGAGATTCGCGAGTCTGGCAAAGGGAAGGGTTGGATTTTAAAATAGTCCAGTAGGGACGTAGGATAATAAGCAGGCAGTGAAGCGTAGCGGAACCCCTGCTGAAAAAAACGAAGTATATGTCAAAGAAGAACAAACTGGAACGGTTTGCCGAAAACAAGACCTTCAGCAACCTGTTCGAATACAGCTACGAACGCATCATGGGCGAAGGTTTCCCGCTGCAAGGCAAGTGGCATGAGGAGTTTTTCCATAATGACAATCCCATCGTGCTGGAGTTAGGCTGCGGCAAGGGGGAATACACGGTCGGGTTGGCGCGTGTACATCCGGAGATTAATTATATAGGTGTCGACATCAAAGGCGCAAGGATTTGGAGAGGGTTGAAACAGTCGAATGAGGAAGAGCTCAAGAATGTAGCTTTTCTCCGTGCCCGCATTGACCAGATTGAACATTTCTTCAGCAAGGATGAAGTGTCGGAGATTTGGGTCACCTTCCCCGACCCGCATCCAGGCGAGGGTGTCCGCAATGCACGTCACCGTCTTACTTCGCCTGAGTTCCTCGACCGTTACCGCAAAATCGTTCGCCCCGATGGCGTGCTTAATCTGAAAACCGACAGCCCCATCATGTACGAGTTCACTTTGCATGAGGTAGTGGAGAAACAAGGCTTGCCGTTGCTCTACGCTACTGATGACCTTTATGCCAACGACGACGCGCTTGAAGTGAAGACCATCCGAACCTTCTATGAGCAGATGTGGCTCGACCAAGGCTTGACCATCAAATACATTCGTTTCAAGATAAATCCCTGAATCTTTAAATCTTAAATCTTAAATTTTGAATTTTAAATAGACAAACTATGTATACAGAAAACAATCAACTCTACATCGCCCATTGCGATAACGGCCCCATCTACATGGTAGGCAAAATGGCTAATCGTCATGGTTTGATTGCAGGTGCTACTGGTACAGGTAAGACGGTGACTTTGCAGGTGCTGGCCGAGTCGTTCTGTCAGGCAGGTGTGCCTTGCTTCATGGCCGACATGAAGGGTGACCTGTCGGGTATTAGTCAGGCGGGGAAAATGAGCGGTTTCATCGAAAAGCGCTGCCCTGAATTTGGCATCGAGAATCCTCAGTTCCAAGGTTGCCCAACACGCTTCTTTGACGTGTTTGGCGAACAAGGCCATCCTCTGAGGGCTACTATCTCCGACATGGGCCCGCAATTGTTGGCCCGATTGCTTAGCCTCAATGAAACCCAAACAGGCATCCTCAATATCGTTTTCAAGATTGCCGACGACCGAGGCTTGCTCCTCATCGACATGAAGGACTTGCGGATGATGTTGGATTATGTGGCTAAAAACGCCAAGGAGTTCACCACCACGTATGGCACGGTCTCTTCGGTGAGCGTGGGTGCCATCCAGCGTGCACTGTTGGCCTTGGAAGCCGAAGGTGCCGAAAAGTTCTTTGGCGAGCCTTCGTTTAACGTGTTTGATTTCCTCCAAACGGAGGGCGGACGCGGCGTGATGAATGTATTGGCCGCCGATAAGCTGATGCTGAATCCCAAGCTGTATTCTACATTCTTGCTTTGGCTGTTGAGTGAACTCTACACCCAACTGCCTGAAGTCGGCGACCTGCCTATGCCCAAACTCATCTTCTTCTTCGACGAGGCGCACATGCTCTTCAAGGACACGTCGAAGGCTTTGGTCGACAAGATTGAGCAGGTCATCCGCTTGGTGCGTTCGAAAGGCGTGGGCGTTTATTTTGTGACGCAAAGTCCCGACGACATTCCTGATGCCATTGCTGGTCAGTTGGGCAATCGCATCCTCCACGGATTGAGAGCCTACACGCCCAAGGAACAGAAAACCGTGAAGGCTGCGGCACAAACTTTCCGCGCCAACCCCGGTTTCAACACCGAAGCTGCCATTCTGGAATTGGGTACAGGTGAGGCCTTGGTCTCGCTGTTGGATGAGAAAGGAGCGCCTTGCATCGTGGAACGCGCCAAGATACTCTTCCCCCTCAGCCAAATCGGCGCCATCACCGACAGCCAACGCAATGCTTTGATTCGCAACTCGCGTTTGTATGGCATTTATGACAAGAGTTTTGACCGTGAAAGTGCCTACGAACTTCTTGTAGCGGAACGGAAACAAGAAGAGAAACGTGCAAAGGAAGAGGCTGAAGCCGAAGAGAAACGCAAAGCCAAGGAAGCCCGCGAGCGTGAAAAAGCGAAGTCGACAACGAACCGGACAACAAGTTCAAGAAAGAAGAAGTCAGCGGGAGCCAAAGCCTTGGAAAAGACGCTCAATACTACGGCCACGACTATTGGACGTGGTCTCGGAAACAAGATTGTGCGCTCCATTCTCGGTAGTATTTTCAAGTGAGTGAAGAAAAGAAACCACAAAAAAAGCCTGCGACGATGCGCAGGCTTTTTAGTTTGTTGGTTGTCGGTGAAATTATTCCACCACAATCTTCTGGGTCTTCACATCGTTGCCATTGATGAGGCGGAGCATGTAGACGCCGCTGCTCAAGTTGATGGGCATGCTGAAACTACCATTGATGGTCTCGGTGCTGAGGATGCGACCAGTCAGGTCGATCACTTGCAGGGTGGCCATGCCTTCATTGGCGATGACGAACTCACCGTTAGCGACAAAGGCGAAGCTTTCGCTATTGCCGTTTTCGATGGCTTCGGGTGAGAACACCAGTCTGAAACGTGAAGTATAGTCGGTGGTTCTGGCCTCGAAGGTGTAGGTAGGATTGGCAAGCAGGTCAACATTGTTACCTGTCAGGTTGTCAATCAGGTGGAGGTAATCAACTTCAACATCTTGAAGGGTCACGGAAATCGTATAAGTACCATTTTTGGCGGTCTTGAAGTTGACGGCTTGTTCGTCGTCGTTGCTAACAACGATGGCCAACTCTTCAGTATCCCTTGTGGCAAACAGTTTGGTACGGTTGTCGGTGAGGGAGAGCTTTTGGAAATCGCTGCCTTCGTTGCGTTTCACAAGCAAACGGTCAGTGATTTTGCCATTTTCCAAAACCTCTACACAGATGCTTCCAGTATTCACGGTTTCGGTACGCGTTTTAAATGTTGCATTGGAATTGAAGGTGACAGAAGCGTTTTCACTGGTAGCTAAGACAAAGATACCTTCAGCGGGTTTCAGGGGATTTGCCGAAGAAACTTCGCTCACCATCAAATCGTCAAGAGTGCCATTCATTCTGTAACAACCTTGTGCCACGTCTGTAGTGGTAAGAGAGGTGACGTTATGAGCATAAGGATTGCCAATTAGATTGAAGCCTTTCAAAAGTTCGCCTTCATAGCTCAATGGAGAAATGGTGAAGGTTTCGGTACCTTTTCTGAGTGCACCGGCAAACTCTAATGTGACGTTTTCGCTATTGGCATAGAGATAGCCTCTGCCTGGTACCAATTCTGTGAAATTGTTGGTGGGATCCATTTGGTTCATCCAATAGGCGGTCGGCTCGTCGTAATAGAACAGGTCGTAAGTGTTGCTGAGCAGGTTTTCCACTGAGGTTACATTGGAGTTGCTTGCAAGCGACGAGGAGATAAGATGCCAACCGTTGTTATCCGAACTGTATGCACTAATGTTCTTCTTGACCGTAGCCAAGACACCATTTTGCTGATGCATGAGCTGGCCACCGTCTTCGATGATGAGGTTAGCGGCGGTGCCATAGTTGTTTATGGCGTTGTTGACAGTCAAAGTGCTGCCTGGCTTGATGGAAATGTTATACCTGCTGATAATGGTCAGAGAATTGACATTGGCAGAAGAACTGTTCATTTCACAATCTGCAACGATGACGACATCATTGCCAAAACTTGGTGACCAGTTGTTGGCATCGCTCCAATTGGCATTACTGCTTCCTGCGAAGAAATATCGCTGTTGCTTGTTTGTGAAATAGGTCCAGTTGCTGTAGTTAGAGGGAACGGGAACATAAAAGGGTTTGCTGAGACTGCCAGAGAAAATATTGTCTATGCTTATTCCTGACTGAAGATTGGGAGGTGTTACTCTGTTAAGGTAAATCGCACGGATGTTTAAACCAGAGAAAGTTTCTTCAAATAACTTGGGGAAACTACCGGAAATAACCAAATCTCCATGGAACCCTGTGCAGTTTTTGAAAACACCAGCTCTTAATATAGCTACGGAACTTGGAATGATTATGTCACCAGTGAAACCGCTACAATTCTCGAATGCATAATCGTAAATGTTTTTGAGCGTGTTTGGGAGAACCAATGGGCCAGTAAAGCCACAGCCTGCAAAAGCACTGGTGCCAATGGAAGTTAATGAGTTGGGTAAGGTCAAAGTGCCTGTGAAGTGGGTGCATCCATGGAAAACTTGTTCTTGGATAGAAGTCACTCCGTTAGGGATGACCAAATCACCTTGTAGGTTTTCACAATATTCAAATGCATTTCCACCAATTTGTACCAATGATTCACTCAAGGTTAATCCTGTGAAGCCCTCGCAAAAAGAGAAGGCAGCAAATCCGATGGAAGTCACAGTGTTTGGAATAACCAATTGGCCTGTCAACCCATGACAATTATGGAAGGCATGGTCGGCAATGGCTGTTACTGTGTAAGTAAGTCCATCTCCTCCAGGCATCTCATCGTTCGTCACTGTCTCAGGGATGGTGAGGTTTCCGGTAGGCGGATTTAGTCCATAAGGTTCACTGCCGCCATAAAGAGAACTCAAACTCACATAATGAAGTGAGGAATTCGTTATTTTGTAATACAACTTGAGACCTGAAGGACAGGTTTTGTAGAAATCGTAGGCGATCGGACGTCCCCAATCATCGTTCTGGTCTTCATCAGAATAGATGTTAGCATTCATTGTCCCGATTATGCTCAGCATCAGGACCAGAAGGGTCATTCTTGTAACCCTTTTCCATTGTAATGATTTTACTTGCATGTTATTTTGTTTAAGTTAATTATTTAATTTTCAGTGATTTAAAATTGTTTACCTTTCTTCTTTGCTTTAAAAGGAACAGACCGCAAAAATAATAATTTTTCTCATTGTGCAGTAAGAAGTTAGAAACTTTTTTTTGCAGCGTTGTTTTTAATGACTTTGTATCTGCTCAGTCGTTCCCGATTTCCTTTAACATCGGGACGAATTTGAACCCTCCAAAGGCCTTTTTTTCCAATGTGCCATCCTCCAATTTGGTGATGCGCATCATGGTCTGTCCCTCGTTTTCGGAATCGTCTAACGGAATGACCATGAGGCCTCCGGTCTTCAGTTGTTCAACGAGGTTTTCAGGGATGTTGGGGGCTCCGGCGGTGATGATGATGCGGTCGAAAGGGGCGTAGGTGGGCAAGCCATCGAAACCGTCACCCAAAAAAGTCTTGACGCGGAAAGGCAACTGGTCCAAAATCTCCTTTGTCTTGAAAAAAAGGTTGCGTTGCCGCTCGATGGTGAACACCTTGGCACCCATGGCGGCCAACACACAGGCTTGATAACCTGACCCCGTCCCGATTTCGAGTACCTTCATGCCTTTTTCAACTTGCAGCAATTGAGTCTGAAAGGCTACGGTGTGGGGCTGCGAGATGGTCTGGCCCGAACCGATGGGGAAGGCCTTGTCCTGATAGGCTAACTCAACAAAAGAGGAGTCGAGGAAGATATGGCGTGGCACTTCGTTGATGGCTGAAAGCACGGCCTCGTCGGTGATGCCTTTGGTGCGCAACAGGTCAACGAGTTGCTTGCGCAGGCCTTTGTGGCGGTAGTTGTCTTCTACATTGATGTTCATAAGTGGTTGTCGGCCCTTCGACAAGCTCAGGTACCTCAGCTTTTTTCGTTTTGCGGCGCGAAATTACGGCAAACCGAACGATAAATGTGCTATTTTTGCCGAAATTTTTTGATTATGCTGAAAATTGGCGTTTTAGGCGCAGGACATTTAGGAAAGATTCATATCAACTGCATCAAGCAGATTGAACAGTACGATTTGGTCGGGTTTTATGATCCTGATGATGCGACGGCACGACAGGTGGAGGAAGAGATGCAAGTGAAGTGCTTCGACTCCATCGAGGCCTTGATTGAGGCGGTGGATGTGGTGGACATTGTCACGCCGACGATTCGCCATTTCGAATGTGCCTCCAAGGCCTTGCAAAAGCGTAGGCATGTCTTTATCGAGAAGCCCATTGTGGCGACACCCGACGAGGCCAATGCCTTGAAACGACTTGCCGACGAGGCTGGGGTGAAGGTGCAGGTGGGGCATGTGGAGCGGTTCAATCCGGCTTTCATTGCTGCGGAGCCTTTCATCACTGAACCTTTGTTCGTTGAGGCGCACCGTCTTGCCTTGTTCAACCCGCGTGGCACCGATGTGCCTGTCGTTTTGGACCTTATGATTCACGACCTTGACATTCTGTTGACCATCGTCCATTCGCCCGTCACGCATGTCAGTGCCAACGGTGTCAGCATCGTCAGCACCACATCCGACATCGCCAATGTCCGCCTTGAGTTCGAGAATGGTGCCGTGGCCAATCTCACGGCTTCGCGCCTCTCATTGAAGAACATGCGCAAGACCCGCATCTTCCAGAGGGATGCCTATATCACCGTCGATTTCCTCGATAAGGTGGCCGAAATCACGCGCATCAAGGATGAAATTGATGACAGTAACCCGCTTTCGGCGACCATCACCTTAGGCGATGGTACGGAGAAACAAATCACTTTTGAGCGTCCTGAAATCCATCCCATTAATGCCATCAAGACGGAGTTGGAGAGTTTTTATGGTGCCATCGTTCACAACACTACGCCTGCGGTCACGATTGAGGACGGCATCAACGTGCTGAAATTGGCCTATCGTATCCTTGATGCCGTCAATGCCTCCATCGCCAAAGTGAATGCGAAACATTAAAATAATCCGCTCCATGCAACAATAATAAACCCTCTGTTTCGTTATCCTACAAAGTTTCGTTTTATGAAAAGAATTTCTACCGTTTTTATTTTGCTGGCTCTTGCTTTTTTGTCGCTGGAAGTGGCCTCGTGCAAGAAATTTGAGGGCTCGCAGACCATACCCTCCCTTATCCATATTGATTCGATTTCGGTAAGTGGTGATTATTTTGTGTATGGCGCTACCACCCACAAAATCACGGATGCTTGGGTGTATGTCGACGACCAGCTCGTAGGCGTTTATGAGCTTCCGACAACCTTCCCTGTGCTGAAGAAGGGACCGCATAAGGTAAGTATCTATGGAGGCATCAAGGTGGATGGACGGTCGACGGCGCGAAATACCTATCCGTTTTACAAGCCTCTGGTCTATGAAGGATTGAATTTGGTGGAAGACAGCATCATAAACCTGCAGCCGGTGCTCAACTATTATCCCATTGGCGAGGGTGTCGATTTCGCATGGAAGGAGGATTTTGAGAATGCCAACACCTTGATAAAGGATACCGGAAGCGATACGAGTGCCGTTCGCGTAACAGGCCCTGAGGCTTGGCATTCGGTCAACTCGTTCTGGTCGGGAAAGGTGGAACTGCCGCCCGATTCCTTGGATTTCACTTTGGTCAATGCCGATGAACTGACGTTTTATAAATCCATTTCAAATGGCGTGTATTGCATGTTGGAGATGGACTACAATTGCAACGACACCTTTTTCGTCGGCGTGCAGTATTACAAGCAATACCAGCTTGTGAAATGGCCTTTGGTGAAGGTGACGCCTACCGACAAGGAACACGACAAGCCGCAGAAATGGAATAAGATCTACATCAATATCGGGCCAATCATCAACGAAAACTACACCGCTTCCTATTTTAAGGTGTATTTCACTTCCGACTTGACCACGGAATATGATTTGTATTATCACCCGATTAACGAGCCTCGTTATTACTATTTCGACAATCTGAAATTGCTCTATCGTCCGTTATGAACAAGAAAAAGCTGACATCCCTGTATTTCTTTGCGGATTGGATTGCCTCCATTCTGGCTTGGACGTTGTTCTATTTTTTCAGAAAAGCCCACGAAGACCTATATATTAATTATTGGGACAGGATTACTTATTCATTGGAGACACCCAGTTTTTGGTTGGGGGTCATCTTCATCCCCATTTGCTGGCTTATCCTCCATGCCGTGACGGGTGCCTACGAAAAGGTATACCAGAAATCGAGGTTGAAGGAACTCGGGCAGACGTTTTTCATCACCCTGTTAGGTGTGGTCGTGCTTTTCTTTGTAGTTATTTTGGACGACGAAGTGGTTTCCTACAAATCTTATTATCAGTCGTTTATCGCGCTGTTTACGTTTCAGTTCGTGATGACCTACATTCCGCGTGTCATCATCACTACTTCGGTGATTTCGCGGATTCGGAGCAAGAAAATCGGGTTCAACACGCTGATTGTGGGCAGCAACGACAACGCCTGCGCCATCTACAAGGAAATCGAGAACGAGGTGAAACCTTCGGGGCGGCGACTGATAGGTTTCCTCAATGTGTACGACAAAAAGGAGTACAAATTGGGCGAGTTTTTGCCGCGCTTGGGCTCATATCGCGAGATTGAGAAGATTGTGAAAGACAACAACGTGGAAGAGGTCATCATCGCCATCGAGCGTTCGGAAGTGGAGACGATGAAGGTCTTGCTTTCGGTGGTCGACATGAAGGACGTCAACGTGAAAATCATCCCGGCCATGCAGGACTTGGTGTTTGGAACAGTGAAACAGTCGGCCATCTGGCAGGCGCCTTTGGTGCAGGTCACGCCGGAGTTGATGCCGGTCTGGCAGCGTGTGGTCAAACGTTTGTTCGACATTTTTGCTTCCATGTTTGCCTTGATTGTCTTGTCGCCGGTGTTTCTCATCTGCGCCATCATAGTGAAGACGACCTCGAAAGGCCCAATTTTCTATGTCCAGGAGCGCATCGGAAAGGACGGCAAACCCTTCAATATGGCCAAGTTCCGCAGCATGAGGGTGGACGCCGAGGCGAGCGGTACGCCTATGCTTTCGAGCGACGACGACCCACGCATCACCCCGTTTGGCAAGTTCATGCGCAAGGTGCGTTTGGACGAGATTCCGCAGTTCTGGACCGTGCTGAAAGGCGATATGTCCTTGGTGGGTTACCGTCCTGAGCGTCAGTATTTCATCGACAAAATCATGGAAACCGCGCCTTATTACCGCCTGCTGTTAAAGGTGAAGCCAGGCATCACCAGCTGGGGTGAGGTGAAATACGGCTATGCCGAGAACGTCGAGGAGATGATTGCACGACTGAAATACGATGTGCTCTACATCGAGAATGTCAATCTTGCCTTGGATATCAAGATTCTGATTTACACGGTTTTGATTGTTATTCAAGGGCGTGGCAAGTAAATTTGAGTTTTCTCGACCTCAAACTCATCGACCGCAGCGGCAACGTCATCCAAACGGCAACGGCCCACAACCTCGGCGGACACACGGTACACGGCACCGGTTATTTCACCGACGAGAACGGCGCAGCCCACCTCTATCTCTTTGCCGTGGAAGGCTTTACGGCCCACGTTTTCGACTATAATATCGAGGCCGACAGCATGGACCCCAACTACATCTTCGACTTCTCTGTCACCCCTGGCTGGGGGTATGCCTGTTCTGCCGGCGGTGCATTCATCGGCGAATGCGATGGTGTGCCTTGTTTCTTCGGCGATGTGGACAGAAGCCCCAACCTCATCGGTATCTATGCCTTGGGCGATTACACCCCCGTTGGTCCCACGCCTCCTGATGGTGACATCTTCTTCGACTTCAACGACGGCATCATGCAGTGGACCACCATCGATGCCGACGGCGACGGATATTGCTGGGACATGCGCCAGAACTGGGGCAACACCGAGAATCCCTACAGCGTGACTTCGGCCTCGTTTGACAGCTACTCAAGCACTATCCTCTATCCCAAAAACTATTTAGTGACTCCGTACAAGTTAGATTGTGAAGAGATTACCTTCATCGCTTGTGCCCAAGACGCGACCAATCCTGCCGAGCACTTTGGCGTGGCCGTTTCGACGACAGGCAACACCAACGCGGACGACTTCACCATCGTGTGGGAAACCGACATGACCGCCAAAGCCGCAGGCAGTTGGCATTACTATGATGTCGACCTCAGGGATTACCAAGGGCAGGACATCTATGTGGCCATCGTCCACTTCAACTGCTCCAACCAGTTCATGCTGAACATCGACGACATCACGCTTTACAGAACCTACAACGACGTGGCCGAGAACAACACCACAGGCGTTTCGGTCTATCCCAATCCCGCAAGCAGCCTCGTGACCGTGGAAAGCACACAGACAATTGACGCCTACGAGGTGTACGACATCACCGGAGCCTTGTTGCGTCGCGCTGCCGTGGGCCAGAAAACCTTCACTTTAGACCTCGAAGCCCTGCCCGTTGGCACTTATCTGCTGAAGCTGACTTCGAAAGGCACCGTGCAGACCCGCCGCTTCGTGAAGCAGTAAGACTTACAATTGAAAAAGCAATATGTCTGAATTGGATATAGCATTGGAATTGGCAAAGCTGCACTCTATAAGGGGTGTAGAATTTGTTCGCCAGTTAAAAATGTTGACCAATCTCAGCATATTTAAACCTGTTGAGAACGAAAAGGATATTTTCGCCGCAGAAGCAAGCCATCGTGACGATTGGCCATTCCTTCTTGATGGGGCCAGAAAAGCCGTCGCTCATGGTAACAAAGTTTATATCCTACCCAACCCCAAAGGAACCAAAACCGCCGACTATATCTTTGAGAACAAGGGTGTCTATAAATTGTTTGATTTGAAAACAATAACAGGCAAAGTCTCGCTTGGGAACAGGTTAGTGGAATCTGTTGATCAAACCAATCGAGTGCTTGTGAATGTCTGCATCACTTATAACCCGCGACTGATGGCCAGTCAAATCAAGAACTATTTCGATGCTAATCCTTTGGCCGTGGAAGTATTGATTTATAAAGGTAAGAAGGCTATTTCCGTAACGCGGCGTTTCACGGAGAACCCTCTTTATATGTTTCTGTTCAGGCAAAAATACATGCAATAAAAAAGCCGTCCTTTCGGATGGCTCTTTTAAAAATCGGGGCAGGGTCGATAAGGGCTTACCCCCACTCGGAAAGTACCGGATTAGTCATTTATGACACCGCAAAAATACAACCTTTTTCCCATTCCGCAAGCTTTTCGGCAAAAAAATTGTCTTTTTGTCCCTGACAACCAATTTTTTCCCTACTTTTGCGGGTTCTTTTTTCGGGCGGGTGGGCTCGTCCCGAAGGGACGACACCTGCTTAACCCTCGACAAGCGCAGCGCAGTCGGAGGGGAACACGAACAGACAACAAAATAAAACAACTAATACAATGAAAATCAAAAGTCTACTCAAACACAACCTCATGCGGGCGGCCATGACGCTCGCGCTCATCTTGACCTGCGCAACGGCGTGGGCACAGACCAAACAATCCGTCACCTACATCGACGAGAACGGACAGACACAGACCGTCGATGCTACACTACTGACAGCCTCCACGTATAGCACTAATATGAGTGGATGGTATGTTGCCAGCGGAACTTTCACAAACTACAATCGTTTGGCAGTAAATTATGATTATGCCACACTGAATCTGATATTGGCAGACGATTGTCATCTGACCATGACCAAGGGTTTGCAAGTGCCCAGTCATGCTACCCTTAACATCTACTCACAGTCGAAAGGTAGCAGCATGGGAAAGCTGACAATTACAACTCCTGATACTAGAAATGCCGGCATAGGCGGAAGCAATAAAATGACTCAAAGTATTCCGTCTGGTAATATCAACATTTACGGCGGCGACCTTAACATAACCGGCGGCTCTAGTGGGGCTGGCATTGGTGGAGGTCTTCAAGCAGCTGCACAAGGCGCAATCTTGATAACCAACGGTGCAAAAGTAGTTGCTACGGGCGGCTCTGGTGGGGCTGGTATAGGCGGTGGTTACCAAGCCTCCTTCAGTTCCATCACTATTACTGGCAATGCCACTGTTACAGCAAGCGCCACGAATGGAGGAGAGGCTATAGGTCGTGGTCAAGGTGCCTCTCAAAGCGGTACACTCAGTATCACGAACTCGACGGTGAATAACGTTCACTACGACGCTGACGGTTTTCAAGACGGGTCGACGCACACCGTGACGTTTAATTCGCAGGGTGGTACGGCCGTTGCAGCGCAGACTGTCGGGCTGAAATACGGACAGACCATCGTCAAAGCAAATGAACCGACAGTACCGACTCGCACGTACTATGTTTTCGGTGGCTGGTACAAGGAAAGTAACTGTACCAATGCATGGGACTTCGACAACGACGCTGTGACTGAAGACATCACGCTCTACGCCAAGTGGACTCCCGACCCCGACCACTTCTCCGTCAGCAACGACGGCAATACCTACACCATCCACACCGCCACCGGCTGGGGTCTGTTTTGCGACGCCTTGCAGGACAACGACACCTACAACCGCTTCAGCGGCGATACCGTCAAGCTCGCCAACAACATCACCGTCACCCGCATGGCTGGCAGCAACCAACGCGACTTCTGCGGCACCTTCGACGGTCAGGGCCACACGCTGACCGTCGCCTACGGCAGCGCCGAAAGCCCCATCACCGACCCCAAGGCTGCGCCCTTCGTCAACGTCGAGAGCGGCTGCATCATCGAGAACCTGCACGTCGCGGGCGACATCTACACATCGGGCAAGAACGCCGCCGGCATCGCCGGAACCCAGTTCGGCGCAGTCACCATCCGCAACTGCCGCGTCAGCACCGCCATCCACAGCTACACCATCGGCGACGACGACGACGGCACCCACGGCGGCCTCGTCGGCAATAACGGCAACGGCAACGGCTCTGCGCTCAACATCGAGGGTTGCGTGTTCGACGGCAAACTGCTCACCGAGGGCGCGACGGCCACCATCAAGTGCGGAGGCTTCGTCGGCTGGCGCCATAAAGAAGTCACCATCAGCAACAGCCTCTTCGCTCCGACGGAAGTCACCATTGGCACCACCAGCAGCGCCACCTTCGCCCGCAACGGTGCCACCATCACCAACTGCTACTACACCACCGACTTCAATGATGGAGAACACTTCACCGCCCAAGGCAAGCAGGCCCGCAGCATCACGGCGGAGGACGATTATGTCACCGTGGAGAATGCCGAAGCGGCCACTACATACAGCACCAGCGGCATCACCAGTTACGGCACGGGCATCCTCTACGACAACGTTCTTTATGCGGGCAACGGCGACGTGGTGAGACTCACCCTCAGCAACAGCATCGGCGGCGACGTTCCCGAAGGCTACCAGTATGCCTACTCCACTAACGCCGGCACCCTCGAAGGCTCGACGCTCACCATGCCCGACGCCAACGTCATCGTCAGCGTCAGCACCGCCCTCCGTAGCACCGGCCAGCCCGTCAGCATCACATACAACTACTACGGCGGGTATAACCGCACCCACGACGCCATCGCCCTCGACGGCACAGAGAGCAGCCTCGGCGAGTCCGGACAGGAGACGTGGTACTTCGTCGGCACCGACATCAGCCACAGCGGCACTATTACATGCTCCGGCAACGTAAACATCATCCTCGCCGACGGCAAGACCATGACCATCACGAGCAGCGATGGCCATGGCATCGACGTAAACAACTTCCTGACCATCTACGGCCAGGAACTCGGCACTGGCACACTCAACGCCATCATCAACAACAGCATCGGCATCTATTCCTATACGGGCAACATCACCATCAGGGGCGGCCAAGTGACGGCCACGATGAGTGGTTCCTTCGGCGACGGCATTAATACCCGATACGGCTCTGTTACCATCTACGGCGGCCAAGTGACGGCCACTGGAAATACTACTCCGGGTAATTCGGGCATCTGTGCTTTTACTGGCTCTGTTACCATCAACGGCGGCCAAGTGACGGCCACGGGAAGCTCCGGCATTTATACTGATTCCGGCTCTGTTACCATCAACGGCGGCCAAGTGACGGCCAACGGAAATTTTTCCGGCATCCAGGCTAACGGCTCTGTTACCATCAACGGCGGCCAAGTGACGGCCACGGGAGACGTCGGCATTTTTACCCAATCCGGCGGCTCTGTTACCATCAACGGCGGCCAAGTGTCAGCCATTGGAAATAATTACGGCATCTGTGCCGAAGACTCCAACAACATCACCCTTGGCTGGACCACCGCCTCCGACTACATCTATGCGAACACATATTATGCTGATTATGATTATGCTGAAGGTACTCTCTCCATCGCCGAAGGCAAGGCCTTCATCGACGAGGACGGCAACATCTACAGCGGCACCATTGCCCAAGTGGACCAAGCCTACGCCATTGACGGGAAGACGCTGTATCCCTACATCGAGGGCAGCGTTCCCTACATCGACGAGAACGGCCAACGGCAGTTGTGTACCGATTACAATGTGCTCAACGGCACGGAAACCTCGCTCGGCACATCAGGCCAAGAAACATGGTATGTGGCCGATGGCACGCTCAACTACGGCCAGACCATCACCATCAGCGGCAACGTGCATCTCATCCTAAAGGACAACGCCGTGATGAACGTTGGCACGCAAAGCACCATCACCTATGGTATCGGCGACGGGTCTTCCACCGCCTCTATCAGCATCTATGGCCAAAGCACGGGCAACAGCCAAGGCCAACTCCATGTGAATGTCTCGGCGGTTGGCATCTTTGCTAAAGACGGCAACCTCACTATCAACGGTGGTGAAGTGGTAGTAACGAGCAGTTATAGCTTGGGCATCTTTGCTAATGGCGGCAACATCACCATCAACGGCGGCGAGGTGGAAGCCACAGGTAATAATACCAATGGTGAAGGCATTTTTGCCACAAAGAATAGTAGTGGTAACGGCGGCAGCATCAGCATCAGCAATGCCACCGTCACCGCAAACGGTTCAATAGGAATCCAGGCAAATAGCGGCATCACCATCAATAGCGGTACGGTCACTACAAATAACTGTAATTACGGTATCTATGCCAGCAGTTGTAGCCTAACCATCAATGGCGGCCAAGTGACGGCCAACGGAAGCACCTACGGCATTTATGCCGAAGGCGGCAATGTCACCATCAGCGGCGGCCAAGTGACGGCCAACGGAAGCACCTACGACATCTATGCCACTTACGGCAATATCACCATCAGCGGCGGCCAAGTGACGGCCAACGGAAGCACCTACGGCATTTATGCCGAAGGCGGCAATGTCAACATCAGCGGCGGCGAGGTGGAAGCCACGGGTAATAATACCAATGGCAATGGCGGAGGCATTCTTGCCATAAAGCGCAATGGTAACGGCGGCAACATCAGCATCAGCAACGCCACCGTCACCGCAACAGGTTATATAGGAATCCGCGCACAAAGTGGCATCACCATCAATAGCGGCACGGTCACTGCAAATAACTGTAATTACGGCATATATGCTGATGTCAGCAACCTCACCATCAGCGGCGGCCAAGTGACGGCCAACGGAAACACCTGCGGCATTTTTGGTGACAACATCACCATCACCAGCGGCGAGGTGACGGCCAACGGGCCTTACGGCATCTATGTCAATAACGGCAACCTCATCATCAGCGGCGGCCAAGTGACTGCCAACGGAAGCACCTGCGGCATCTGGTCAGAAGGCGACCTCACCCTCGGCTGGACCAACGCCACCGACTTCATTTATGTCAGCAGATACCACATCGGTACTCCCGGCACACTGAACATCGCCGAGGGCAAGACCTTCATCGACGAGGCCGGCTACACCTACAGCAGCGGTACAGTCAATGCTTCAGCCATCGCCGGCAAGACGCTGTATCCCGATTGTGTTGTCATGAAGCACATCACTGGCTACGGTAACAGCACCGAAAGCGACCATTGGGTGTTCATCGCCTCGCCCGTGGCGGAAAGCATCGCGCCTTCGGAAGTGCATAACATCTTCCCCTCGGCAGGCGAAACTTCAAATGAATACGACCTTTACCGCTTCAACCAGAGCAGCAGCAATGGAAAGGAATGGCAGAACTGGAAGGCAACCACAACCGAAAACCACCCCGATTTCACCTCACTCGTCAACGGCCAAGGCTACCTCTACGCCACCAAGGAAACGCGGACGTTGGTGTTCGCGGGCGAGTTCAGAGCGACCACCGAGCCTGTCGAAGTGCCGCTGGATTACGTTGAAGGCAAGCCCTTTGCTGGCTGGAACTTGGTGGGCAACCCGTTTGCCGACACAGCCTTCGTTGACCCCGAAATATTCTATGTGATGAATGACGGCGGCAGTGAGATTATAGCCTCCCAACGCCCCGATTCCCATGTTGAACCTCAGGAAGGCATCATCGTGTATGCAGAAGAAGAAGGCGATACGGTGACTTTCACCCCAAATACACGCAGTAAAGGCCATATCCAAAAACCTGAACCTGAGCAGATTGTTCTCAACCTCTCAACTCTCAACGCTCAACGCTCAACTTCCATCATCGACCGCGCCATAGTGCGCTTCGACGAAAGCCGCCAACTGCCCAAGTTCCAAATCCGCGAGAACAGCACGAAGATTTATATCCCGCAGGATGGGAAGGATTATGCCATTGCCACGAGCAACGGCCAAGGCGAAATGCCCCTGAATTTCAAGGCTGAAGAGAACGGCACCTATACGATTTCGGTGGATGTTGACAACGTGGAAATGGGCTATCTGCACCTTATTGACAACATGACGGGCGCGGATGTGGACTTGCTGACTTCGCCAAACTACACCTTCACCGCCAAGACGACGGACTATGAATCGCGGTTCAAATTGGTGTTCGCGGTCGGGTCTTCGACAGGCTCAGACACCTTCGCTTTCATCAGCAACGGCAACATCATCGTCAACGGCGAAGGCACCCTACAAGTCTTCGATGTTCTTGGTCATCAACTCGTCACCAAGCAACTCTCAACGCTAAACTCTCAACTCTCAACTCTAAACTATAAATCGGGCGTTTACATGCTGCGCCTCATCAACGGCGACAAGGTTCGGACACAGAAGATTGTGGTGGAATAAACAACACGCAAAACCTTTCAAAAAATCCCGTCAGCGATGGCGGGATTTTTTTTGTCATCGCCTTTGCATGTTTTAAAAATATGATTACTTTTGCGCTTGAAAACCAACAATAACAATTATGCCAAACATTTATTCGTATTTCGGAATCATTTTCAAGTTCTACTCAAATGACCATGAACCGTTGCATGTTCATGCCATTTGCGGTGAGTACGAAACCATATTTGACATCGTGTTCTCCCAAGGCAAGTTTTCGGAATTGAAGCGTCGAAAAAAGCGCGGAAAAGATCATCTACCTCCAGCCAAAATGGAACTGGCTGAAAAATTTGTTGAAGAATACGCCCTCCGCATTTCCGAGAAATGGTACCAATTCTTCGTTTTGAAAGCCGATGTCTCATGTGAAACCATCAATAAAAAAGTGAAATGACCATGTATAAGATAACAAAAGCGGAATATTCAGGTGACTACAAGGTGCTGATTACCTTTGATGACGGCCAAAAAAGACTGGCCGATTTCTATGGTTTTATCTCCAAAAGCCTACACCCTTCCATCCACAAATACATTGACAAAACACTGTTCCAGCAGTTCGAGATTGACGACTACGAAATCCATTGGGGAACACAATTCGACATTGACCCTTACGACATCTATTATGGTGAGTTTGAGGCCAAGGACAGCCCTTATTTTGCTGAAATAGAAGCATTGAAAGGGCAATACGAGTTGGTGGAATAAACAACACGCAAAACCTTTCAAAAAATCCCGTCAGCGATGGCGGGATTTTTTTGGTTTTCAATCCATAAAACAAAATTTTTCCCTACTTTTGCCAGTTCTTTTTTCGGGTGGGTGGCATCGTCCCGAAGGGACGACACCTGCTTGACCCTCGACAAGCGCAGCGCAGTCGGGGGGGACACGAACAAGCGGCTGCCACAGTGCTTCGACAGGCTCAGCAACCATGTGACAGCCCTACGAACAGACAACAACAATATAACAAATAACAAAACAAATAACACAATGAAAATCAAAAGTCTAATCAAACACAACCTCATGCGGGCGGCCATGACGCTCGCGCTCATCTTGGCCTGCGCAACGGCGTGGGCAGTGACCGAAAACGTCAGTTCAGACAACTTCACTGACAATGGCGATGGCACCTACACCATCCACAATGCCGCAGGTTGGGGCGAGTTCTGCGATGCCTTGCAGAACAACACCTACAACCACTTCAGCGACAAGACCGTGAAACTCGATGCCGACATCACCGTGACGCAGATGGCGGGCGGCAGCAACCACGCCTTCACCGGCACCTTCGATGGCAACCACAAAACGCTGACCCTCAACTACGGCACCGTCCAAGCCCCCATCGATGCCGAGTTCGTAGCCCCCTTCGTAGAGGTGTCGGGCGGCGCCGAGTTCATCAACCTCAACATCGACGGACATATCTACGCTGCCTACACAGGCTCCAGCGACCCCGGCGTGGGAGGACTCATCGGCCACCTCTTTGGCGGCATCACCATAGAGGGCTGCACGAGCACGGTCGAAGTCAACTCCACAAAAGACAGGGTGGGCGGCTTCGTGGGCCTCTGCGAGCACGCCGTCACGTTCACCAACTGCAAGAGCAGCGCCGTCGTCACCTGCACCGGCAGCGGCAGCGGTTTTGTGGGCTGGAGCCGAGATTCCAACCATACCATTGCCTTCTACGGATGCCTCTTCAACGGAAAGGTACTCAAGAAGAACGGTGTAGGCAGCGGCAACGGCGGCTTCATCGGCTGGAAGGGTGACAGCAAAAACGTCACCATCACTAACTGTCTCGTTGACCCCGCACCCCTCGGCGAGGGTGAGACGATGGCCAACGGTAACAGTGCCACCTTCAGCCGTGAGCACTCCGACCATGCTGCCACCATCACCAACTGCTACTACACCGACACCCTCGGCACCGCCCAAGGCACAAAAGTCTACAGCATCAGCAAGGGCCAGTATGTCACCACCTTGGAAATCAATGGCACCGCCACCCAAAGTTACACCGTCAGCGGGCTGAGTTTCTACAGCACAGGCATCAAATACGGCGACGTGCTCTATGCTGCCGAAAACGACGTGGTGAGCCTCACCCTCAGCAACAGCAGCGGCGGCGACGTTCCCGCAGGCTACCAGTATGTCTACTCCACTAACGCCGGCACCCTCGAAGGCTCGACGCTCACCATGCCCGACGCCGACGTCATCGTCAGCGCCGCCCTCCGTAGCACCGGCCAGCCCGTCAGCATCACATACATCGACGCCGACGGCACCATCGGCAGCCACGATGCCATCGCCCTCGACGGCACGGAGACCATGCTTGGAGAATATTATAAGGACACTTGGTATTTCGTTGGAATCGACATCAATGTCAACCATCAAGTTCAAGTCTATAAGGTCCACCTCATCCTTTGCAACGGCAAGTCGATGAACTTTGGCACCAGCAGTAGCCCCGTAAACTTCAAATGTATTTATTATGCATACAGCGATAGTGCAATCACCATTTATGGCCAAACCCTCATTGACGACGATGCTGGAAACCTCAATATATATAGCTACCATACAGGCTTTGACTTACCAAACAACTACACACAAAACAGCGGCAACGTCACTATCTCCAGCACCTACAATTATGATTATGGAATTAACTCTTCCGCTGTTACCCTCAACGGCGGCAAACTCATTGTCACTTCAATTAGAGCAAGCAGTAGTAGCATTTATATCAACGGTGGCAAGATACAAGCCACGTCTCAATTAAAAGCTGCTAGCAACATCAAGCTTGGCTGGACCAACCCGGACGATTATATTCAAGTCAGTCAGTACAATGCAATATATGGCAATGTAATTGTAGCCGCCGGCAAGTGCTTTGCCTACACCGCCAGTGGAGAAACCACCATTCTTGGCGGCGACAACGAAACCACCCTCACCACTGACCAGATTGCAGCCATCGCCGGCAAGAGGCTGTATCCCACGGTTCCCTACTTGGGCGAGAACGGCGAAACGCAGCAATGCACCGAATTCACCTTGCTCACCGGCACCGAAACCACCCTTGGCGCAGCAGGCCAAGAAACATGGTGTGTCGTGCAAGGCACCCTCAACTACACCCATGGCATTCAGCTTTTGGGCAACACCCACATCATCCTCTGCGACGGCGCAGCCATGAACATCGGCAGCAGTGGTAGCCCTGTGTCGGGTAAGGGACTCTACAGTGGTAATCCAGGTGATTACAATTTGTCCATCTATGCACAAAGCGGCAACACCGGAGCACTCAATATCTATTCCGAAGGTAATTCTTATGTAGGGGGGAGCCTCACCCTTGCTGGCGGTAACGTGAACGCTACTGGCGATTACTGTGAAGTACGTGGTGATGCGACCTTCAACAACGTCACCGCCAGCTTTACCTCCCCGTCATCCAGCAGTATTATTTGTCATAACCATGTTATTGTTCACAACAGCTCGTTGGAGGTCCAAGCAAATGGCCAAGCCATTTTTGCCAATGGCGGCGATGTTACTTTAAGCAACGTTACTGCCAACATCACTTCGTCAACCTCCGTGGGTATTGAATGTGCTAATTTCGCTGTTGACAACAGCCAGTTGACAGTCACTGCTCTCTACCAGGCTATCTATGCCAACAACGGCAACGGTGTCATCACTCTCGGCTGCACCGCCGCCACTGATTTTATCCAGGCAACCTGTACCGCTTCACCAACCGCTAGCTACTCCGGCACCGTGAAGATTGCCGACGGACAGAAGCTCTACGCTGGAGCCAACGAATATACCGGCACGCTGAACGACGCAGAGCGGCAGGCCATAGGCGGCCAGAAGCTCACCAATGTCGCTCCCCCTACCTACGACTACATCGATCTCGATGGCACAGGGGCAACACACACTGCCGTGGTCATCGATGCCGACAACATGCCCACCGCGCTATCGGGATGGTATATCGTGCAGGGCACGGTGAGCTACACCAACACGATTGATCTCGCAGGCGACACCCACATCATCTTGGCCGACAACGCCGTGATGAACGTCACCGTGACAGGCTACAATAATGGAATCCAAAGCACCAGCGGAAACAAATACTCCCTCTTTGTTTACGGACAGACCGGCCAGAGTGGCGAACTGAATGTGACGAGCGATAGATTTGCCTGTTATATTATTTATGGAGGCGACATCACCATTGCGGGTGGCAAGGTGACAGCCTCGGGAACAACGGGCATATACGCTCAATACTACAACAACAAGGGCGGTAATGTGACGATTAAGAACGCCACAGTGACGGCCACAGGAACAAGTTTTGGTATCCTATCCGAGAATGGCGGCAACATCACCATCGACAACAGCAACGTGACCGCTACAGGAAACTATGGCATCTATGCCCAGAATGGCGACATCACCATTGCAAGTGGCACGGTGACAGCCTCGGGAACCCAATTCGGCATCTATACTGACGGCTCTGTTACCATCAACGGCGGCCAAGTGACGGCCACTGGAAACTACGGCATCTATACTATAAACGGCTCTGTTACCATCAACGGCGGCCAAGTGACGGCCACTGGAAACTACGGCATCTATACTATAAACGGCTCTGTTACCATCAACGGCGGCCAAGTGTCAGCCATTGGAAATACTTACGGCATCCTTGCCCAAAACTCCAGCGACCACATCATCCTCGGCTGGACCAACCCCACCGACTACATCTATGCGAACAAATACGATACTTACGGTACTCTCTCCATCGCCGATGGCAAGGCCTTCATCGACGAGGACGGCCAAACCTACAGCGGCACAGTCGCTAAGGTGAGCGGAGCCTACGCCATCAACGGGAAGACGCTGTATCCCTACAGTGAGAACGCCGTCCCCTATTTGAACGAGAACGGTCAGCAGCGGTACTGCGTAGCCTACACCACCCTCACCGGCACGGAAACCTCGCTCGGCACAGCAGGCCAAGAAACATGGTATGTCGTGGACAGCGATGTCAGCTTCACCGACTTAACGATCAACGGTGACATTCACCTCATCCTCGTTGACGGCAAGACGATGAACCTAAATCATGAACAAGGGTTTATAACACTTTGGGGCCAAGCCAACTTGACCATCTATGGCCAGACCAACGGCACAGGCACTCTCTCTTCTCTTGGTCTGATTAGCACAATGAATATCACTGTCAATGGCGGCATAGTCAATGTCAAGGGGGACGGCTTCTTCAAGGGGGAAAACTTCATTCCAGCCATTTGGTGCGTGGGTGATATGGTTATCAACGGAGGCAAAGTCTATGCCCAAGGAGATATGGGCATAGTAGTAGCAAGTATGGGTGCTAAGTCTGATGACATGACGACCTATAACTTCACGCTCAACGGCGGCCAGGTGACAGCCATCGGCATGAGTACAGACATGGGCATTATTGCAACTGGCAACATCACCCTCGGCTGGACCAACCCTACTGACTACATCTATGCGAACAAATACTATGCTGGAGGTACTCTCTCCATCGCCTCGAGCAAGACCTTCGTCGACGAGAACAACACCCCCTACAGCGGCACCATTGCCCAAGTGGACGAAGCCTACGCCATCGACGGGAAGACGCTGTATCCCAATTGTGTTGTCAGGAAGCAAGTTACGGGGTATGGAGTAGGCAACGGCGGCTGGGTGTTCATCGCCTCGCCCGTGGCGGGAAGCATTGCGCCTTCGGAAGTGCATAACCTCTTCCCCTCGGCAGGCGAAACTTCAAACGACTACGACCTCTACCGCTTCGACCAGAGCAGCACCAATGGAAAGGAATGGCAGAACTGGAAGCAAGATGAAGGACATAATAATGTCGCTCCAGGCTTTAGTCTCGTCAACGGCCACGGCTACCTCTACGCCACCAAGGAAACGCGGACGTTGGTGTTTGCAGGCGAGTACACAGCGGCCACTGCGCCTGTCGAAGTGCCGCTGGATTACGATGAAAACGCCCAACTGAAAGGCTGGAACTTGGTGGGCAACCCGTTCACGGTCAGCGCGACATCGAGCCAACCTTACTATAGGATGAACGCCGAAGGCACCGCATTGAAAACCGAGACAGAAACCACGGCAGTTGCTGCCATGGAAGGTGTGTTTGTGCAGGCTACAGGGAATAACCCCCAAGTCACTTTCACGGCCCAAACGCGCGGCGGCGAACAGGCCACCATCGTCCAAGCCAACATCATGGTCGGCGGCGACAACGGCGCAGTCATCGACAACGCCATCATCCGTTTCGACGGCGGCCAGACGTTAGAGAAGTTCAGCTTCCGCGAGGGCAGCACGAAACTCTACATCCCGCAGGATGGGAAGGACTACGCCATTGCCACGAGCAACGGCCAAGGCGAAATGCCCCTGAATTTCAAGGCCAAGGAAAACGGCACCTACACCATTTCGGTGAACCCCGAAGGCGTGGAGATGAATTATCTGCACCTGATTGACAATATGACGGGCACAGACATCGACCTGCTGGCCGCGAATGGTGGAGACGCTAAGCATTGCGTCTCATATACCTTCACCGCCAAGACGACGGATTATGAATCGCGTTTCCGCTTGGTGTTTGTGGCCAACGGTGAAGACGGCTCTGCGACAGGCTCAGAGGCCTTCGCCTTCTTCAGCAATGGCAACTGGATCATCGCCAACGATGGCCAAGCCACCTTGCAGGTCATCGACATCAACGGACGCATCCTCAGCAGCGAGAGCATCAGCGGCAGCGTCAGCAAGGCCATCGATGCAACGGCTGGCGTTTACATGATTCGCCTCATCAATGGCGAGAATGTGAAGACGCAGAAGATCGTGGTAAAATAAACAACACGCCAAACCTTTCAAAAAATCCCGTCAGCGATGGCGGGATTTTTTTGGTTATCAATCCATAAAACCAATTTTTTCCCTACTTTTGCGGGTTCTTTTTCGGGCGAGTGGCTTCGTCCCGAAGGGACGATACTATAGTAACCCTCGACAAGCGCAGCGCAGTAGGGGGGATACGAACAGACAACAATAATATAATAACATAACAAAATGAAAATCAAAAGATTACTAAAACACAACCTCATGCGGGCGGCCATGACGCTCGCGCTCATCTTGACCTGCGCGGCTGCGTGGGCGCAAACAAGAGAAACCGTCACCTATATTGACGCCGACGGCAACACACAAACCGTAACCGCCACTGTGCTCACCGGCAGCGAGAGCGACCTCTATGCAGGCTGGTACGTCGTCAACAGCGACATCACTTACACTAGTAGAGTCTCCCTCTTTGGAGATATGAACCTCATCCTCGTCGAGGGCAAGACGATAAGCATCGGCACTGCCGATAGTCCCATTTCAAGCGCCAACGCCATCGATGGTTCCAGCTACACCCTTACCATCTACGGCCAGAGCGGGCAGACTGGCAAACTCTGTGCATACAACAATTCCAGCAGCTACGATGCTGTTGTACTTGAACATTTTAACCAACACGGTGGAATCGTTATCATCAACAGCAATACGGATGCCCTATCGGTTTATGGCAACTTACAACTTACCCAGGGCAGTCTCAATGTAATAAGCAGCGGTGCCTCTAAAAATGCAATCTATATCAGCAATACCCTCAGCATAAGTGGTGGCACCCTTATTGCTAATGCTGGATATGGCATTGTAGGTGCAGTTAACTTCACTGGCGGCAATCTTACTGCCATAGGTACATATCGCGGTATCTCTGGAAACACCAACCTCAGTTGGACCAGCACCACCAACACCTTCAAATGTAGCAGGTACGGTGGCAATGTCACCATCGCCGAAGGCAAAACCTTTTACGACGGTGCGACGCCCTATAGCGGCACGCTGAACAGTTCGCAGAAAGACGCCATCGCCGGCAAAACGCTGCGCCCTTATAGTTCAAACGACTTCTCTGTCAACGATGAGGGCACGGAGTACACTATCTACTCCGCCATCGGCTGGGACATGTTCTGCGACATGCTCGACAATTTCGACCACAGCACCAGTGGAGGCTACTGCTTCGACGGCAAGACTGTGAAACTCGGCGCAGACATCAGCATCACCCGCGCCGCTGGCAACACCGGCTATCACGACTTCACCGGCACCTTCGACGGCCAGGGACATACGCTCACCGTCAACATCACCGACACCCAGAACCAGGGCACCGCGCCCTTCCGTGTCATCAGCAACGGTGCCACTATCCGCAACTTGCACGTCACCGGCTCCGTCACCGGCACCGCACACGCCGCTGGTCTGGTAGGCAAGGCCTGCGCAGGCACCATGCTCATCGAGAACTGCCTCGTGGAGGCCAACGTCAACTCCACCGTGGGCGATACCAACGGCAACAAACACTGCGGCGGCATCGTGGGTCATGGCTTCGGCAACAACCTGAACCCCAACAGTGTCAGCCTTACCCTGCGCAACTGCGTCTATGCCGGCACCATCACCTGCGACCAGAACTACATCGGCGGTCTGCAAGGCTGGAGCGACGGCAACACCCTCACCCTCGAGAACTGCCTCTTCGCCGGCAACTACCAAGGCACTGCGACAGGCACCGCCCTGTTCCACCCCATAGCCCTGCACAACACCGGCAAGTCCACCAACCTGACGGCTACCAACGTCTTCACCGCCGTGGCACCTTCCGTCACCAATACCGCCTTCATTGCCGCCAACGGCACCAAGACCACCGGCCGCACTACCGCACCAGACAACTTGGGCACCCAGGGGGCGACATACAGTTTCATGAATATGACCGTTTATCAGAACGGCCTCTATTACAACGGCCTCTATTATGCCGCGCCGACGCTCAGCACCGACAACGACAATGCCTACCTCATCAATAACGAGGACGACTGGGCCTACTTCTGCGACATGCTTTACGACAACGATACATGGAACCGTTTCAGCGGCCAAACCGTGAAACTGACCGCCAGCATCGGCACTGCCGAGAGTCCTGTCACACGCATGGCCGGCTATGCCACCCACGACTTCTGCGGCACGTTTGACGGCCAGGGCAACACCATCACCGTCAGCCTCAGCAGCAGCGGTGAAAACACGGCACTTTTCAGTTATATCAGCAACACCAAGGCCAATCCTAGCGACACTGAAGACAGCCCCGCCGCCATCCTTAACCTGAAGGTAGCTGGCACCGTCACCGTCAACGAAAATGCCTCCCACAAATACGCCGGCGGTCTCGTGGGCTCTTGCTGGGGTGTGCTCGACATCGAGAACTGCCGCGTCAGCACCGTCATCGAAAGCCACATCAACGGCGACGGCACCCACGGCGGCATCGTAGGACGTCAGGCCAACGGCACCCTCACCATCACGGGCTGCGTCTTCGACGGGCAGATGCTCGGCAGCACGACCAACGCCTGCGGCGGCATCGTGGGCTATCGCCACAGCGGCGCCACCGACATTTACCACACCCTCTTCGCTCCTACGGCCCTCACCATGAGCGAAACGAACAGCGCCACCTTTATCTGCAACGCCACCCAATCTTGCCACGAGGGCTGCTACTACACCGTGCCTTTCGGTGCCACCACCACCAACGAGAACGCCCAAGGCACAAAAGTCTACAGCATCAGCAAGGGCGAGTATGTCACCACCTTGGAAATCAACGGCACTGCCACCCCAAGTTACGACGTCAGCGGGCTGAGTTTCTACAGCACAGGCATCAAATGCGGCGATGTGCTGTATGCAGCTGCAAACGATGTGGTGAGTCTCATCCTCGGTTGCACACCGCCTGCTGGCTTTACCTGCACCGGCTACACCGCCACTTCGGGCAACCTCAACGGAACGACGCTCACCATGCCCCATGAGAATGTGACCATCAATGTGACACTTGAGGCACTGCCGGCCGTCAGTTACTTGGACGCGAGCGGCAACACGCAGCAATGCACCGCATACACCCTGCTTGACGGCACGGAAACCTCGCTCGGCACAGCAGACCAAGAAATATGGTATGTGGCCGACGGCACGCTCAACTACGGCCAGACAATCACCCTCAGCGGCGACGTGCATCTCATCCTGAAGGACAATGCCGTGATGAACGTCGGCACCGAACAAAATCCCATCTCAGATAGCGGCATCTCTGCTGAAGGCCCCTCCATCAGCATCTACGGACAAAGCACGGGATCTGACATAGGCATGCTCTCAGTTTACGCCACTTATTGTGGCATCTATGATTACGATTATTATGGAAACAATAACAACCCTAACTACGACTACGCTGTGACCATCAACGGCGGAAACATTTTTGTCAGTGCCTCTTCTTATGGTATTCAATCAAACAAGGTCACCATCAATGGAGGCCAAGTGTGGGCGACAGCAGGCATATCTGGCATCGCTTCTTATCCCAATGCCATCACCCTCGGCTGGACCAGCCCATACGACCTCATCTACGCCGATGCTTACCAAGGCGATGTTATCGTCAAAAGCGGTAAAGCCTTCATCAACAACGACTATCCGTCCAACAATGTGGTGACCGGCACCGTCAGCGACTACAGCCTCATCAACGGCATGTTCTTGTATCCCGCCGTGGCCGTCACCCTCAACGACGGCATCAATGCCGGCAGCGGCTTCATCAGTAGCGGCGAGAACCTCTATGCCAAAGCGGCTGTGGACGTTACCGTCGATGCCAGCAGCGTAATAGCACCCCCAGGCTACGCCGTCAGCGGCATCACCGTCACCCCAACGGTCACAGTGACCGACAACGGCAACGGCATCTATAGTTTCACCACGCCCGCCGCCGATGTCACCGTCAACGCAACGTTTGCACTCCAGCCCGTCAGTGTCAATTACCTCGACGCGGACGGCGTGCAACATACCGTCGATGCACTCCCGCTGTTAGGCGGCGGTGCCACGACGCTTGCGGCAGGTTGGTATGTCGTCAATAGCGACATCAGCTACACAGGCACCGTCTCCCTCGTCGGCAGCGGCGATGTCAAACTCATCCTCGCCGACGACCACACCATGAACGTCGGAACCAGCGAGAATCGCATCGAATATGGCATCAAAACCTACAATAATGACCAGACCCTTACCATCTACGGCCAAAGCACAGGCAACCACATGGGCATCCTCAGCATCTATACCTCACACTATTGTATCTACCCACTAGCCCTCACCATCAATGGCGGACATGTCATAGCCAACGCCGATGGAAACTATGCAACCGCACTCAGGACTACCTACCAAACCATCACCATCAACGGCGGTATTGTAGAAGCCACCGCCACCGGCACCGGTGCCTATGCTATCCATTCCGGCGACAACTTCACCTACGCCGGCGGCACTCTCATCACCAACGCCGCCAGCGAAAACGCCATCAAAGCATATCACGGGCGCTACACCTTCACCTGGCGCAACCCTAACGACAGCATCACCATCGGCTCCACCGGCCTCTACGCTCCCGACAACACTTACACTGCCCCCTTTACAAAAGCCTTCACCGATGGCACGAACATCTACAGCGGCACACTCAGGGGCAGCCAGCTCAACGCCCTTGCCGGCAAGACGCTGTATCCCTACAGCGACGACGCCATCCCCTACTTGAACGAGAACGGCCATCAGCGGTACTGCGTGGCCTACACCACCCTCACCGGCAGCGAGAACAGCCTCGGCACGGCAAACCAAGAAACATGGTATGTGGCCGACGGCAATGTCAGCTATACCAGCACCATCAATGTTGCGGGCGACGTTCACCTCATCCTCAAGGACGGTGCCGTGCTGAACGTGGGCACAGAAAGCGACCCTGTCGAACAATCCGGCATCTTTGTTACAGAAGGATCCATCAGCATCTACGGACAGAGCACAGGAGCGGACAAGGGCCAACTCAACATATACGCACACAGTGGCATCAATACTAACAACAGCTCTGTGACCATCAACGGCGGCCAAGTGACGGTCACTGGAGATGACGACGGCATCTTTACTGACGACGGCTCTGTGACCATCAACGGCGGCCAAGTGACGGCCACTGGAAATAATGGCAGCGGCATCTATGCTTTCAACGGCAATGTGAACATCAACGGCGGCCAAGTGACAGCCACGGGTGACGCCTACGGCATCTATGCTAACAGCGGCAGCGTCACTCTCGGCTGGACCAACGCCACCGACTTCATCTATGCGAACCGTTACTATGCTGACGGCACCATCAGCATCGCCAACGGCAAGACCTTCATCGACGAGGACGGCACACTGCACAACAGCGGCACGGTCAATGCTTCAGCCATCAACGGGAAGTGGCTGTATCCGAGTGTGGCGAGCATCTACACCAAGGGAATCGAAGCCCACGGCACGGATGAAAGCCCGAGCGGCTGGTATCTGATTGCCTCGCCTTTGTCCTGCGGAACCAATGCAGAGGCTGTGGCCCACCTCATCAACACCACCAATCCCGAAAACTTCGACCTCTACCGCTTCGACCCGTCGAACGAAGGCAGCGAGTGGGTGAACTACAAGGCCGACAACTTCAGTCTCGTCAACGGCCACGGCTACCTCTATGCCTCCAATGACACGAAGGTCTTGTGCTTCGCAGGCTCGTTCATCACGGACACTGAGTCGGTAGCAGTGGGGTTAGCGTATGATGCCTCCGACGACCACAAGTGCTGGAACTTGGTGGGCAACCCGTTCCCCTGCGAGGCCACTATCAACAAGCCATACTATAAGCTGAGCGACGACGGCACGACCATCAACCCCGTAGCCATTTCGGGCGACACACCAATTCCGGCCTGCACGGCCGTGTTTGTGAAAGGCGAGAGTAGCGATGACAGGGTGGTTTTCAGCAAGGTGAGTGCTCCGGCATCAAGCGCCCCCATCGGCGCCATCGACGGCCTGTTCTCGGTGAGTGCTGACAAGCAGGTCTACTTCTCGCAAGGCAACCTGCAGTACCAGCCCAGCACAGCCACTTGGCGTTTCGCCCCCAACCAGTATGACTTGCTCGTCACGCCCGAAGACTTGAACCTTAATCATTCAGCGGTGGGTAATTATGCAGATGTTACCTCCCTATATACGGAAAACTACACGGGTTGGATAGACCTCTTCGGCTGGGGCACCAGCGGGTGGAACAGCGGTGCCATCGCTTACATGCCCTACGACCCCAGCTACATGTACGAAGATTTCTATCCGGGTGGCGACTACAACAACGACCTGACTGGTACCTGCGCCAATGCCGACTGGGCATGGTACAATCCCATCAGCAACGGCGGCAACGCCGCCAACCAGTGGCGCACACTGACCCATG
>JAEEGG010000673.1_pt1 | contig 102423 bp, 84 predicted proteins | sample 9134161 | NCBI WGS metagenome assembly JAEEGG01 (sample SAMN16246543, study PRJNA631951) | gut metagenome | biome: gut microbiome; feature: rumen; material: CR-attached | host: Bos | place: Iran: Karaj | collected 2018-10
GCCCGACCAAACGCGACATCCCCCGACCCAGCTCACGAAAAGCTGAATCGGGGGATGCTCATATACTAACAGTGCTCAACGGTTCACCCGTTGAGATAGTCACCAAGCCCTGCACCTCTCCGCAGGGTCTATCGTCCTAATAATACCTCATGCTTATATTCAGCTCTTCCATCACCAATCCTACGGACACACCTTTCCCGTACCCAATGAACCCACCAAATCCAAAGTCCATCAGATACCCAGCCATCCCGCTATGATATGTAGTGTCGAGCTGTCTCATTCCTTTTCTATATATTGTCCAGTATGTCGCGATATTATCGCGACCACTATTCATACTGATTCTTCCTCCGATACTGTTCCGTCATTTCCAGAAGTTTTCTAAACTTCTCTACTCTCTCCGGCTTTAACGTCCCAGCATTTAACTGTTTTCTATTATGCTTCAACCACGTATAATAATCGCCCCTCTCCTCCGCATCATACTTTGACGGATTTCGCTTATTAATCTCAATAAAAGCCTTCACTTCATTGAAACGGGCTTGCCATCTTTCATTCTGTGTCATTTTTATTTCACTTCTGATCTTTGCTCATCCATATACCTCTGCATTTCTTCAATGACCGATTTAATCTTAACATTCATCTCTCTACCTTTGCCCATCATGTATCCAACGATTTTGAGCATGTTTCCAAACTCCTCCTCATTCTTCAACTGAGGTACGTTCCTATCAATCTCGTCCACCTTGTCATGCAGAGCATCTACCCTCGCTGCCCATTCATCATTATGATCCAGCGACTTCTTTAACTCACTGAATTTCTCATCCAAGTTATCAATATCAACAGTCCCGTTTATAAACGACTCCTTGACCTCGTCCATCTTTTCTTTCTGCTGCTCAAATGTATCCGAATATTTCTTTAGCGCATACAACTCCTGTGAGCACGCTTCTAATATACCATATCCCATTTGATTTGCCCGAAGTTGCCTATACACATCCTCTTTCGTTTTTCCTTTAAAAACATACTCATCTATCAGTACATCTAATTCCGACGATTTTCTATTTGCTAACTTAATCTTCAGCAGCAAATAGGTCAACATAACGATTGCGGTTAAGCACGCAGCCAGTTCAAATTCCGGCTTTCCTATGTATGGTCCCGTAATATGATGATAAGACCATTTCCATATCAACCAGAAAAATGCGAACACCGTTAGGCCGACTACAACCATTATCCATGTCCTTACAAACCAAACATCTTCTTTGACTGCCCATACGATGGCATTTCTGTTAACATATACACTAATACATATCAACAGAAGTAAAACACCCAACACAATCCACGATATAGCTACAATATTCCAGTCAAGGCTATTTACAATATTTATGACTATAAAGCCCATTGCCATCTCCAGCGAGCACGCAGTTGTCACAATGAGGTATGGTATAGGTGCAACTTCCTTCAACCGCTTCATCCTCTTATAGTCCACGGCTCTTTTTCTTTCCGTGAACGACAAAACTGTCAGGAATGCATTCCAAAACCCAAATATGCAACTCAGAGAATAACTCAACAAATAGATTGTTCTCACTCTGTCAATCTCGCCTGTATGGGCTTCCAGCACGCCGTATGCAGTACACATCACGGTTATCAGTGCACCGACTACAGCCCACACGTTCCATCCCTGATATGAGTTTAGACTCTCCTCTCTGTCCCTCTCCGAATAGAGAAACGACAAGAATTCTGCACCCGTCAATTCCGCGATGACCTTTGGTATCTCTATGTTACGTTTTCTATCCTCCATCCTGCGTTCATTCCACTGCCACCGTATGTATTTTCACCACATACATTGGCAATTGCTCCTGCATAAATTCTACCTCAAATTCTTTTTCCGTCCCATCAGCACAAATGCACATTATCTTGTCTATATACGGATAATACCTCTTCAATATAAATGGTTTCGCCTCTAATCCTTCCTCTAGCACATGCTTTTCAAGCAGTTCTGGATAGATGCGCCCTTTTAGTCTGTCGTTGGCATCTATCCATGCCTTAACCCAGAAGAACACACTCGCCAACACTAGCAATGCTGACCATATCCATAGTCCCATCACCGCCAATACCACAGTAGCCACTATACCCAAAACAACTACTATTCCGTAGCCAGAATGCAATAAACTCTCTGTCCATCTGTATTTCGTGATGGCGATTACCATGTTCCCAGCCTGATCCTCTATTACGTTCTTTATCCTTGCAGAATCCTGCCCTTTCATCATACTATTTCAATAAGAATATCTTACAACCACTTTTTATTTCTCCTTAAGCATCATGTGAACACGGACAAACATGTCACCTTCATTATTAAATTTGCAAAAAATAGAATTTATCTAACTTTTATATCGTAATGGACTATTTATAAGAAAAGGGAACTCAGAACCCTTGAAACTCTTAACAGTGAAGTTAATATTTTAATAAATAAATAGTATGACAAAGAAGCAATTCATGGAGAAAGCTCTCAGGATACTGAGAATTCTCAATACGTTGATGGCTCTTATCAATTGGATTTTCTAATCCAGGAGAGTCTTTGGTTTTACCAAGATTGGTGTGAATTGACCGCTGCTCTTCATGAGCCTTCTCGTGCTCCTTGGCAGTTTGAACTGTCGAGGAGCGATTCTCTTAGCTGTACTCTTGTTATGCAGTCCCATCAAGCCAACATTGGTCATCGCCTCTTAGTCGTATAACGCCCTTTCGTGCGCATTCTGAAGTCGTTCATTTTCTATTTCCTGCTTCCACATCTCTATATCCTTCGCAAACCATGCCCGTGCTGCATCATTCGACAGCTTCGAAATATAGTCTTAACACAGCGCAATTCTACTCATATACAAAGGTATGCCAGAGCCTGACCAACTAAATGAATGAAGTCTTGAACTGATTGCCTCCCTTGTCTCAAAGCCCCAATGTTTATCTATCAGTCGTAGCATATCAGGATTTACTTCGTTCCCGTTCGAATATTGGAATATCATGGCAAGCGCATATACCTTATCTTTGTCTTCACCTTCACCGAGCCAGTCAAACCATTCCTCGCTCGATATAATCATATACACAGGCTGCTCGCCGTCTTTATCTTCAGGGTAGCTTGTTTGCATCAGATTTATCCACTGATGCCGAACATCTTCCTGCAATAACAGCTCAAACAACCTCGACTTCAATTCGTCCTTGTAACTTTTCAGAACTTTCCTGTAAAGCCTACCTAAATAATAGTTGTCGCCATAATGAATACTATTAAATGAACTCTCCTGCATCTTCTGCACATGCCAGGCCATTTCCTCGTCTCGATGCTTTACGAGGTAGTTGTTCATACTCTGCAAATACACGTAGTCATCGTTCCGCATCCCCTTAAGGTCGATTCCTATCAGGCATCTTCTGCCAATTTCTTCATAATCAGAATCCAACTCCTGATCTCCAAACAACAGGTTATAACAGTGAGTCAGCACCATAGCAGCCCCCTCTGCTCCGTAATCTAACAATCTACCCGCGACATACTTCACGTTGTAATTCCTTAGAGACAGGTAATTGAAATATCCTCTAAAATCCAGCATGGCTATATCTCCCCTGTCTAACAGGTCGAATAACTCTTGCAGTCTTTCTGTTTTTTCTCCCTTAATGGCAAACATGGCAGGCAAAAGCCGTTTCTTCCCCGACATCAATATTTCTTGGTACGCTGTTTCTATCAAATCACGGTCTTCTACGTTCAGCATGAAGTATATCAGCATCGATTCTCCATCTTTCGACACCTCGCGCTGCAAGACATAGTCCAACAGGATACTTAGAAGTTCTTTCTGAATACCCTTCTCTTTACTGTAAGAAGACAACGTCATCCCATAGATATTATAATGGAAACATTGCCCATTCATGACGCCCGTCATCACGGTTTCATTTTCATACAGTTTTTTATCTATCAGCTCACAAGCCAGTTCCTCATACCGCGCATTGGTCTTTTTCATGCCGTCTTCAAAACTTCTCTCCAGCCTCCTTATCTCCTTATCTGCATGTAGTAGCGTATATACATAATCATCCTTAGTCAGCTTTTGACGCCATGCTTTAAACTCTTCCTCCTTATGATGTTGCCGTTTCCTAGTATCATAGTCAGTCAGGTAGGTCAGTGCATCCCTCATTTCCTCCCAAGCATAATCTTTCCTTGGTGCAAGTTCTTCAAGGCACCTAAACAAGAAACTTTCCTCTCCGTGCATATAGTAACTGCGGGCATTAGCTGCCACAGTTTTTGCTATCTCGTCAATATCTACACTAGTTTTAGCATATCCAAGCAGCATATCAAAACAAGCGTTCAGATACTTGTCAACCTCTTCGTATGTTGGCACATAGTCCTTTAGTGTTCTTGTGCCTTGCTTCTCTGCTCCGCCTGTCCTGTGGAAATGGTTCATCCCTAAAGCAATATGCAGGGATTGCTTGATTAGACTTTCATTCCTTCCGTCTTTTGACAATTCCTTCAGCAACTCAACTCTTGTCATCAAGTCAACTTCCGTTCCTGAAAGCGCTACCGGGTATCGCTCGGTAAACAGTCCGGTGGTGTTGTTCGACAGACGGGGTTCTGTTTCAACGAGCGACAGTCTGGCCAGTGTCAACATGGCATTCCAGAAACTCCTTTTGTCAAAGGCCATGTGGTCCAATGCCCATGCCAAGTTCCTTCTCGCTGGTTCTATTTTGATAAGCTCTGAGTCGCTTTTCTTTTCTATCATCCTGTGAAGCGCAAAGGCACAGGCCTCTGGATTCACTTCAGCGAACGCGAGGAAGAGGCGTGAACCCAGAGTCGAAAGAACGACTTCCTCCGTTAGGAAAGGGCTTTTGTCGGGATTTGTCAGTCCGTCATTCAGTTCTTGTGCTAAAGGCACCTCATTAAGCAGGGTGATACGTCTCGACAGACTTTCTATCAGCATATTCCTTGTTCCCTCGTCGTCGTAAGAACGTATCTGATTTATCAGCTCTCCTATCGACTCTGTAGTCTGTCTGTCAAACCACGATTTACAAAGGTATATGGCTAGGGGTATCAGTCTCATCAGAACTAGATTTCCCTGCTTCTCCAATATCTCCATTTTGGAGTATTCACCATGCACTTCTTTGAAAAGTTGCAGGTTGTCATCCTCTGTGCCTCTGATATTTGTGATGATTCTATTTCCGGCTATAAATCGCCCCTGCTTTTCTTGTGGCCCGTATAGCCCGATGAATTTGAATATAGCAAAGGCTGTCAACACTTTCAGCTTGTCTTGGTCCGGTAGCTTTACTTTCTTCCACGCCAAGCATCCTTTCATAAACATCCTTTTTACTAACATTCACGATAGAAACACCTTTATGGAAGTTTTCTATCATGATGGTTGCCATTAGGGGGAATCCACCTGACATATCTATGATTTTCTCCTTTACCTCTTTAGGCATATCCGTCACTTCGTCCACCATAGCCTCTACAACACCGTCGGTGTCTCCTACTTTCATCGTAATCCCATCAATGCCTGTGTCCACGCTCTCACTGGGATCATAGTGAATGGTTATCAACTGACAGTTATAACCGTTTTCTCTGATGGAATCAGTCACATACCCGCACAATTTCTGGGAGCAGTTATCCAGTATCACAGTTTGTTTCTGATTTCCTCTGTGTGTCATCAGTTTCCTAACTGCTTCTTCTACCACTATGTTACTCTGCTCTTTGCAGTCACAGTAATAGACATCTATATCACGCCCTCTGAATGCCTCTCCAACGATCCTTGTCTTGCCAAGTCCAGGCAAACCCAGCAGTCTGAATGGAAGTCCGTTCGATATTCTGTCGCATATGTCATTAAACAAGGCTGTCTTCTTAAAGTCTGTCTGCCATAATTCCTTTGAATACTCATTATGAAGTGGTGTCAGTGGAGCATAACGAACTTTCTGATGCTCAACATACTCCTCTGTGCATTTCTCAATCAAACCTTTTATGCCAGTCTTCAGTCCCTCTACAATCTCCTTCCTTTCATCCGGATTTTGCTGGCCATCACAGTAGAAGGGAATCGGATAGTGTTCCTGTCGTAGGTCAAACGGAGGCAAAAGATTTTTATCCAGTTCTCCGTATGCTGTGTTATAGACCTTGAAAACCTGCCTCGCTCCCAATGCATACTCTAGTTTACCGTCTTCATATACGGCATTAGTATTGGGGGTTAAACGATTTTTAGTCCATTCGCCTGTATCTGGATTTTGCTGCGGCATATTGCCGTTGTGTGTAAAGTCAACTATTGCAATATCTGCTACATTATTGATTATCTTGTCAATATTGTTGTCGATATGCTCTGAACCAAGCACATCACCACCACCACGTTTCAAATAATAATGAAACGTTCCCTGCTCTCTGTTCATTTCTCTTAGGGCCTTAACCAAGGCTTTCCTAATAATCTTGTCACAGTTATCGCGATACTTACTCTGCCAACTGTAGAAAACACAAATTTCCATACACTCCCTCATTACCCTTTATAATCCAATATCTCGGCAATCATTTTTCTTCTACTTCTTTCAGTTGTCCTGACAAGCAGGTTTGAAAAGCGCTTCTTCCTAGCATGTATAGTGTCCCAGTGAAACATTTCTATAGTCCTGATCCCTTTCTGTGAACAGTGGTCTCGGTCATAGTAAAGGTGAAATGGATCTCGATATCTTATCTCTCTGTTAACATCATCTAGATAGGGATGTACATATTTGAATTGATTGTTCTGATAAGGCATCACGGTAGCGCCTTCTATGGTCAAACGCTTTCCTTTCTTCATAAAGCCGTTACACACAGGACATGAACAACTCAGATTCAACGGTTCATAGACAAACTCAGGCGATTTCCATTTGGGTGCGAAATGTTCAATATGCACTCCACCGTATTCCAGCAGCGTTTCACAGAACACACATCTCACCCTCTGTATGTTCAAAGAATGGCGCATGATGGTCTTCTTTATTACAACGAATTCATCATTAGTACCCTTATCATCCCATAGTTCTTTACCTGTCCTATTACCACGATTGGCGATAAGGGTATCTATTGCCCGCGCTTGGGATGGCGTATATCTCACAGCATCATTAGGATTTAGATTCAGCATACTTCTTCAACTCCTCTATAAATTTGCCTAATGGATCTCTGTCTCCACGATAAACATTATTGAATCGCGTCAACAGGGTTTCTATCTCGCCTTCCTGTGCTTGGCCTTTTTCTTCCATCAACTGGATGGCTCTTTCCAAATCCCTTTCTAGGGCTTCGTTCTTCGTATTCCTGATTCTGAAAACTTCATACAGGATGTCATCCACAGTCCAATTGAAGGTATTGAGATTCTCTGCAACATCTCTTACAATACCGTCTTCGCCTCTGTCCAGTGCTATAATATCTGATGACTCCGGTTTTAAGTCCGATAAGATGAAATGCGAGTGGGTAGCTATCACAAAGTGACTGTCGCAATAGTGGTTGAAGATATTCTTCAGCCATTCTATATAGTTTATCTGCCAGTTTGGGTGTGAGCTATTTTCCGGCTCATCTATCAAAATCAAACTACCATGTTCTATGTCGCTCATAATACCAATCAACTGACATAGTAAATGGGTCTCACCTGAGCTACTTTCATCAAATCCGAAATTGGTATCGCCTTTATACACCTTTAAAGAAGGAAATGTCAACAAGTCAATTGCGGATAATGCCTCGATGACGTCTCGTTCTGCATTAATTCTCTGTGGATCTTCCAGCAGGCTATAAGTCAGCACTACCTTCTTGACGTTCACGTTCCGCTCTGCTAGATTCCTCATGAACGACACCACTCTTTCAAGCTTCTCACGGTCTGCTCTCAACTTCTGGAAATTCTTTGTTCCCCATAGTTGAGTTTTCCTGTTCTCAAAAGACTTATCTTGATGCTCAAAGATATCGCACATTTGCTCTGCCGTCATATCTGGCTTCAGAAATGTGTTCCTGTAGCGTACCGTATAACTCACCTCTAACCGCGGGCGTAATCCCATGTGTTCCAGTAAATCCGCAAGCTCTTCTCGGAAGCCTTCTTTAACGTCCAAACTGTGCAGTAGTCCACTCACAGTCTTCCTAATCATAGTCCTTGTACCTGTTGTACCAGGGCTATTCTCGTTTCTGATGCCTTTGTAGATATAGTGCCCGGAGTTAACCGTGGTGAACTTATCCGTTACCGTCATAGTCGATGCTATGACACGAGCTGGAGCTACCATTTGTCCAGTTCTGACCTCTTCTCCATCACGTTTGCAGATAGTATGCATATAGTTCCTTCTGGCTCTTCCCGCAGGCTCTATTCTGTCTATATTCGTAAACTCATATGTGGATATACCAACCATGTACTTGATAGAAAATTGATAATCAACTGGACTTTTCTTATACACCCTTTCCTCCATCTGACCATCAAGGAAACTGAAGATATCAGCAATAGCCCTTAAAAGAAAGCTCTTACCGATACCATTCGCGCCTATCACCACCGAAGTATAAATGTCTTCAGGATAATGCTCTTGGTTCTCGTCTTGACTGAAAGTCAAATTTATATTACCCAGAACACGATGATGAAGTATTGTTAATGATAAAAGTCTAAACATGTTCAACCTCTTTATTTCTTCTTCTAACTCCTGCTGAATTATCTCTTTGGGGGAAGGCATTCCTGCCAATATATCTTCTATGTGATTATCAAGAAAGTCTCCCATATCAATTCATAAGTTTGTTGTCACAGCCCTCGTTCCCTACGGTTCTCCGTAGGGCCAGTTATCTTCTCATTCCCTCCATCTCACTCTCCACCATTTTCATCAACCTCGGCATCATCCCCTCGATCTTCCGACACTTGACCTTATTGAAATGGTAATCGATATCGTCTAAGAGTTCATTTGCGAACTCTTCTGGCATATCGCCAGCATAGCCTGTGGCTACGAGAGAGATAGCGGCAAGTTTGGGAGTGTCTTTCTCTGTTTTCAAATGCGATGCCATCAGTATGGTGGGCAGCATCTCGTACAGGATGTTGCAATAATGCAGCAGGTCTGAGAAATAATCATCATCTTGGAGGAAGGCATCAAGCATTTCCTCTTGGTATTGGCGAAGCAGAAGAAAAAATTTTTCCTTTCTCAGCTTGCTTTTAAAAAACTGTAGCTGTGTCATCGTCCAAAACATAGCATGTGACAACACAATCCTATCCTCAGATGAATGACAGTAGAATAGGCTGTCTTCCTCTTTTGGATTCATTTCCTTCAGTTTCGCCTCCATCTGGGAGAACCACTCCTTACGTTTTCCTCTCAGATCTTTATTATCCATCTTTGCCATTTCTGTATCAATGCTGTATCCTTAAAACCGACAATCGGCCATATCCCTATTGGAAGTTGCTCTCAAACCAATAGTTCCATGACCGACTTATCAGTATTATAGCTTGGGCGAACATTGGTTCGCTACTTTACATCATCCATCTTAATATTAGACATCACTTGCTCTATCTTCTCTAAGCTCACTGCACCTCCCAACATCCTGTAGACATAAAGAGGAGTAATGCAGCCGAAGTCCATAGAGCAAGACCTTGTTTCGTTCTCTATCAGATCACTAATACGTAATACGATGTCATCCATAGTCATCTGACTTTAGTATGTCAACATCTGAGATTGGTTCATACTTTCCAGTCTTCATTTCCAATATCACAGTACCAGATTCTAATGCTTGTACCGTGTGCCACTGGCCTGCTGGTATATTGAGAGCCACAATAGGACCGCCAGGAGAAAGTTCTATACGCTCAGTGCAAACTCGCTCTAGTTCATCATAGAACTCTTCCACCAACCTTCCTCGCAAGCAAACAACAGTTTCCGAAGTCTTCTGATGTCTATGAATAGGTAATGGAGAACCTGGTTCTATCGCATTGAGCATCCTTTGTGAAGAATCCTCTGCAGAATCACGTAAATCCAAATTCATGCGAAGCCTTGGCGATTCCTTTGCCTTAGCCGTAAGATCATCAAGTAATACTTGTGTAATTTTCATAATCCACGTTTTTTAGATTATTAATCACTTCTTCAGCGAAGCCAGATATTCTTCATGCAAATGATAGTATTTCATCTTGAACATAACATATCCCACTGCCATAATAAAGCCAGCAGTCACTAAATAAATCCAGTGTGCCACAATGGTATTTGGAATAAGGTATATGAATCCGAGTGAAATAGCCAACTGTGTTCCCATGTAAATCAAGGAAACTGTCACATGACTCATCTTTAATTCATTGGCCATCAGCTGATAAGCGTGTTTCCTGTGCGCTTGTCCAAGATTCTCATGCAGCATAATACGATGAAAGATGGTCAACGAGCCATCGATGCCATATACCAGGAAGAACACGATATACGTCACGTCCTGTGTCGCCAACATCAGTTTGCCTAATGCAAACAGAATGATAAAGGCGATGCCAATACTGCCAACATCTCCCGCAAAGCACTTTGCCTTACCACGAGGACGGAAATTGAACAAGCTAAATACTATTATACCCAGGATAGCCACTATCAGGTATGAGTCCTCAATAAAGTTCATACTCTTATTTAACAGCAGTATTGGAAAGAGCATCGCAAACGAATATGCTGCCGTTATTCCATTAATCCCGTCCATGAAATTAATAAAGTTCGTTGCCCCCACACAGAAGAACAAAGCTATCAGCACAATCAATGATACTAACCACCAGCTTAGATCAAGCCCATATACCCCCATCGGCCAGAACATAAGTAGTATAGAGCCTATCTGCACCACCATTCGTAATGAATCCGGCAGAGAATGGATGTCATCGATAAAGCTAACGCCTGCAATCAACATCAGACCACACAGGAAAGGAAGATAACTTTGAACTATTGGCCATCCACCTTGAAGCGTCATCAGACCTGCCCATACCAACATGGAAATACAAAATATAACGCCTCCTCCACGCAGCACAATAGTGCTGTGGCTAGACCGCTCGTTAGGCTTATCAATTATATTATACTTATCCGCCACTTTGAAGTATACTAACTCCAAAGCCAGCAATATTACAAATATAATCCCGTATGTAATCATCTTGAATCATTTATGTGATTATAGCAGAACCCGGTAGTATTTATTGCAACGAAGCTTTATACCACTCAAACAGTTTCTGAACGCCCTCTTCTATTTCGACTTTATGTGTCCATCCTAACGAATGTAGCTTAGACACATCAATGAGTTTGCGCATGGTGCCATCAGGTTTAGAAGCATCAAACTCCACTTCACCGTCAAAACCGACGGCTTTCACGACCTGTTCGCTCAACTCATGGATGGTCAACTCCTTGCCCGTACCTACGTTAATATGGCAGTTGCGTATCTCGCCTAATGATGGAATAGCGCCACCTCGACCAGCCGAATGGTTCCTATCCACAGCACCATCGGTAGAAGCACCATAATGAACAGAGGAATATTTCTCAATACCAATGACATCCTTGAAGTCCACATTCAGCAATACATGTACCGATGCGTCAGCCATATCTTCTGACCATAGGAACTCGCGAAGTGGAGTGCCTGTACCCCAAAGAACCACCTTATTATCGTAAATGCCATACTTTGCAAGAATGTTCAGAATGTCGTCATGTGATGACGCCCCATTCACACCCTCAACGGGGCGCTTATTCAGGTCGATTGCAATCTTGTCCCAGGCGCCATCGTGAATGAGCTTGGCCAAATACACCTTGCGCATCATGGCAGGCATCACGTGACTGTTCTCCAAGTGGAAGTTGTCATTGGGGCCATACAGGTTGGTAGGCATTACGGCAATGTAATTTGTGCCATACTGCAGGTTATAGCTCTCACACATCTTCAGACCGGCTATCTTAGCGATGGCATACTCCTCGTTGGTGTACTCCAGCGGGCTGGTAAGGAGGCAATCCTCCTTCATGGGCTGAGGAGCATTCTTGGGGTAGATGCACGTGCTGCCCAGGAAAAGCAGCTTCTTTACTCCATGTGCATACGCCTCACTGATTACATTGCACTGTATCTTCATGTTCATCATAATGAAGTCAGCACGATAAAGAGAGTTAGCCATAATACCACCGACAAATGCTGCAGCCAATACCACAGCATCGGGTTTTTCTTCATCAAAGAACTTCTTCACAGCCACTTGGTCTGTCAAGTCCAGTTCCTTGTGACTTCTACCAACAAGGTTAGTATAGCCACGCTGAAGCAGGTTGTTCCAAATAGCAGAACCCACAAGGCCATTGTGGCCTGCTACATATATCTTAGATGACTTATCGAGTGCCATTACTTCACAATTCCTTTCTCTAAGTACTCTGCTAGGTTGGTACGAACCTTCATTGCCGCATCCTCCGATGCCACCTTCGCCATATCACTTTCAACCATTAACTTAACAAGCTCTTCAAATGAAGTCTTGTTCGGGTTCCACTTGAGTTTAGCTTTGGCCTTTGTGGGGTCACCCCAGAGGTTGACGACATCTGTAGGACGATAGAAGTCCTCGCTCACGCGGACTACGGTCTTACCTACCAATTTCTCGGGGCCATTCACCACGATACCTACTTCGTTGATGCCCTCACCCTCGAACTTGAGTTCGATGCCAGCATGCTTGAAGGCGAGCTGGGTGAACTCACGAACCGAGTGCTGGACACCAGTGGCAATGACGAAGTCTTCGGGTGTCTCCTGCTGGAGAATGAGCCACATACACTCCACGTAGTCCTTGGCATAGCCCCAGTCACGGAGACTATCCATATTACCCAAGTACAGGCAATCCTGAACGCCTTGCGAAATGCGGGCGGCAGCGAGGGTAATCTTGCGGGTTACGAAGGTCTCGCCTCTGCGCTCACTCTCATGGTTAAACAGAATACCCGAGCAACAGTACATATTATAAGCCTCGCGATATTCCTTCACAATCCAGAAGCCATACTGCTTAGCTACCGCATACGGGCTATAAGGATGGAATGGTGTATTTTCATTCTGAGGCACTTCCTCCACCTTACCATACAGCTCAGAGGTAGAAGCCTGATAGATGCGGCAAGTATCTGTCATCCCTAGCTGTCGTACAGCCTCCAGGATACGCAATACACCCACTGCATCTACATCAGCTGTAAACTCAGGGCTATCAAAGCTCACCTGCACATGACTCTGTGCAGCCAAGTTATAAATCTCGTCAGGGCGTACCTTTCCGATTACACCCAGCACACTCATCGAGTCACCCAAATCTGCATAGTGCAGATGGAAATGAGGTGTACCCTCTAGGTGTGCTATACGCTCACGGAAATCCACTGAACTTCTACGAATTGTTCCGTGAACATCATAACCCTTTTCCAACAAAAACTCGGCCAGATAGCTACCATCTTGACCTGTTATTCCAGTAATTAAAGCTGTTTTCATTTTATTCTATTAAAAAAATTCTATCAAACTTCATACAGTTTTCGACTCATTGAAAGGCCTCAACTTATTGTTTCTTTTGATTATAAAAATATAAGAATCATGGTTGCCAATCAGCACCTACTTTGGAAAGATCAATTGGTTTAAACCCAATTACTTTTGTCACACGTTTTGATGATAATCTAAAATCTCCACGCTCAGGACCCTTAAATTTTGGATTATCGGTAACAAACGAGAAATTCTTTTTTTTCAACCAACTCTCTAATGATTTGCCATTAATAGTAAGCTCTCTTCCGTTGACATTATACAAACAATTTTCATTAATATAAAAACTACCATTATTTATGGCTTCGCCAGAAATAACATCACCATTAGAAACCAAAACAATGTTTTTTTCAAAAGTCAACTGTAAATCTTCTGGTTTTCTTATTATTGAAAAAAGCAAATTATCTTCTTTTCCAAAAGCAAATATATTGTTCCTAACGACATTATTTGAACCATAATGTTGATGAAAACTTCCAGAACAATTGTAGGTAACATTATTTTCTATCAATATTTCAGAAGAACCTTCATCTGTGTATATACCAAAGCCCCCACTACCTTTGGACTTTATTTCGGAGATGTAATTATTCTTGATGATTGTACCAGGAGAAACACCAAGTGTATATATACCTGCAAATCCTTTCAACAAACCATGTCCCAAATTAGTTATTTTATTATATGATATAATGTTATCGTGCGTAGGACTTTTTCCATACCCCCAGCTAAATCCAGCAGAAATACCAGAATAATAGGCATCAGAAATATCATTATGTGAAATGTTACAATGATGGGCGTAAGTCAAGAATATACCAGTTGCACCAAGATATACCCTACCAAACCTGTTAATTATATTATTATTAACTAGTATATTTTGGGAGACATATTCATGGCTAATATTTAGACCTCCTATTTTAACACCACCTCCTCCGATATCATGAATATAATTATTATTTATAGTACAGTCTTCACATTTATCCATCATCCAAATGGCATTGCCTCCTAACCCCCTGAATTCACAATCATTAATATTGATATTGTGAGCATAAATTGCACTTATAGCCGCATCAAGGGTATAGGCAGATTGATAGGGCGGTATTCCCGACTCACTCCCCACAACATCACATCCCTCAAAAACGATATTTTTAAAACTAATATTACCGGCTAAATTATTAGCTGTTCCAGATATAGATACTAACTTTGACAATTTTGCATAAGCTATTGTAATATCATTAATTCTTTCGCCTTCACGTGGCATATAATATATATAGCCCTCACCATCCTGATACCACTCGCCTGGTGAATCCAAAGCCGCAAAATAGTTTTCCAAAAACACTCCTGTTAAGTTGTTTGGAGTAAAATAAGAGTGAGTAAAACGCTCTTTAAAAGTAAGTGAGTTCTTTTCTTTATTAAATGAAGTAACAATTGCTTTGGAATGTGTAAATAGTCTAAGCAGATTTATTATAGGGCTTTCATTAACTTTTATTGCCTTAATTTCTGTATCAAGATCATTTGGCAACAAGACGCTATATCCCACTTCATCACCATCCTTAAAATCAACAGTTCCACCTTTTAAATAAGAAACCCCTGTATTCGGCGTTCTCGCTCTGACTGCAAGAATCCCATTCACAATCAATTGTCTAACATCATAATTGACTATTTGTTTTGTACGCCATAATCCATTAGGCACCTCAATCCATTCAGCCAATGGTTCAGATCCTGAAATAATAACTCTACCATGTCCTACTATTTTTATCGGAACACGATATTCCACATTGAACCTTATCGTTTTTTTAAGAAAGTATGTCCCCTCTGACAAATTGACAATAATACTATCATTTGTTATCTGTTTCAATCCACTAATGAAAGCAGATAAATCAACAGAAGTATCCACATGATAGATTTTCGACGCCTTCAGCGATAGCGGAAAAGCAGAAACTAACAATATAAGAAGAAACTTGAATACCACAACAACTGCTATTTATTTATCATAAAATATCCCAACTCCCTTAGTCACCAATTTCAAATCAAGCCTGATTACTAAACTTCTGTATTCTTTCATCTAGTATCATATTGATGCAGGTTTCAGTAAATGACTTCTAACACTCCACACAAAAGACTCAAGAGCCCCTTCCCCACAGCAAAGTTCACGTTTCCATGCACCTCCTTTCCAGCGTTTAAATTTAAACAAGATACGTTTAAAGACGTTTTTATCATGAGCTTTTGTCCAATCGAACTCTGGCTGAAATATCTCATTCAAAACACGGCCTTTTATGAAAGGATTATACTGCACTTTGGGGAAAACGCCAGATTGAAATCCAAGATCATCTACACAGATTCCATTGATAATATTGTAGAAAACTGTCATGTGATGCTTCTCTAATAAATCATTAAGCCATTCCTTATCAACTTCCCCCCCATACTTTTCCCAAAAGAATCCCCAATCAATGAGTTGTCGTATATTCATTTTTGTGCCAACAAAATGCATCAGCATGTGGCGCAATAGGTACAACGCATTGAAGTTTGCAGAAGGTAAGAACACCTTTTCACCACCTATATCCATATATTTGGAATCATCCATCGCACAATCCTTTAAGATAGGCTCAAGTATCATGTTAGTCTTGTTGGCGTCAATGGTAAGAATATCGTAGTGATTTTCTACCATATAACCTTTCCAGTCAAATACCGTATGGTGACGATGGCTATTATCAATATATACTCCTTTCTCTTTCGAGAGAATAGCATCAGCCTCTTTTTGTCTTCCAAAATTCCAAGTATCAATATCTCCACATGGACGATGCTTTGGATTGGGATAATTCAGCCCTAGCCCATAACCCTTAATAAGCATCATCTTTATGCCGTGTGAATTATAAAATGCTGCTAGTTTCCCAATGGCATTTTCATAATCCACATAACGCGACTCATAGTTCTGGAGTACTTCACCTATCCACTGTAGCATAACACCCTGTGGAGGTCTCAACGATTCCGTTATTCTTTCAATTCCATCTAGAACAATTGCCAATAGTCCCTGTTCGGAAGCAAGAGTGTATATTGACTGCCAGTTAAAAGTATTGGGAATACGCTCGACAGGCTTATTAATTCCTAAGCGTACTAAAGCGATTAAGGACTTATCCATCTAACCGACTAAATCTTATAGTTAGTCAACACATCCAGCGGCTCCCAACCAAGTTCCTTACGTGCCTTCTCATTAGAGAAAGTAAGATTCTTGGTCATCTTTTCTAACTTATAGCTGTTGATTGGTGCCTTATTGCCAAACAAATCACCTACTTTTGCCATGCACCATGCCATCCAATAAGGGATACTCAGCGGCTTGCCCTTTCCGAGTTGTTTGGCTACCGACATCGAAATCTCACCAAATGAAGGCTGGCGGGTGTCGCAAACATTATAAATGCCACCTTTTTCTTCTAACAAGGGCAACAGACGTGCAATATCCTCAGCCATCAAGACGCTCTTTACCACCTTACCACCGGCAATATTCATATAGAATCCTTTCTTGATTCCATTTACCATAGCACCAAGGTTACCAGGGGCGTTCTTGCCAGCGAGCAGTGAGGGACGGAGGATTCCAAGAACAACACCATTCTTTGCACACCAGTCAGTAAGATACTCCTCTGCCATAATCTTACTTTTAGCATATGGAGTCTCACCATTCAGTGGATGTTCCTCTGTTATCAAGTCACCATATTCGCAACCATATACAGCTACTGTACTGATAAATATCAGCTCTTTAGGAATGCCAGCTTTTTCCAAAGCTTTACACAGATTTACTGTTCCCTGATAGTTAACGTCAAAGAACACCTGCGCTTCCACCGTTGTCCTGGGTACAGTATGCGCTTTGCCTGCAGCATGCAACACCACATCATAGTGTGTGTTGATGGGCGGAGCATCCTTAGCTATGTTAAATTTGATGTCATCGTCATCAGTTAGCCCAATGGTATGAACATCATAACTCTTCTCAAGCAGTGGTCGTATATTATATCCTAAAAAGCCAGAGGCTCCCGTAAATAATAGTTTCTTCATATCAAATTATTCTCCGATTAACATTCTTTTTACAGTTAATAGTATTATCCTTGTATCTGTCCATAACGAACGATGTTCCATATAATCCAGATCCATGTCTAGTCTGCGAAGCATCTTTTCCATGGTATCAGTATAGCCATTGTAAAGAGTAGCATACGAGGTCAATCCTGGCCTCATTTGGTATAGTTCCTTATATCTTGGATTATGCATCATTATCTGGTCAATATAGAACTGTCTTTCTGGTCTTGGCCCCACAAACGACATATCTCCTATCAGCACATTCCATAATTGTGGGAGCTCGTCCAAATGATGTTTTCTCAAAAATTTTCCAGCCGTTGTCAATCTGTTATCATTCACAGATGAAAGTTTGGGTTGCCCATCAATTTCACTGTTCTGCTTCATTGAACGAAATTTGTAGATATTAAAGGGCTTCCCATTTTTTCCGACTCGTTCTTGAATAAATAACAGCGATCCCTTTTGTGTTAACTTAAGAATGACACCAATGATAAGGAACAAAGGCATAAGAAGTAGCATGAGAATAGTTGAACCAACTACATCCATAAACCTCTTTATCATACTATATTTTGTTTTCCCTCAACAAATCATCCAACTCTTTCAACACCTGCGCTGTAGAATTACCACCAGCTTCAATATATTTATTGCGGAAGGCCTCATACTTCTCCTTATCTTCTCCAGCAAGTACGGCCTTTACACGAGCTATCACTTCGTCCTCGGCATGCAGTACACCACCCGGATAGCGCTCATTCAGATCAAAGTAAAAACCTCTCTCTGCATAATATCGCTCATAGTCAAAACCAAAGCAGATGAAAGGAATGCGAGCCACCGCACTGTCATATACTATGGTAGAATAGTCCGTAATCAGTACATCCGTAATAGCAAGAATATGATTCAGATTCACAAATGAAGTAGTATCCCGTGCGAAGTCATCATACTGCATGTTAAAGATTGTGGTAAACGGATGCATTCTGAACAGCATTACATAATTCTCTGCGAACTCCTTACGCCACTTCTCTAGATTAATAGGGGGCTCAACGCGATAAGAAAGGCCGCCATCCTTACTATCTCTCCACGTAGGGGCATAAAGAATAACCTTTTTCCCCTCGGGGATGTTTAATTCTTTCCGGCATTGAGTTCTTAATTCATCAGTCACATGGAACAACTCATCATTCCTAGGGAAGCCAATCTTTCGTAACGCCTCCTTACGGCATTTGAAATCCCGCAGGAAAATTTCATTCTCGAACTCGCTCTGTGTGAGCATCATATTGACATTCGAAAGATTATAGTCGTTTCTTCCTGCACAGGCATTTCCTATCTTCTTGGTACCAGCGCCATGCCAAGTATTGATGTAAATTGTCTTCTTTTTCTTGATGGTTAATCCACGTTCAATATTGACACAGGTAATCCACACTTTGGCCCGGAGTGCAGTGGTGAAATACTTCCACGTATCTATCTTTATTTTCTCGCAACCCTTTACATCAAACTTATTGGGGTCTTCAAAAGCCCATACATAGCGATAGTTCTTAAAACGAGGGTCATTCTGCATAGTCTCATACAGAATCTTTGGACTATCACTATAAGTCTTACCCGCCCACGAATTCACTAAGATTAAATCATCTTCAATTTTCAAAAACAAACCAACAAATCTAAATAGGTAGCTGGTTAGTTTCTTATAAACATACTGAATCCACTTGTAATGTTTCAGTATATATACCAATCTTTCCCTGATTTCCATCAAATATAAGTTATTAGTGAATTATCACGTTATAAAGCATCAAGGCTTCTTCTTCGTTAATCCCTACAGGATTGTTCTTCAAACGAACAGGATTAACAGAAGTAGAGAGAGCCTTTAATTCAGATTCCCTATCACCAGCCACTGGATTATGTAACTCCATCTCAGCCATCATCTTCTCAAACAAATCTATGGCTTCAATTGGATTACTGCAACCCATTGATAATGAGATTTCATTGAAGATTTCCTCCAAATAATCCATTCCCCTTGGATCAATGCAACGAATAAAATTACCTATCATATACTTCCATATCACAGGTAAGCATACAGCGACCGCATGACCATGAGGCAACTTGTATAACGAAGTAATCTTATAACTGAAAGCATGAGCAGCCGTGGTCTGGGTAATATTGATAGCACGGCCGCCATAATTGGCAGCCAGCATTATCTGTTTTGCTGCCTCTTTATCATTTTCGAAGATATACTTCCGCCAGTTGGTCATAATTAATTCTATGGTCTTACGACTATACTCATAGCTCTCTTCCGTAGAATTCACACTCCACCAAGACTCAATACCTTGACACAATGCATCCATCATAGTACACTTTTTCTGATAGAGCGGCAAGGTCTTCAAAACAGAAGGTTCCAATACAGCATAATCAGGAAGAACACCATCATTGGTTACAGTCTGCTTAGCACCCTCATAATACATCACAGCATTATGGGTGGATTCTGCCCCCGTTCCCGCTGTAGTAGGAACGGCAATAAACGGAAGCTTTGCACCATCGCAAGCAACACGAGTACTAACCAGCGGAGGAATGATGGCAGCATTCCCCTCTTTGGCTAATACAGCCAATTTAATACACTTGGCAACATCAATGGCACTGCCACCTCCAACTGCAAGGATTGTATCACAGTTGGATGTTTTCAGCAGTTCTATTCCATTACAGACTTGTTCATAAAGCGGATTAGGTGTAAAGTCAGAAAACATCACCCGCTCCTTCACTGGCAACGCCTCAATAGCATCCTTGATGTTCAAGAACGGATATGAGGAATCTACAACCAGGAACAACTTCTCGCAACCAACTTCCTTCAGTATTGCAGGCAGCTGATCTATTCCGTTTATTATCTTTTGCATTATTTGAATCTTGAAACGTGGAACTACTTTCGCAGAAAATCCATCAGAGCTTCTTTGTTCTGAACAGGAGTGGTGGTAGGACGGCCAAGGTCCTTGCGATTGCCCTTCTTCACCTTTATTTCAATAAGAGAAAGGTCATTATTCTTTTTGACCTCATTAAGAACATCCATCAAATCTTCTTTAGCACTAACACTGTAAGTATGAGGATATCCAACAGCACGTGCTACACGTGGTAAATCTATCTTCAACCCAACAGTAGGCTGACCACCTACAGAGTCGTGAGCACCATTGTTGAACACCACATGCACATAGTTCTTCGGGGCCTTATTGGCTACAATAGCCATAGATCCCATGTGCATAATAGCAGCACCATCACCATCAAAGCACCACACCTTCCGGTCAGTCTTTGCCATTGCAATACCAAGTGCAATTTGAGAGGCGTGTCCCATAGAACCAACTGTCAAGAAGTCTCTTTCGTGTCCTTGGTTCATGGCAGCACGGTATTCAAACAATTCACGGCTAATCATACCAGTAGTAGAGACAATACAATCCTTCTCACCAAGAGCAGCTGCAACAGTCTGGATTGCTTCTTCACGAGTCATAGTAAGGTCGTTCACCTCCACATTCTGAAGCTTGTAATCCTCAAAGGTATCCTTCTCAATGACCAAAGCAAAGACTTCCTTGTTAGCAAGAGCTTTGGCAGCTTTGTCAATCTGTTTGGCAGCTTTGTCTTCCTCCTTGGAGAGGACTTCATAGTTCACACCCATTACATTCAGCAGGCCGGTGGTTACCTTACCTTGCTTTACGTGCTGAGGTTCATCGTGAACTCCCGGACGACCTCTCCAACCAATCAGAAGCAGGACAGGAATGTTATAAACCTCCTGATCTGTGAGTGATGCCAGCGGATTAATGATATTACCCTCACCACTGTTCTGCATATACACACAGGCGGGCTGGCCAGTTGCCAGATAATGACCGGCAGCAAGGCCAACGGCTGCACCTTCATTGGCAGCAATGATGTTGTGGGCTGCATCAAAGTGGTCTGTGATGTAAGCACAGATATTCTTCAACAGACTGTCAGGCACGCCGGTAAAGCAGTCAATACCTTTCTCTCTCAGGGCCTCAATAAAAAACTCAGGTCTAATCATAGTTTTGCTCCTTTCTTACTCTTCGGGGATTAACGTAATGATTTCCTTAATACTCATGCACTTGTCATCGCACTCCTTAGCACGATGGTTCTCAAGGATGGTACGTGCAGCATCCTGCATTGCAGGGAAGCCGGTACGAGTGAGCTGGTTAGCATAAATAACCACATTCACTCCCCTATCCTTGAACTCCTGTTCGGTAACGGTATTGAAGCTGGTAGGAACAACCACAATAGGTGTGGTGGTGTTCTTTTCACGGAACTTCTGTACAAATTCAAAGATTTCTGCAGGATCTTTCTTGCGGCTGTGAATCATAATGGCATCAGCACCTGCCTCACTGAAAGCAAAGGCACGCTCCAGGGCATCTTCCATACCTTGCTCCAGAATCAGAGACTCAATACGGGCACAAATCATAAACTCCTTGGTCTTCTGAACCTTCTTACCGGCACGAATCTTCTCGCAGAAATCAGGAATGGCAGCCTGAGTCTGCTTCACCTCTGTACCAAACAGACTGTTCTTCTTCAAGCCAGTCTTGTCCTCAATGATAACCATAGAAACACCCATACGCTCCAAGGAACGGACGGTATAGACAAAGTGTTCTGTCAAGCCACCGGTATCACCATCAAAGATGATGGGTTTGGTGGTTACTTCCATAATATCATCAATGGTGCGAAAACGGCTGGTCATATCCACCAGCTCAATATCAGGCTTACCCTTGGCGGTAGAGTCGCAAAGCGAACTCACCCACATAGCATCAAACTGATAGGTCTTGCCATCCTGGAGAACTTTGGTATTCTCAACAATCAGACCGGTGATACCACTATGTGCTTCCATGGCAGTTACCAAACCCTTCATATTGATAAGTTTGCGAAGTCTGCCTCTACGAACATCAGGCATTGAAGCTTCTGCACGGTGGGCAGCATCCAACTCCTTATACATGGGGTTGTTGCTATAGGGATATTCAACCAGTTTACCACCATAGGTTGCAAGAACCTCACATACCTCCTGACGAATGGGCTTCTGGAAGCCTTCGCACCAGTCATTGCCATGAACGAGGAAATCAGGCTTCAAAGCTAATACATTCTCTTTGTAAGAGAGTGTCTTCTGTTCTACTACACGCTCTACACCTGCCATGTTCTCAAACAATGCCTTACGCTCTGCAAAAGGAATCAGCGGGTAGCGCTTAAAGCTGGAGATAGCCTCATCACTCAGCACACCAATAATCAAGCGGCCCAAGCGACGTGCCTTGTTGATGATAGCCACGTGACCACTGTGGATGTACTCTGTAGAGAAGCACATATAAACGGTACGCTCGTTGACCTCTGCTACCTTCTGGCTGACTACCTTTAGGTCTTCAGGAGTGTCAATCTCTGCACAGAGCATATCCTGCACATCGCAAGGATAAATCTTGCACTTGTCACTCACCTCATTGAAGGCATTCTCTGCATACACCTTGCGATTGTCGTTCTCGCAGAACTTCTCAATGTTCTGGAGCCATACCAGCCAGTCCTCTTTCTTAATCTTATAGAGAGGTTGAGCAGCCATAGCGTTGTCGAAGAACTCAATGCCCACCTTCTCAATGCGGCCGTCTTTGATTACTGCCTTGAAGTCCTTCTCCGGCAGAGGAAGCGTGCTGCTTACTGCCATACAGCTGTTCTCATTGTCTATTACTGCCTCCATCACACGGCTTTCGAACACCAAGTCACCATGCATCAGAATGATGTCGTCATCCTTCAACGCATCTTTTGCGCAATAGATGCTATAGATGTAGTTGGTTTTGTCGTAAAGCGGGTTGTTTACGAAGGTGTACTTCAACGGGAGGTGAAGTTTATCACAGTAGTCTACTAGGACTTTGTCATAGTAGCCGGTGGTCATTACCACTTCCTCAATCCCAAAGGATGCGAGGATTCGCAGTTGTCTGCTCAATATCGTATTCTTGAACGATATTTCCGTCATGCATTTAGGGTGTTCGTTTGTAATAACACCCATGCGCGACCCTAAACCTGAATTTAGAATTAATGCTTTCATTCTTCTATCTTATTTCGATTATTAATCTTGTTTCTCTATTATTTCAACACATGCCTTGTAAAGCTTTTGCAGATTCCTGGTTCGAGACAGATTATCAATGGCAAATTCAAAACCATTTTCACCAATCCTATGCAACTCCTCATCTGATAACGAATATGCTTCCTTCATGGCGTTAGCAACTGATTCAGCATCTTCCGGTAGAGCTACCCAACCTGCATGATTATCTCGAATACACATTGCCGTATCACTCTCAGCATCAACGCTGGCTAACACAGGTTTCTTAGAAAACATATAAGCTGGAAGTTTGCTTGGGATTGAAGACATGGCATACCCTTTCTTCACTGGCAAGCACATTATATTCGCCTTAGACTGTGTTTCAGGAACCTTACCTGCGGGTACATCCCAGAATTCTATCAGGCAATCCTTATATGTTTTAGCCTTTTCCATAAGATTCTGTTTCGCAGACCCAGACCCAGCAACAACAAGCCTTACATTAGGTAATTGAGCATTTCTCAAAGCGTCAAAAAGCACTTCAATACCTGCAAGTGGTCCAACGTTGCCCATATACATAAAAGTAAAAGGAGCATCGCCCTTTGCTTCATTCTGATGAGCGTTAACATATTTTACGAAATCCCGCTCATCCTGCCAGTTCCTGATAGCCACAAAATGATTCTTGTCAATACCTCTTGTTTTTGATAAATAGTCAACCATCTTTTCTGAAATGGTATGAATCCTGGCAGCATTGCTGAGAAGATACTTATCTGAAGGTAGCAGTACTGCGTTAATAATCTTTTTGAGGAATGGGATGTTCGGGAATTTAGACGAAAGTGACTCTGGATAAACATCCTGAACGGGTGTGATATAGGGTATATTATATTTTAACGCCGCCTTTGCTATCATGTTTCGTCCAAACATGTGCCAAGGAGCATTATAGATAAAACATATTTCATCATGATGCTGTTCTATATACTTCACACAGCACCTCCCCATGTCATAACTTTCTCGCCCCCTCCCAATTAAAGAAGAGGCAGGATGCACATACGAATCTGTTTCAATTACCTCAAAAGGAAACCGATCACACGAGTACTCTGGAATCTGAAATCCCATTGGTCTTGATGGTTTGGGCCTAAGAACGGTCACCTTGTAGTCTTTTGATAGCTCCTGAGCCAAATCTTTCATTAAGCCAGCAGAAACCACAGGTTCCGGATAAAAAACCCCGGTTATAATTAATACTTTATTTCGTTGCATTATTTCTTCTTTTATTTAACAGTTCTTCATACAACTTTCTGTATTCATTGTATGTTAAATCCCACGAAAAACGCTTTGCATTCTGAAGACCCTGGCATATAACGTCCTTCCTCACTTCACTGTCATCAAGCATTTTCAGCTTACTTAGCAGTTCTTCTTTCGTTAGCTCTTGCATCATCAGCGGTGTATCTCCTATGACCTCTGGGATCGATGATGTATTTAAAGCGACAACTGGACAACCTGCGCTTTGAGCCTCTATAATAGGAATACCGAAGCCTTCATATGAAGATGGATATACCAAGCACTTTACAGAATTATACAATCTATTTAATTCTTTGTTTGATATACCTGTCAGTATCTTGTATCGCCCTCTACCCAATTTTTCATTAAACAAGATTTCTTCTTCTTGGGTCAATGGCTTTCCACAAAAAACAACTTTATAATCGGTGTCCTTAATAGAATCGACAAAAAAACGACCATTTTTGAAAGCATTCCGTCCGCCGACAAATAATAAATAATCTTTATATTCATCTATTTTATCTGTTGATACTCGGTAATCTTGGGATACCCCATTATATATAACATGAATCTTTTGAGGATTAACATCGGGAATAAACTTCAGCAAGTCCTTTTTTGTATTTTCACTAATACATATAACTGCATCAGCTTTCCTTATTGCACGATTTCTCTGCCATAAATGAAGAAACGCCCCTCGATGATTGTGTTTATAGAAATAGTCATATGTAAAGTCATGAATTGTCGTAACATTGATTGCATTCTTATTAGAAGATGTTCTATAGTATGAAGAATGAAATATAAATGGTTCGCTACCGATTACTTTGGGGTTTCTATATCTTGCAATGTTAAAACAAACAGGGTTCTTCTTGATTGTCACTACTTTAGAAAAATCAAGCAATTTCCAAAAGATATTATCTTTATTATATTCATATTCCAAGCACTCAATATTATGTGCTAATTCCGATTCAAAGAAACGAGACAAAACCTCCTGCCAAACAACAGAAATCCCACCCGCCTTCTGGAGCGAGAAAACAATATTGTCAAAAACTATACGCATACTGATCTAAGAAAATAATAATCTTATTATATTTGCCTTATGACTTCTTCTATTTTTATAGCTTCCACTTCCCAACTATGTTCTGTATTAAATTTTGATATCAGTTCTGTGTAGTAGGAATAATTATTTGCAATTTTAATAATTAAATTTGCAATATCTTGAATTGAATCCCTATTGGGATTATAATATTCACATATATGATAATCACCAGTTATTGTGCATATTGGCGATTGATTTGTTGATATAAATGGAAGACCTGCTGCAGGATATTCATAAATTTTATTGGGTGAACAATAAATGTTATTAAGCCCCTCCATAGGATAACCAACAAAGCCCAAATGACATTTTGATAAAAGTGGGAGTATTTCTGTGTTTTTTACTCGCCCCAAGCAATTAATTCTATTTTTATGAGGATGTTCTGACACTATTGCTTTCAAATGGTCGAAATCAGGCCCATCCCCAATAAAAGTAACCATGAAGTCTTCAGGCAAGAATTCAATTACATCCACCAACTTCTTCAGATGTCTATTGAAAGTTATTGCCCCCTCATACACAATCGTAAATTTATCACTTTTAACCGTATCTGTATTTTGATTATCAATAATTGGTATATTTAATATTGGAGTTGGTGTTACGTCGAGCTTATATGCTTTTTTCATAAGCCTAGATCTCTCAATATTTGCAGAGAATACAAGGTCTGCATTTTTTATTGCAACTCGTTCTAAAAAATAGAAAAGATAATAGCGAAAAGAAAATTTTTGTTTTTTTTCTGGCACATATAATTCATACGCATCATAAACTAACTTTGCTCCATATAGTTTTGACAATAAAAAGCAGGGAAAAGCAACATAATAATTATGAGCAAGAACTATATCTGGACGCAATCTTCTATATATCTTAAAGATATTTATCCAAAATTTAAACAACTTAGCATACTTTCCTCCTGTACACTTAAAAGTTATATCATTATTTTCCCTTTTTGCATCGATTACTTCAACAGATAGGGTATGTAGAGAATAGGATGACAATAGTGTTTTTTTAAACTTTGACGCTCTTGGGTCTGCCAATATATCGTCATAGACTACTGATAGAATTTTTTTCATATAGACAACAATCAATTCTTAGTTAATTATTAAATACTATCATGATAGTATATTATTTTTTTTCAATACAAAAAATCGAAGAATTAAATAAAGAAGTAATAACTTTAGGTAAAAAGGATAAATTGTTGTGGTACCTGCACGACCTAAAGTATAAGCCAAACATACTGAACAATAGATAATCAAAAATATCTCATATTTATATTTCAATAGTTTATAAACCGTTGTTAAGAAAAACGCAAGTATAAATGCATGTATCCAAAACAAATAGTGACCAAATATAAATATACTTTCTCCAACAATTCCAGGAAGTGCAACACTAAAACCGGGCGTGCCTCTAACATTACCTGTAAGTTTCTCGGTAAATATGAAATTAAAATAGAAGTCACTGTTATCTAATTTTAGAGAACCAGGCAACGGTAGATTGAAAATCCAAGAAAAATAAGAGGCAGCCAAATTTGAGTCAAAATTCCACCTAGATATATCGCTATATAAAATAGGGTATCGCGTCTCTTGGAAAAACAATAAATAAAAAATGTCATTCATTGATGTCTCAGACATATCTTGCCCAATGCGCCTATAAGAATATAAAACCAGTCCGTAAATTAACAGAGGTGATATAATTAACACTCCTATAAAGAGTTTCTTTTTATATTGGGGGTATTTTACACAGAATGCGATTACAATCATCATTGCCGCCATCATCATCACACCACGCCCGATATAGGCAGAAGCGGCATATTCTATATATAATGGAACTATCTGACATAAAGCAATTTTTAAAATACTATTTCGATACTTATACATGCATAACAAATAAAAAATATGCAGTAATATCATTAGATTATTGATTAATATTGTAGCAAGGCTCTCGTTTTCATCACCATTAAATTGTTCGTCTACAAAAGCTCTCAAATCCACTTCAGGAGGGGTTATTAGATTCATAATATTCCCCGAAAGATACAATTTCAACAATCCTAGGAATATATATATGAAAACCACATAGCCACCATATGAATCTATAATTGAAATAGCCTTAGATATACGTTTTTCGAATTGTTTATTTTTCTTTTCTTGGAGGTAATAATTATGAGAAGTTCTCTTAATCGTAAAAAAACAGCAAAAAGCTCCAAATAAGAACATATATATCACATACATGTATGTGTAATCAGCGGGGCACTCTTGCCAACCTGCGCCTATACCAGCATACACAAATATAAAAAACAAGAATGGCAAAAAATAATATCTCAACCCCTTAGGCCTGTGTGCAAGCCAAAGAAACGGGATTATTGTAGAGAGGCTAACAACTACAAAATTAGACCAATTATATTCCATTTTTAAATGTCATTTAAAATATTCATATATTGATCTGCAATATAAGCAGGATTGAACTGTCGGCCATAATCTTTGGGAATTAAAGAGTCATATACATGCTTATCCTTAATAAATTTCCCCAATGCTTCTGCCATATCATCAATATTGGATCCATCACATACAAACTGTTTTGTTTTTAACAAAAAGGAACCAGACGGGCTATTGAGGTTAGAATACCCAAATATAAATTTCCCATATTGGAAATATTCACACAATTTGGATGGAAAACTATTATTCCCTTCATCTAAGGGATCTATAAGAAGTAAAGCATCAGCAGATGAAACTTTCTTACTAATCTCTTCAGAGGACACAGATGGCTTTAAAATAATAACATCAGTGTTCTGGGAATTATAAATCCTTTGTTTCTCAACAGGAGAACACTCTCCATACAAAACAATCTCTAATTTTTCAGATAATTCTGTGATATTCTGTTTCAATATACTTACTGTTTCGTCTAAGCACTTTAAATTTCGTTTACCATGTACATTTCCACAATGAACAATTCTGATTTTTCTATTTTGATTATATAAAGCGCTACTATCACTATATGCAATATCCCTTCCACATAAATAAATCATCTTAATATGATTTACTTTATATCTCTTTTCCAATTTATCTTTTACTATTTCGTTATTTACAACAACAGCATACGACGTTTCAATAATCTTTTTCTCCAACTTTAAACGAACATTTATTCCTTTCGAAGATTGATGAAAGAATAAATTATCAGCCAAAGGATCATATAACACGGAAATGATGTTTAGAGAAAAGAATTTCCGTAAATAAACAGATAAAGGATAAATAGCATATGGTTCATATGTTAGCAATACTGCATCATATTTCTTCTTAAGAAATAGCAATTTAGCAAATGCAAGAAAACTCCACAAATATCTATCTAACGAGTATACTGGCCTTAAGTGTGGGAACAACTTCAAAAACACAGTATCCGCCAATGACAAGTTTGGCGACCAGACAGATAGTATGCCATCACAATTCGATGCAGAAGAATTTGACCTGCATAATATATCTATATCTATCTCCTTTTTTAATTCATCTAACAATCTGTGATTCTGAATGCTATCTGCAAAAAAGGGATAAGAATGATGATAAGATACAAATAATAAACGTTTCTTATTTTCTCTATCAAACATTTACTTCTCAACAAAATATTTAGTATAAAAACTTTTCAATCCTCCAATAATATCCAGTTCTTTTTGGAGGGAAACAAAGCATATAGTAAAAGAAAGTAATATATATATTAGTTTCATTAGAATAGAATACAATGTATTTAAATATTCTCCTACCCAAACTATTAACAAAGAGACCAAAGTAAATACAATGCTTTGAACTATTATGGATGATGAGGCATTTAGTTTATAACTTCTTTTAACATATGTAAGCAACATCAACATAACCAGCAAAGACATAACTAAGTATGATACGGCCAATCCATCCAAACCAAAATAATAAAAGCCGACTATATTCCCCATAAAAAACAAGCCATTACCAAGGAAAGCATCTAAAAATAGAAATGCCTTTCTATCTCCTTTTGCCAAAATGACATAAGAAAAAATCTGCCAAAGGACTCTAAACATTAAGGCAATTCCCATTAGTTGCACTGGGAGTTCAATCGAATTAAATTTTGAAGAATATAATATATTAACTATTAAATTTGGCACACATACAATTAAAGCAATAATAGGCATCATTATCAAATAAAAAAGCTTCATCTGGGTATTTATAATACTACAAGTTCCAGCTTTATCTTCTATTTTTTCGGATAGTCTTGGATAATAATCTGAAGCTAGTATTGCAATTAAGATTGTTATAAATGAATACGTACACGAATATGCAGCTTGATAATAACCAACATCTTCATTTGTTCCACATCTTCGTATAACTATATTTAGTATCATTACTAAAATTGACATAAAACTATTACTAACCATCAATGTTATACCAAGCTTAAGCACAGATAACATTGGGGCTTTTAATTCTTGGTAGTTAAATCCCTTCTTTACTTTTATCTTCTGATATCTAAAATAGAAATAAGTTCCACTTGAAATAGCACCACCAACAACAAGTACATAAGGGATAGCCTCTAATCTCCAATAATAATATAGTGGTACTGAGATGACTAATGCTATAATTGCACCAACAAGTGAAGATAAGGCAAGTCTTTTTGTTTCTCTTAATCCTTGTAAGATTGCCACCTCACCTCCTAGGATAGATTCAAATAACAGAAGAAAAGATACTATTACAAAACACCACTGATAATCAGGAGATTTAAAAACAAGGATACTTAGGCTTTTTGAGAAGAGAAGGCATAATACCACAGAAATGAGTCCTAAAAGAATAGACAAGTAATTAATCGACAAAAGAACCTTTGATCTATCATCTTCTGTTTTGTTAACGGCCAATTCTCTTACGCCACTTTGAGGCACGCCTAAGTTCGTAATTTGATATATGGTATTTACTGTTGTCATGAGAAGTGATTGTATACCTATTCCTGCTGGGCCAAGAAGTAGGGCCACAATCTTGTTCTTTATTAGTCCAACAAGCATTTGGAAGACCTTTACTCCTCCAAAAATCACATTTGTTTTTAGGACACTCCTTGACTCAGAATTATCAGACATGATTGAAAAAATTATTACAGGATGTATGGTATAAAAAGCTCTTGAATTACTTTAAGTATCATTCACTCCATTCTCTTATTCTTTGTTCTTCACTTCTTTTACAAACAAGTATCTGACCTTTCTTCTCACTGAAAATATAACCATCAAGTCCCTGAAGAACGACCTTCTTAGCATCCTCTGCATGAACTACGCAATTACTACATTCATAGAGTTTGATGTTACCTACAATACCATTATTACTCTCGTCCTTTTGCAACTTATCGTGCAATGAAGCCCAGTTGCCAAGGTCGCTCCAACCAAAGTCTGCAGGATGAGTATATACCAAACCTTCCTTAGATGCAGGCTCCATAACTGCATAGTCTATGGAAATCTTTTCGCATTGCGGGAATATTTCATCAACTTTACCTGTATTGGCTATTTTATCCATGTCTTCAGCTATATTCGGCTTATACTTGGTAATACAGTCCGTAATAGTTGCTATGTTCCATACAAAAATACCAGCATTCCACAGAAAAATGCCTGCTTCCAGGTATTTCTCTGCTGTTTCATGGTCTGGTTTCTCTTTGAAAGCTTCCACACCACAGATTCCACCTTCTACAACTTCCTTGGCTTCAACATAACCATATCCTGTCTCGGGTCGAGATGGCTTAATGCCAATTGTCACTATAGCATTTTTCTTTTCAGTAAATGCAAGCGCATTTTTTATCACCCTTCGGAATTCTCCCGGATTCATAACTACTGCATCTGCAGGCGTAACCACCACATTGGCATTAGCATCTTCTTTCTTGATGCTCCAGCAAGCCCAAGCAATACAAGGGGCTGTATTACGAGCTGCTGGCTCAGCTAGAATGTGTTCAACAGGAATATTTGGTAATTGTTGTTTAACAATGTCAACGTACTTTGCATTGGTAACAACCCAGAAGTTTTGCATAGGGCAAATGCCATTAAAGCGATCAACAGTGAGTTGTATCAAAGTACGTCCACAACCCAAAATGTCAATGAACTGCTTTGGATATTCTGGAGTGCTCAGTGGCCAGAAACGACTGCCAACCCCACCGGCCATTATAACTATATGATTTGCCATAATTAATAATTATTTCTGTGAGATATGAAGGAATCGAGTCACCTTTGAGGTGATACTTCTATCCATATTGTCTATAAACGCATCAAGGATACGAGTTTTACCATTCTGTGGTATAACATCAAAATCAGCTATTGCCGCCGGAATCAGAGTGCTGTTCCCTTGCTTTAGGAGAATTTCTTTGTCTGTGCTTCGCACGTGAACTTTGCAATCGCCTTCAATGCACATGGTGATAATAAAACTATCATATTTCTTCAAATCCCTATGGAAGGGTTTGGATACCTCCAAAACACGAACACTGAAATAAGGCGAGTCTATGATTTGAATAGCCTTATTCGAACTGTCTTCGTATTCAGTACGATAGTTATCAATCACATTATAATCCAGAGCCTGAGCTGCCAGTTCTGTATGCAACTCACGAGGCTTACCATCCATGCCAAGGCGGTTATAATCAAAGATTCTATATGTAACGTCAGAAGACTGCTGGACTTCTGCCAACAAGATACCACCACAAATGGCATGAACTCGGCCTGCCGGGAGATAAAAGACATCACCAGCTTTAACCTTATGGTCAGCTAAAACTTCTGTTATGCTTCCATCTTCTACTCTCTTTTGATATTCGTATGGTGATATTTCTTCTTTAAATCCAGCATAGAGGTGGGCACCTTCTTCAGCCTTAATGACATACCACATTTCTGATTTGCCCATTTTACCATGCTCCCGCATCGCCATCTCATCATTGGGATGTACCTGAATACTCAGGTCGCGTTTGGCATCAATGAACTTTACGAGCAATGGCAGTTTGCCATTGTACTTCTCATTCACCTTTTTGCCAAGTATGAGTTCTGGATATATGTTGATTACTGATATCAAGTCTTTACCCTTTAATTCACCATTAACTATAATGCTTGTGCTTGTTGGCACTGCACTCACCTCCCAGCTCTCGCCTATCGGTTCGTTAGAAGGTGTCAAACCTTTATATGGTTTTAATTTATTACCTCCCCACACCACTTCGTGTAAGTTTGGTTCAAAAAGTAATGGATATAATTGCATAATAAAAATAGGAAGAGATAGACACCGAAGATAATATATAACTATTTACGCGGTTCTATCATCAAATACTTTTCTTTTACTAGAACACCATAACTCCTAGTATATTTGATACAGTCTTCACATAGTGTCGTAAGATAAGTAATTTCTGTATTCTCTTCCTTTACAACAAGGACGGCGCGAATCTCGTTTTCACTACAAAGGCCATCGCAGAACTGATTCCAGCATTTCGCCTTTTCAAGCATATGGTCTTCCCATCTTTGTAAGTCTTCGCGGTCAGCGACACTCTTTATTTCTATATTTACTTCACTCATCTTTACTCTACTGTTACTGACTTTGCCAAGTTTCTTGGCATATCAACATTCAATCCCTTGCGAACAGCCACATGATAGGCCAGCATCTGGAGAGGAATAACACTGAGAAGTGGTGCCAAGAAATTCAACGTCTGCGGCACCTCAATAATCCAATCGGCAATGGCACGAACTTGCTCATCGCCCTCTGTTACCACAGAAATGATACGACCGCCACGTGCCTTGACTTCCTCCATATTGGAGACAATCTTCTGATACTGCTGATGGTGGGTGGCCACAAACAGTACTGGCATATCTGCATCAATCAAGGCAATCGGTCCATGCTTCATCTCAGCAGCAGGATAGCCCTCAGCATGGATATACGAGATTTCCTTAAGTTTCAAAGCGCCCTCCAAGGCAACAGGGAAATTCCAACCGCGTCCTAAATACATAAAGTTATGAGCATATGTAAATATCCTTGCGATTTCTGCGATTCTATCATTTTGCTCTAATATCTTTGTTATCATGGAGGGTATCTTGGAGAGTTCCTCGGTGTAATGGGAGAAGTCATCGTCGGAAAGGAAGCCCTTCTTATGGCCCAGAGTGAGCGCCAGCATAGTGAGAACCGTCAACTGGCCGGTAAAGGCCTTGGTAGAGGCCACACCAATCTCAGGGCCAACATGGATATAGGTTCCAGTATCTGTATTACGGGCAATGCTGCTGCCTACGGCATTGACAATGCCAAAGACGAAGGCACCTTTGCTACGTGCCAGTTCGATGGCTGCAAGGGTATCTGCTGTTTCGCCACTCTGAGAGATGGCAAAGACCACATCATCAGGGTTGATGACGGGATTCCTGTATCGGAACTCACTAGCATATTCTACCTGCACTGGCATCTGGCAGAAGGTCTCGAAGAGTTGCTTTCCTATCAAGCCAGCGTGCCAACTGGTGCCACAGGCCACAATAATGAACCTGCGGGCTTTAAGCAGTCTGTCGCCGTAAAGGCTGACAGCAGAAAGGTGTATGCCGTACTGGATATTCTCAGGTTCAATCTTCAAACGCTTGTCCATAGCCTCCAAACGCCCACGCATACAGTCTTCAAGGCATTTGGGCTGGTCGAAGATCTCTTTGAGCATGAAGTGAGGGAAGCCCCCTTTGTCGAGCATATTCAAATCAACATCAATCTCTGTGACATCAACATCAATGTGTTCTGCTTGAAGGTTGGATATTTCCATCTCCTTACCTCGCTCTATCTTCACAATCTGCTCATCGTCAATATACACCACATGGTTAGTGTATTCTGCTATAGGCGTTGCATCAGAGGCAACGAAGAACTCACTATTGTCTTCACCAATTCCAACTACCAATGGGCTGCTCTTGCGAGCTGCAATCAGCGTGTCAGGCTGGCGTCTGTCTATCAGCGCAATGGCATATGCGCCAATGACCTTGTTGAGGGCATAACGAACTGCTGAAACCACATCACAATGGTGCTTGAGCTCAAAATATTCAATAAGCTGTACAAGCACCTCAGTGTCTGTGGCACTCTTGAAGGTGTAGCCTTTGGCTTTAAGCTGGTCACGCAAAACGGAGAAGTTCTCGATGATGCCATTATGCACCAGAGCCAAGTTGCCACTCTCGGAAAGATGGGGATGTGCATTAATAATAGAAGGTTCACCGTGGGTTGCCCAACGTGTGTGGGCAATGCCTATGGTACCTGTACAATCCTTATCCTTTGCCACCTCTTCCAAGGCAGACACCTTGCCTTTGGCCTTATATACGGCTATTTGCTGGTGGCTGTCGCCCAAAAGGGCTACACCGGCAGAATCATATCCACGATATTCTAGTCTATGAAGACCTGAAATCAATATTGGGTAAACTTTACGTGTTCCTATATATCCTACTATTCCACACATAAATCAAAACATCCTATTTGCATCAATACATGTTTGATACGCAGCATCAACAATTATCTTTATTTCTTCACTCGAAACGTTGGTGGGGTAATATTTTTTCAACAAGAACAGACTGTTCAGTTTCAGTGTAAGGATTTATATTGTAGCTTGAAATCGTGTTTATTGTATCTCATTTAACTGTTTCTCTATCAAACTGCCAAAATAAGAGGCACCATTATAGTCAAACCAGATACAACGATTCCTTATGATTTCTTTAAACAAAACCACTGCATTCTGCTCACTAACAATTGTATTCTTAGGGTCTGCATACTCATTGAAGAAAAGCAGAACCTGCTTTCCATCCTTCAGGCCTTCATCAACCAGTTCCTGATTCTCAAGCCTATTGCCAATGATTCCAACAAGGACATCAGCAGTCTGAGCATCATCTACTAGCATATACAGTTTGCCAGCAGATTCGGCATTCGCTTCATTCCAGGTTTTAATGGTCTCCTTAGCAGCATAAACTTCTTCCATCATGCCACTCAAAGAAAGAACAACTATTTTATAAACTATTGCATTGAACATTGTATTCTATTGTATTTTGCCGTTACATATTATAAAGGGCAGGATGAACAGCACTTGTAGGAACATACCGTCCAGTGCCCGCCTACTGCCTCACGGCAGTTATATGTCCTACCTTACCTCGTACCGATCTACGGCTTCACCATTCAATGCTCTAACAATGCGGTTGCAAGCCTTGCCATCACCATAGGGATTCACGGCCTTGGACATCTTTTCGTAGGCAACTGCATTATCAAGAAGCGTTGATACCTCATTCACAATGAGATCATGATTGGTGCCAACAAGATGGACGGTACCACTCTTTAAAGCTTCTGGGCGCTCTGTGGTATCGCGCATCACGAGGACGGGCTTGCCCAAGCCAGGGGCCTCCTCCTGAATGCCGCCAGAGTCGGTGAGCACAACCGTTGACTTCTCCATGAGGTAAACGAACTCCAGATACTGGAGGGGTTCAATGAAGAAGAAGTTGGGGCGGGTCAAGTCCTCTCCAAAGACTTCGTGAATAGGTTTGCGAACGTTGGGGTTCAAATGCATGGGATAGACAAAGTCCACATCGGGATACTTCTCACTGAGGTCTTTCATAGCTGTTACCATAGAGATGAAGCCGTCACCGAAATTCTCTCTACGGTGGCCAGTTATCAAAACCAGCTTTTTGCCTCCATCAAGACGGGTAACATCATAACCCGCGTTCTTGAGCACATTGATTTGCTCGTCGGCCAAAGCCTTATCAGTCTTCAGCTTATCCACCACCATATGGAGGGCGTCAATAACGGTATTGCCAGTGACAAAGATCTGTCCGTGGGCCTTTTCTTCCTGCAGGTTCTTCTCACTGAGGGGTGTAGGGGCAAAATCGTAAGTGGCAATGCGGCCAGTAATCTGGCGGTTCATCTCCTCAGGCCAAGGGCTGTAGATGTTATGTGTGCGGAGGCCTGCCTCCACGTGACCTACAGGAATCTGCTGGTAGAAGGCTGCCAGTGCAGCAGCTGTGCTGGTGGTGGTGTCACCGTGAACCAGCACTACATCGGGCTTGCACTCCTTGAACACATCGCGCATACCTGTGAGCACACGGGCAGTGACGTCGTAGAGATCCTGTCCCTGCTTCATGATGTTCAGGTCGTAATCTGGCTTCACATCAAAGATGGTGAGCACCTGGTCCAGCATCTCACGGTGCTGACCTGTTACACACACTATAGTTTCAAACTCTGTAGGGTGCTTCTGGAACTCCTTCACCAGCGGGCACATCTTGATTGCCTCTGGGCGTGTTCCAAACACTAACATTACTTTCTTCATAACTATTCTTACACCAAGTTAGGTATTCCATTTAATTCGTTCTGTATATATTCGAGGCTAGCAATTTTTGCTTTTGTCTCTTCGAGATTCAGACGCTTCGTGTTATCTGAATTAAACTCCTCAATAGTTGCGCGTTTCACATCACCCTCCTTGAAGTACTTATCGTAGTTCAAATCACGGTTGTCAGCTGGTACAGCATAGAAGTTGCCCATATCAATAGCCTTAGCTGCCTCTTCCTTGGTAAGAAGCGTTTCATACATCTTCTCTCCGTGCCTAATTCCAATCACCTTGATCTCTTCCTTCTTACCACCAAACAGCTCGCAAACAGCTTCAGCCTGAGTCTGGATGGTGCAAGCAGGTGCTTTCTGAACAAGGATGTCACCATTCTTGCCGTGCTCAAAGGCAAAGAGCACCAAATCAACAGCTTCTTCAAGGCTCATAATGAAGCGTGTCATCTTGGGCTCGGTCAGGGTGATAGGGTTGCCCTTGCGGATCTGGTCAATCCAGAGAGGAATAACACTGCCACGGCTGCACATCACATTACCATAACGAGTGCAGCAGATCTTGGTGTCACCGCTCAAACGGCTCTTAGCCACAGCTATCTTCTCCTCAATAGCTTTGGTGATACCCATTGCATTGATAGGATATGCTGCCTTGTCCGTGCTCAAACAGATGACACATTTCACGCCAGCATCAATAGCAGCATCCAGCGTATTGTCCGTACCAATCACATTGGTCTTCACAGCCTCCATCGGGAAGAACTCGCAGCTGGGAACCTGCTTCAGGGCGGCTGCGTGGAACACATAGTCCACTCCCTTCATAGCGTACTTCAGTGTGCTCTTGTTGCGCACGTCACCAATGTAGAACTTAATCTTGTTGGCTACTTCCGGCATACGTGCCTGGAAGTCGTGACGCATATCATCCTGCTTCTTCTCGTCACGGGAGAAGATGCGGATCTCTCCTATGTCGGTCTTCAAAAAACGGTTAAGTACTGCGTTTCCAAACGATCCTGTTCCTCCAGTAATGAGGAGGACTTTGTCCTTAAATAAGCTCATTGCTATATCTTGTTTAAATTATAATCACTATTATTTTACCGGTTCGAAATAGGTGTCCGGCTTATTGGGATTGAATATCTCGTTACAATACATTACCGTGACGAGGTTTTCTGTTTCACTGAGGTTGATGATGTTGTGGGTATAACCAGGCAGCATGTGAATGCATTGGATATTGTCACCACTCACTTCAAACTCAATTACTTCATCGGTACCTAACTTACGTTCCTGTATCAAGCCATGACCGGCCACAACAATGAAGAACTCCCACTTGGTGTTATGCCAGTGTTGTCCCTTGGTGATGCCAGGCTTACTGATATTGATGCTCACCTGACCTGCATTGAGGGTATGAACCAACTCAGTAAATGAGCCACGATCATCCACATTCATCTTCAATGGGAAAGCAACTTTTTCCTTTGGCAGGTAGCTCAGATATGTGCTATACAACTTCTTTGCGAAGCTGTTTTCGGGTATCTCAGGAATCATCAGGGTCTTAGGTTGCTCAGCGAAACTCTTGAGGTGTTCTACTATCTCGCCCAAAGTTGCTTTGTGGGTTGTTGGCACATAACAATATTTGCCATCTGCCTGTGGTAAAACATCAAGACCGTCAAACTCACAATGATGCTCTTCACCTTTTAGACCGGCAATCATTTCATCAACTAAATCGTCAATGTAGAGCAGTTCCAGTTCTACACTGGGGTCGTTGACGGTGTAAGGCAGGTCGTTAGCAAAAGCATTGCAGAAGGTTGCCACTGCACTATTGTAGTTTGGACGACACCACTTTCCAAAGAGGTTGGGGAAACGGTAAATCAACATTCTTGCACCTGTCTCTTTGCCGTACTCCAAGAACAGATCTTCGCCTGCCTTCTTGCTGCGACCATACTCACTATTGCCGAAACGGCCAGTAAGAGAGGCTTGTTGTGAGCTTGACAGCATTACAGGGCAAGTATTACCATGCTTCTTCAATGTATCAAGCAATGTCGATGCAAAGCCGAAGTTGCCCTGCATGAACTCTTCCTGATTCTGAGGACGGTTTACACCTGCGAGGTTGAAAACGAAGTTCGCATTCTTGCAGTATTCGTCCAGTTGTTCAGGAGTTGAGTCAAGATCATATTCATACACGGCTTCCACTGTCACGTCACCATAGCAACGTGCCTTACCGTCTTTGATGTTATTCAGCTGTGCACACAGGTTCTTACCTACAAACCCCTTTGCTCCAGTAACTAGTATTCGCATCAGAACTTCCTCCAAACCATTTTGTTAACGATGCCAACGTAGCTCTGGATAATCTTTACCACTTTGGTAGAGACATTCTCCTCGATGTAGTCAGGAACAGGAATGCCGTAGTCACCATTCTGATTCAATGTCACTGCGGTATCTACAGCCTGAAGCAATGACTTTTCGTCAATACCTGCGATAATGAAACATGCTTTATCGATTGCCTCAGGACGCTCTGTAGAGGTACGAATGCAGATAGCAGGGAATGGATGACCAACAGATGTGAAGAAACTGCTCTCTTCAGGCAGAGTTCCAGAGTCAGAAACTACTGCAAAAGCATTCATCTGTAGGCAGTTGTAATCATGGAAACCCAGAGGCTCGTGCTGAATCACACGACTATCAAGTTTAAAGCCTGACTGCTCCAAACGCTTACGGCTACGAGGATGGCAACTATAAAGGATTGGCATATCGTATTTCTCCGCCATCTTATTGATAGCGGTGAAGAGACTCATAAAGTTCTTCTCGGTATCGATATTCTCTTCACGGTGTGCAGAGAGCAGGATGTACTTGCCCTTTTCCAAGCCCAGACGCTTATGAATATCGCTAGCCTCAATCTCAGCAAGATTCTGATGCAGCACCTCAGCCATTGGACTACCAGTAACATAGGTACGCTCCTTGGGGAGACCGCAGTCAGCCAGATAGCGACGTGCATGCTCAGAGTATGCCATATTCACATCACTGATGATGTCCACAATACGACGGTTGGTCTCCTCGGGCAGGCACTCATCCTTGCAGCGGTTGCCAGCTTCCATGTGGAAAATGGGGATATGCAGGCGCTTGGCACCAATCACTGACAAGCAGCTATTGGTATCACCAAGTACTAGCACTGCATCAGGCTTGGTCTCTACCATCACCTTATATGACTTGTCGATGATGTTACCCATCGTACTACCGAGGTCATCACCCACAGCTTCCATATAGATGTCTGGATCTGCTAATTTCAAATCCTTAAAGAATACCCCATTGAGGTTATAGTCATAGTTCTGACCAGTATGTGCCAAAAGACAGTCAAAGTACTGACGGCACTTGTTAATCACCGCCGCCAAGCGGATAATCTCCGGGCGCGTTCCAACAATTATCAGAAGCTTCAGCTTCCCATTCTCTTTAAATTTTGCCATTATAATCGTATTATTTTCCTTATTCAATTTGCTTTAAATATTCATGTTTATCATATTATCGTCAAAACCATTCTCATCACGAACTCTTCCTTATTTTAAAGTATACGAGAAGATACTTTAGGAACAACAAGAAAAGGGAACTGAGCACCTTTTTCTATCACACAAACAGGATTCTGTTTACCTTTAGTAATATCCTGAACTGTTCTTTTAGCAATTTCATGAATAAAGGTAAAAGAAGTATATTCGCGATAAAATGGAGTATCTTTTCTCATAGACTTCTTCTCTTTTATCCTTTCACGAGCTGCTTTAAGCAAGAAGTAACTATATATACTATGATACTTATCCTCGTCATAAAGTGCACCTTCATCGAAAGCAGAGGCATATACCTCTACAAATGTTCCTTCAGGAATATTACTCAATCTATCTTCATATTTAAATCTACAGATATCTCTGTAATTAACGTCGCCTGATGAAAATTCCCTTTGTTCTTGAATGCTATCTTGTATTGCCTCCTGGGCAGGAGTCCAAACAGTTCCGCAACTATCTGATATAAATAGACTGCGGGATTTCTCTCCAACAAGAGTCTTCAATTGTTCAACGGCATAGTCTTCTTCATCGTTCAACTGAATATAGCGATTACGTTTCTCGTCACAATAACCATGACCAGTAAATATGATAACATAGCATTCTATTCCTATAATTCTCCAAGTTTTGAACCTGCTTTCTAATTCACTAATTGACGGAGAATTCAAATATCGTATCTCTTCCTTATCCCATGATCCTGCCTCAGGCATTGAGAAGAAAGATATATAGTTATTTATATCATACTGTAAGTCTGGCAAGAGATTTTCTTCTCCTCCATCATATGATAGTATTACTAGCCTACGTTTCATTATCAAATACTGACACTCATTATTAATTGCTTTGATGACAAGAGTTTTGGTAAATTAGCTACAGGGTCTTGAATGGCATTCTCCCAAATCATAACTTCGGTATGTGTTCTCTGGGCTGCAACATCATGAACATCACCAACTAATCCATAGCTGCCTGTTATTGCTTTTGCACTACGAATGAGGTTCTTTAAATAATATGCACCTTCTTCACCGTTATCATATGCACATTGTCCTATTGAACAGGCGTACAACTTATTCTGTTGGACAGCTGCACTACCAATTCTATTCTCATATATACGTCTGGCTAACGTTTTCTCGTCATCTCGTGAAAAAGTCCTAACTTCATTGAGAATTTCTCGCTCCTCTGTATAGTCACACACTGCACGGCAGCAGTCAAAAATAGAAATCTGCTTTGGAGCTAAATTCCATAATTTATTCTCTTCAAAGACCTCACCATCACCATTTATTTCAAGTATGGTGGTACGTTGATATCCTCCATGACCACTGAACATCGTAATTACAAAGTCGTTATCTTCGGCTTTGATACGATTGATCCTATCCATAAGAAATGGCTTGGACGGGTTCATGAGCACTTCTATCTCACCGAAATTCCATGCTCCACCATGGGTTCCCATCAGAAAAGCCTTGAAATTGACAATGTCTTTCTTCACACCACCAAGGCCTTTAGAATTACCAATTAACAATGCTCTGCGTTTCATCTCAAATATGAATTAATAAAATCCCTAAAAGGTTGATCATAGCCATCCACATTTTCGTTATCAGCAACTGGATGCTCCCAGTTCTGTCGATGCATACGTATCCATGTTCTGACATCAACATAATTTTCTATCTTCTCTTTTTTGCCATCATAATATTCAAATACATGGTGCAGGAAATTAAATAGAAGATTACAATATATGTCGTATCGGAGATAGATATCATTATCTTCTCCCCGATGATTGACCCAATCAGAGGTAAAAGGTTCATACTCAAACCGAGGGTACTGTATTCCTATTTCCAATATCCTGTCCAGTTCCTTTTCCAGCTCAGCCTTCCCATCCGCTCGTTTAAAACGATATGCAAGATAGGCACTTATTCCTGCAATAAGTGCACTGATGGCAGCTGTTATACAAGTAATAAGAGAAATTGTATTGGGATCCATTTGAACTATTTTAATTTAAACATCTCAGAATTAACAAGAACGTAGATACGAGACATGTAAGAATCTCTATCATGAGTCTTGTTCGCAAATTTGTCTGTCAACATATTGCGATACTCACGTTCTATGTCCCATAAATCCTGATTATGGATGATATTTCTTTGGGTAAACGCATAATAGAGAATGTGTGCATTTGAAGAATTCATGCGCGCAGCCAATATGTCCCACCACTTTTTATCAGTTTCTCCTAATGAGAGTCCAAAGATGCAGTACATATCAGCATTCTTCATTATATTCTCACATCGCTCATCAAGCAAATCGCCACGATTGATTGTGGTCTCTGGCTTGATTAACATTGCCTGAGCACTTGGATCATTTGCCAATTTTTCATTTTTAATCTGAGACAGATCATTCACACCCATTATCAACTCTGAATCGTTCAGAGTACCATGAATATGATATATTGACTTAAGTACTCTTTTAGAGCCATTTGTATTTTTTACTCCTAACTCAACAGGTAACTTAAAATTCCCTGCTTCAAGAATCTTCTCAATGGTGTCTGTATAATTGAACGTAATAATATTCACTTCATCAGTTACCACACTGCCAGGATTTACATATTCTTGAATTGACTGGCGTAAACGTGGCCTGAAAAGATGAAAAGGCTGAAACAAATCCTTTTTAAGTTTTGTAGCAGCATCTGAAGTCAGATATCTATCATCAAGTTTCTGGTCCGACAGATACGACTTCAGTGCATCATTAAGATGGAAATACACATCACGAAGTTCTTTCAATGATGATAATTCGGCTGTATACTCGCCAAGTCCCTTTTCAAGGTCTGCCCAAAGATTGGTATCCTTATATTTGGCAATACTGCGTTGGAGCTTCTCTTCAGGTGGAGTTGCCCCAATATAAGTCTTAATCAGGTCATCATAGAAGTCAGCATAGCTGGTCTTCATGCCCAGATTAATATCAAATCCATTGCCTATTAGGAATACAATATTCATTCTATTTGACTTTATATATCACACCCCTTTTGTTTCACTTTGAGTTTGCCTCTACTTGTCTGGATAAGATTGCGCATCTCTTCCAACTCCTGATATCCATTAACCCCAGCATAATCACGAGTCTGTTTTAAGTACTTGTCTGACCTAGATTGGTCAAAATACAAGTACAGGAATGCTATACCATGACAAAGGAACATAAGGTATGCTCTATCGTTGCTCTTACTCGCTTCTATTTTTAAGAAGCGTATAGCATAGTCTACTTCTTTTTTATCTTGTTTTTGCATTTTCAGCATTCGCTTGTAATGCGAGAATAGCTCTTTGGGCTTCTTTTCGTAAATAGCATAGAAAGCTAGATTAACCGCAACATACCAATCTGCATTAGAATGTCTGGCTTTTGCTCTCTTCGTCATGTTCTTTGACTCTTGAAGATTACCTTCATAGAAATGTATACGCGCCATCGAGAGATCATATGTCAACGTACTTCTCATTTGCGGAAGTTTCTGAACACATTCATCGAGTATTTCTAAAGCACGTCCATAGTCTTGATTATCATATTCTTCAATATATTGAGCCGTGATATACGAATGAGCCAAGAGCTCTCTTATTGCGTCATCATATCGTTTTATACCAGTTATACTGTATGTATAGAGAGCATCGGCAACTCCAATGGCATCAGAGTACTTATGCTTCTGAAGGTAGATACAGCTTACATACATTAAGAACAGATGAGTTAAGTTTGAAGCGACTTCCAACTGACGTGATATCTGGTTCGTATTAATGTTGAGAGTGTTCCACTCATGGCATCTGTATGACTCGTCCATTAACATTTTAACACTTTCATCATCACGATTCTCCTTTTTAACATAACGATCGCTCATCATCGATGTAAATCCATTGAAGGAATAACCAAACTCACTCCCTTGGGGGCTATCTATCAACGAGGCGAAAATAACTGCATCAGCTTGATTGAAATGACTATTGATATAGCGTTTACACCCCTTAGGAGTTTCTGCTATACCAAAAGGCGGTATTACTATTTGTATATTATTTGCTGTTTCTTCCACCTTATCGCGTGCTGCCACTAATGCCTGCATGATATCGTGCTCATGCTGAGAACGATTCTTAACCATAAATACGATACACAATCCATCACGCTTCTTGCATACGTTATAGTAAGAGCATGCCATAAGGGCTATCACTACGATAGCCGTTAACCAATAACGTATTAGAGCAATATCAAGCCCGGTGCCTTTAATTAAAAATGGGTAGATCCAAAGATATACACACGCTCCAACACAGATAATTCCAACATAATGGATGAGTATTAAGTAACTTGTCCGTTGGAACCAACGTTTAGTGTGAATAGTCCATATCAGGAATGTGGTAACAAACAGGAAAGCCCCCCATATTGTCATAAAGAGCAGAGAGTCTAACTTCAATGCTTGAAATGACCATATTGATATCAGTATTTCCAAAACCCAGACAAATACCATTCCCCAAAAGGTCGGCCATAGCTCCTTTATGAGCTTCGGGGCATCTCCTGTAAAATTTGTATTAATCCCCATTTGTCTATATTACGGTTCAAATATAACTGCTTTTCAAAGTTTACCAGTTAGCAAAGAGCTGATTCCAACGCGTTCTATGCCTATCTCCACCTTTGAAATGGCTACCATTGTTTAATGTATCAAAGTATTCTTTGAGTTTTAATGCTATACCCAAGGGCCAGCGATGAACTCGCAAAACATATGCCAACACCTCATCAGAGTTGACATTACCCAAATGATGGTGAAGTGCCAAGACACAGGTCTTCACAAATTCTTCATCTGAAGGATGAAAAGCGTGAGTATGGTAGAGACCTATAGCACCACTTATCTGGTCAAGCGCATGCTGCACTTGAACGGCTGGCATTATTGCAGCATAGGATCTCTCTGGAACATGAGGTGATTGTACTCCCCAAATACTTCCCCAAAGAGAGATATCAGGGTAATCTTTTACCTCTACGTTAACATCTATGCCATGAGCATTGTCATTTTCGAGCCTCAATAACTCATTACTGTCAAGACCACAAGAAATAACAAAATCATGAGTATCATCCATTGCACGATAACGATGCGTTGTGGTCAACATGATGTTCAGGGCAAGATTGGGGACTCTGGTTGTTCCTCCCGCAGAGGTCATACCAACCTGTTGGTTCATCATGCTCGTAATGGTTGCGAGATTATTATTTCCCACTGTCAGGATAACCAATTTAGAATACTGACCTCCTGCTGCAGCCTTTGCCCTCGCAAAATCTATCGCTGCGCCCAAGGCTGGCGGGAAGTTATATTGAAAATCTGCTTCATCAAAAAAGAATCTTTCCATAATATCAGTTATTCAATTGTTTACCTCAATATTTTCATTTTGCTCTGACTGGCAGTATCGAACTGCATCACTATATGACCACCTGTGCAATCAGAAATCAACCCATTGGGTTAAAGTATCTTTCGAAAACTTTATTTTTGTTTTCTCGTCAAACGATAGGTTCTTTGATCTCTCTCGGATTATTCCTTGACACTGAAATCCCCGATTTTTCATTTTTATCACTCATCGCCTCTTTCATCGCTCTGAAACCCGCTCCAAAAGCCCTTTTTCTATTAACATTTGTTCACCCTTTAAGGATAAGAAATCTTAACGCTCTTGCGTATTTGCTAGAAAAGTAGTAATTTTGTATAGAAATGAGCGGAAAAGGCTCAATTTCCCGGATGTCTGATGAATGTCTGATAACTCTGGAAACGGTGGTTTCGTTTTACATTGTGTATCAGGCTGTTATGCGGAAGTTCACATTAGCTGGGAAATCTCTTTTATTTTGTTCTGACTGGCAGTATCGAACTGCATCACCTTTGCGACCACCTGTGCAATCAGATATTTGTTTTGAGTCATTTGCCAGGAGCCGGCCTCCTGTATCATAATCAATGATTCCAGAATCAAATATCATTTCGTATCGCGGATTATGTTGGATCATAAGTCCAAGACTTTGCGTGTATGCAATCTTTTACCTTTAGTTCCTTGTGATTCTTTCGAAGTTTTATCAAAGCTGCTCGAAAAGAGGAGTTGTTTGAAGGAAAGTGACTAAAGACAATGGCAGCAATGACTTTATTGATAGTCGTTGTGCGAAAATAGCCACCTTGCTTGAAGATTTTTATAGTCTGATCTATTTGTTTAACAGCATCGTCAATATTGACTCCTTTTAATTCTACAAAGATTGCAGTATCTACTTTAGGATGTTCATCTTCAGTTCTTTTATATTCAAAGAAATAGTCACATTTACGATAACATGAACTATCATCAAACCACTTGTCTATCTTGTATTTATTAACATCGTCAATATTTTTGCAATTTATACAAAAACGTCGATGGTTTTCTTCCACCACAAAACGAGCATTACAATGACAAGCAGACCTCTTAAGACGTTCGTCGAAACTAATCTGAGATGGGAACGATGGTTTCCCCGAAAAGCAATTACAACTCATCTTCTATATCCAACAACCTGCTAAATACTCGATTAGTTTCATTAGAAGCCTGATCTATATTTATCGCTCCAGTAAGACGGCTCTCTACATCTCTAATATCATCAACAGTGCCGTCATCGTTAAATCCATAGGAAGCGACTTCCCCAAAATCAATAAATTCGTTCTTACTTACAATATTTGTTATTTTATTCTGTATATTTTTCTTATCTTTCGCTTTTTTATAGATTTCGTTTGCAAGAATCATATTGTCTATCACAGAAAGTATATAGGGACTATGTGTAGTAAACACTATATTACATTTCTGATGGTTCATCCCTGAGATAATCTTACGGATAAGGGCGACTTGCTGCGTTGGAAACAGATTGAGTTCTGGTTCCTCAATAACAATATGTTCGTGCTGTAAATGTTGACTAAAAACTGACTGTAATACTGTCCATAAAGGAATGACTGACTGCAAACCACTTGACGCATGAAGGAAGTCAACCTCGGTTTGGTCGTTAAGGATGACTATCTTATCTTCTTCTTTTGAGAATGAGACACGAATATTCATAAAATCCATGTCAAGATTCTTAAACTTGCCTTTCGCCTGCTCATACCGACTACCAAATTTCACAATGCTTTCTGGAATACTACCGCCAAAGCGAAGTAAAGAAAACACACTATCCTTCATGATTGATAGCAGAATGCGCTCTGAAGGGATATAAACAGGATCGTAAACAAAGCCTTTTAACGCCCCAAAAAGGAAAAGTTGTAGTGAGTCCTGTGTTTCCTTAGATAATTGATTCCATTCGGTAACATTATCAGACATTACTATTGAAAAGGCATCCATTAAATCCTTTAACAAACGAGGATCACCCTTCTTCCCAGATTTAAGTCTTTTTATGAGCTCACTGTAATCTGTCTTTTGAAGTTCCCTAAGGTTTTCGGAATCATTGTTGGTCTTAAAAGAGTTTTTCTTTATAATCCAATATATACTCCCCTCTTTTATGTTTATTTCGGTATCTTCTTTAAATTCAAAATCGATATTGTACTTACTTAGCATCTTTTCAAATGATGCAAAATCGCCATCGGCTATCGATCGGAAATCGTATTCGTGCGATATAGTAATTAGCTTTGCCACAACACTTTTTCCACTAGATGTAGGACCAATGAAAAAATTATAGCGCCGTGTTTCGATGTTTGCTTTACGGAGAGGACCGAAATTATGAATTTCAAGTGAAATATTACTCATTTTTTATTATTTTGGAATATATCCTTTTAAAAGTTATTTTAAACGTAAAAATCGGGGTGTCAAAGAACAAGCCGGAAAGGTATGATGAGGGACAGGTGACAATTGACAGTTGACAAGTGACAATTGACAAGTGACAGTTGACGGTTATTTGCCCTGCGGATTGTCTTTGATTTTACGTATTATTGCTGTGAGTATTCTTACCAGCTCACCACAATCATTTTGAAGTGAGGTGTATATCTTATCATCCAAGTATTTTGTTTCATGGAGTAAATCTAACCAATACTCGGTCTCGTCAGCTTCTTTAAGGGCGATGTTCAACTTGTTCAAGAAGTCCATGCGACTTTGAGCGTTTTTGCTTTCCCGTGTGTTGGCTCCGATACTGGTGCCACAACGCAAGAGTTGCTTGGACATCACCTGCTCATGCTTTTGTTCCGTCAGGAACTTGTAGCAGTTAATGATGCGGATGGCAAAGTCGCGAGACTTGATTTGAATCGGAGAGTTCATCGTATCAAGTTGAAAGTTGAAAAGTGACAGTTGAAAGTCTTTATTTAATTGACAGTTGAGAGTTGACAGTTGACAGGTGCTTCTAGATATCTAATGTTATTTTTCTCTTATGTTACATCCAGTGTTTATCCCCCGAGGATTAACCGAAAATTCGCTACTATCTTTTACTAGGCTGTCTCAAAATCTATATCATATAAATACAGAGTCATAGAATTCTCTGAATGACTGACATTTCCCAGAATTATACAACGCTTCGAAGTCCGTCCATTTCAACTTAAAGACAATCTCCTTGATCTCACGCCAATGCTTACTATAGCTTTTACCTATCGATTTGAATATTTCCTCCAGTTTTGCGTATGGATGAAAATAAGCTGTCTGAGGGTCACTATTGACATCAACGCCAACTTTGGACATCAAGCTATCAGCATCTAAACTATTATCTATCTTCTGAAAAACATCACTCAAAGCCAACAACCAGGCCTCAGTCTCCATGACTGCAAATCGAACTCGAATAAAGTCTGTCTTGTCTAATTCTTCAAGTGGTTCTTGTATATCCTTAATAAAATCCGCTATATTCTGTTGGTCAAGATGTCTGCCATACAGGTCGATATAACTTTCGCTATAGACATCTCTTAAACCTACAACTTTATCAAAGCCTTGGTCCATATGACCTTGGAATCTTCCACGAATATCAGAAACGACTGATGTGTCAGAACCTGAATCATAGATTAAGAAATAGTCAGGCGTATCATCTGATCCAAAATCCCTAAGATCATTTGCAGCATCCTGAGGGTCTAAGTTCAAACATTCTATCTGTACCTTCGTCCAATCCCATTGATATTTCTCTCCTATCAACTGATAAACAAAGCCTGCCTCAGTAATTCCTTCTACATATATGGCTACTTTCATACTTCCTTGGCTTTCTCAAGATATCTGTATATGAAGTCTGTACTGAGCATATCGAAATTATTCAGACCCATCTTCTTAAACTTCAGGAACATATCAGGATGAGTCTTCTTACTAATTCCTGTCGTATGCTCGCCATCGCGCTGCAATATTACCCAGTAATCTAAATTGACTGCATTCATCAGGAAATTATCATTTGATGTAACAATCAACTGGATATCATGTGCCTCACAATAATCAAAGATAATCTTACTCAATTTACTGGATCTACTGAAGTCAAGACCCTCACCAAGATCGTCCACGAGCAACGTTCTTGCCCCCTGCTCAGTAGAAAGGTATGCCATATAAGCAAAGATATATAACACACGGAGCATTCCATTAGATAGCAAGGCAGAGTACAAAGGAGTATTCACTCCATGTTCCTTCACTATCACGATATTAAACTTGTCGGAAATCTTGACGGGTTCAATAGAGTCTATCTCATAATCCAATTCTTTCATCTTGCTGATTACGAAATCCCTCTTTTCCTCTATTTGAAAAATCTTCTCATACATATCTGAGAAACTAATCTTTTCATTAAACAGACTGGGGATTTCATAGGATTTTGTAGAAGACAATTCGCTAAAAGAATAGCCTTTCAACTTCTCTGCCCACTGCATGATAGACTCGAACTCCGGATAATTCTTCGTATCACGCTGAGACTGAACACACAACTTATTGGCAGGAGGATTAACCTCTGTAGGTCCTATGAAAGCATGTTCTTTGTTTCTGGAAATAATCTTATCAGTGCCTCTATAAAGAGTTTCATCAGTGATTACATTATCTGTATAATCATAGCCATACGTCAATAGAGTGTTATCATCCGTCACAAACTCCACCTTACACCAATGAGAAGGGGTAGCGGCATTAACATCGCCATTCAGGAATCTGACAAACAAGACAATAGCATTCAACGTCTTCGACTTGCCGACAGCATTCCTGCCGACTATCAAATTCAGATTACCAAAGGACACTTTATCAAGCGCCCAACTGTAATCACTATATTCAAACGATATTATCTTCATATTAACACTTTGTTACTTGTTTTATGACTAGAATATTTAGCTCAAAGGTCTTAATGAACCACAGAAATGGAGGAAATGAAAGAAATTGTTAAGCGAACACGAATCACACGAATTAAACAAATGTTGAACTATCTCAAAAGAAGGTTTCTATCATTCTCCAACGGTCTTGACTAACAAATTGTATCCTCCCACATTTAACAGAGACCGCATTTTTTTGTTCTTTTACTGTAAGTTCTGCTACCTTTTTAAGGTAATCCATATCTATTTCAACATCTGAATTGAGTAGAAGAAACTCTTTTCCAATGCTCGTTAATTTATAAATAGGGAATACAACCTCCAGAGCCTTCGATGTGAACACAAGCCCTATCCCATTTCGAGTAAAAACGTAGTTGTGGGCTATAGTATTATCGTTGTTAGTATATGTGACGGAAAGATTGTCTTTGGAATCTATCAATCCCAACTCCTGCATAAACAATAGTTGCCCCATTGTAATAGGACTATAATCCATCGTCTTAAGTATCAGAACTTTCTCATCATTATCTAAGAACATTACATACTTGAATACTTCTCTTATGCTATCTGCTTCTCTTTTTGAGAGTTGACTCATCAGCAACATCATTCTATAGGAATAAGTGCCTGTTGATTTTATTTCACCTGCCAACAAACGCCCCCAATAACTTTTCAGTTCAGAATCAGAGATGTCTTTTGCAAATGTGACAAACCTGTGTGACCAGTCTTCATCTACCGCCTTACCTTCTTGTTCAGGATGTTTGCCTAGTTCTTCATCTGCATAATCAAATACATCTTCAAGATTCTGCTGTCTCTTTATTTCCTCTGTATAGATACGGAATGCTGTCCGCTTATTCAAATCTTTGTCAACTGGAGCAACAATATTATGGTTCTCTGCCTGACTGAATGCTTCAAGCCTAGGAGTGCTGCCATAGTTGCCTATAGTCTGACCAATAAGGTCCTGTAGGTATTGATTTTTATATATTTTCTCCATTGTTTAATCCGGTTGCTTTTGAGAGTAACAAGTTGAGACGTTTTCTTATATCATCAGCATCATGAAAAGTGCCTGCCTTTTCTTTCTCAATGATGATGTTATAGAAGGCAACTATCTCCTTGTCACTTATTCTGGGTGACACATCGTCTGCTATCTTATTAAACAGACTTTCATCCATTCCAAGAATGGAAAGTACTAATGTCTGCTCGGCAAATCCTCTAGCCCAACTGCCTGTTTTTGTACGTGCGAATACATTCAATGAATTGACAACAATCTCAGCCATATTTTGCTTGGATAATGCAACAAACAACGGCAAGGTGTAGTCGAATTCTTGTTTATATTCTGCCGTAATGGCATTCTTTTGTTCATTGAGTTTCTGCTCCAAGGAATCTCTCAGTGATTTCATCTCTTTAAGCTCATCCTTTACATTGATTACAGTGTAAATCTGATAACCCATTAGAACCGTAATCAAGAAAGCTAGAACGCCCACAATTGCCCCGTAATAGTCAAAGTTAAGAGTCCCGCATATAGGCAGAGTAACCCCAATTGCCACTAAGGACAACAGTATTGCAAAGCAACTTATAGAAAATGAGATCCAAGATTTCATGACTCTTTTATTTTAGAACCCAGTCTCTTCACAGAAGTGGCTGACGTTTTTTTCAGTGAAAGGCTTATCTACGCAATCGCAGATGCGCCTAGGGCGGTTATCTTTTATCCATAAATGGGCACCCAACCATGAAAAATGCTCTTTTTAAGCTTTTCTAAGTGAGTTGCATTTTCTTTTAATTGGCTGCGAAGCAGTTTTGCATAAGCTTCGTTATACATATCGTACAATGGCTTTGCCATCGGTAATAGCTGCACTTGCACTTTTCTTGATGCAATGACATCGCACAAGTAAACCACAGAGGAGTCAATAGCTTCGAAAACTATTGGCTCTGTAGCATCAATTATGAACTTGCAAGAGCAAACAAATGCCTTGATAAGCATCTGGAGGTACTCCTTTATAGCCTTATTTCTCTTCTCTTGCAACTGTGCACCATCGAAGTATGGAAATCGCTCAATGCAGGCTATATTGAAATGGGCATCACCCGTTTCAATATGGTTTGCCAGATTTTCCATATTTCTTGCCAAGTTCGCAAGTTCTATATAGCTTTTTATTTCTTCTACAATCATTGTTTGTAACTTTTATACGGTAGCCGACCCACAATATTATCTCTCTGAAAGAGTGATAAACACCGCTTTTGGTAAGCGAAATGTGGCTGCAAGCCTCTTTTCGCTTAGGGTCTGTGGGTGGGGCCTATTAAACAATCCTGCCGGATGTATATGTGGGCAGACACCTATGGTTTGAGGGTTGGGATGTTGCGGAGCTTATTGATGAGGGTACCGAGGATGGGGGGGCAATTAGGGTGGGTCTTGCGATAGGACTTGACGGCATCACGGTAGCGGGGATTACGGGTACTGACGAACAAGGCGAGCATGACATAGGCATCGGTATCGGAACGGGGGACTGTGACTTCGCCCAACCACTCGGACAACTGGCGCTGATAACGTTCAACAACGGCTGACTCGCGCAACATCACCGCACACATCAGCATCAGTGACGTGAAGCACAGGCGGTCTTCCTCACTGTCGATCTGGATGTTGGCATAGGAGAAGTAACGGTTCAGGCGGGGAAAATCACGACGCATGAGCTCGGCATTGTCCTTGCGGAAATAATGCTCGAGCATGGTGGCTATCGGACCCTCGATGTTACTGATGAGATTGCCCGTCAGTAACTGTTCCGTATCACGGTCGGAAAAGATGACATCACCATCGTGCAGGTCTTCGAAGTTCACGCTCTTCGTATGACCCAGGATATCTACGGCTACGGTCATCGACACCCTACCCTTCTTCAGTCGGATGCGCTCTATCTTGCCTTGTTTGCCATGCCAGTCGTCAATGAGCAACGTCACACGGTCGCCCACGGCCATCTGACCCACCGGTTCTACGGGTTTTCCGAAGAATATCTTCAACTGACGGTTCAAAATGGTGGAACGTAACTGCTGATATTCTTCATCGCTGATGGTAATGTTCTTACCACTACGGTCACGGTAGTAACGCAAATGCAAGCGGGACCTGGTGTTCCACTCAGACTCCACCATGGCGCGCAAACGCTCTTGGGAAGCACGGATAAACACAAAGTGATGGAATATCTCACGAATCTCGTCGGTAGAATCAGGGCGCATAAAAAGGTATGGAACAAAATATTCAAAGGAATCGGATTTCACAGGACAAGATTCTCCTTGCTGTTCCATATGAAGCATGGTCTCAATCAACTGTGGACTGAGATGTATCATGACATTCCATCGTTTACCGGAATGTTGTTGCTTATCGACCAGTTCGTGCATATATACTTCTTCTCCTTGTCCGGACAGATGGTTTTCTGTCGGACTATCAGCGTTCTAAATTGTTGAATTTGAACTATTTACCAATGGCATCCGCACCCTATGGAGTCCAGAGAAACTTGATGTATGAAGAGCCTCTTCCGAGGATTGTCTGCCTGTCTTGACCACACGCTCTTCGTTCCTATTTAAATTACGTGCACGTGAAATCAAGTGCAAAGGTACGACTTTTTTTTATATAAATCCAAAAAAAATGACATTTTTTTGGAATTGAGAATTGAGAATTGAGAATTGAGAATTGAAAGTTTACCGTTTACGGTTTACGGTTTACGGTTTAGAGGTGAGTGGTGAGAGGTGAGAGGTGAGAGATTACTTCTGACACTCCCTTTTATCTATATTTTCTAAGTTTATCCAGCTATTCTCTTACCTCTTACCTCTATCCTCTCACCTCTAAAGACTGAGCAAGCGGAGCTTGCGAAGGAAGTCAGTTACAAATGTACACTGACTTCCTTACCATTATACTGAACTAGCTTGCCCTCGGGATTATCGAGGTTCAAGGGCTTGGGGGTCTCCTTGGTGATCAGTACCACATTGAAGCGGCGGTTCTTCAGCATGCCGGGGAACTGGCCCTTGCGGGCACCGAAGGATACGGTGCGGGTGGCATCATCGTAGGTGATATCGATGGTGGCATACTTGCCCTTCTCGTAGTTATAGTTGGTACCTTCGTCCTCATAGAGTTGGAAGGTGCCATTCTGACCAGCATAGATATACAAGTTAATCAACTCTGCGGGTTTCTCGTCGCTCCACTCCATCTCTGGACCGAAGGGGATGATGGAGCCTGAACGGACAAATACTGGGATTTGTTCGTAAGGAGCATCTACGATGAGCCTGCGGCTTGAATGGTTAGAGGTGAGAGGTGAGTGGTTAGAGGTGAGAGATGAGGGCTTACTGTTTACAGTTGACTGTTTACTGTTTACGGTTGTTTCTCCTTTATCGATGATTAATTCACCGGTGTAGAGGTTGTACCAGGCACAGGGGGAGGGGAAGTAAACAGAGCGGTTGCGGGCCTTGTAATAACCTACGGGACAGGCCATGAGGGCGGGACCGAACATCCACTGGTTACCGATGTTTTCGACTTCCTTGTCGCCATTAAAGTCCATGACCAAGGGGCGCATCAGGGTGTAATCCTGGAAGTGGGCCCAGCCTGCCAGTGAATAGAGGTATGGCATGAGGCGATAGCGCAACTTATCGTAGTAAACGAATGACTTGTAAGCGGGATGCTCATCAGGGGCAATGTTCCAGATCTCACGCAAGGGCCACTGACCATGGGAACGGAACAAAGGGATAAAGGTACCGAACTGGTTCCAGCGGGTCTGCAACTCGCGCCACTCCTTCAGGTCTTCGTTCTCGACCTTGGTGCGATCATACAACTGCTGGGCAGCCACATAGCGGTTTTCCACACAGAAACCACCTTGGTCCATGCCCCAGAAGGGAATACCTGAGATCGAATAGTTCAAACCGGCTGTCATCTGGGCACGCATATCCTCCCAACGGGTACCAATATCGCCACTCCAAGTGGCAGTAGAGAAGCGCTGTTCGCCAGCGAAACCACTACGGGTGAGTAAGAAAACACGGGGCTCGGAACATTGACCATTGACCATTGACGATTGACCATTGACCATTGACGATTGACCATTGACCATTGACGATTGACCATTGAGCATTTGTTTCCAAGTATTACGTTGGCCATTATAGATGGCATCGGCATTGACGGTGCTATAGGCATTAAAGTACTCCGTGGAGGTGCCTAAAGCGGTGGGACCAGAGAGGGCCTTGCGATACCACATGGGGGTACAGTCGCGCACATTGGGTTCAGAGGCATCCATCCACCAGGCGTCGACCATTGAACATTGACCATTGACCATTGAAGATTGACCATTGACCATTGACGGTTGAGAATTGAGAATTGACAATTGAGAATTGACCGTTGAGGGTTTACCGTTTACTGTTGACGGTTGAGAATACTTTTTACTTAGGCCAGTGTAGAGGGCATCGTCCATTTGGCGCCAGAACATTTTGCGGGCACCGGGGTCATAGGCATCGTAGAAGCCATTCTTATAGCCAGGACCTATCCAATCATGGATATCATCGGTGGGCGACTGGATATACATCCAACCCTTGGCATCCAACTCCTTGTAGTTATCGGTGTTGCAATAGAACTTGGGCCATACGGAGATCATGAAGCGACCATGCATCTTATGCACGTTATCCAGCATCTGCTGGGGATTGGGATAGCGTGAAGCCTCGAACTGATGGCTACCCCACTGGTCCTCAGGCCAGTAGTTCCAGTCCTGGACAATATTGTCGATGGGGATATGACGCTTGCGGAACTCAGCCAGTGTGCCTTCAATCTCCCCGGAGGTCTTATAATGCTCACGACTCTGCCAGAAGCCCAGTACCCATTTGGGATAGAGCGAGGCCTTACCGGTCAAGGTGCGATAACCAGAAACGACCTGATCGAGATTCTGACCAGCGATGAAGTAATAGTCCATATCCTTGGCCATCTCGCTCCATATGCTCAGTTGTTCACGCTCCTGCTTGCTGCGAGGCTCTGACACACGCAGACCGCAATAGGCCTCACCCCCATCGGGGCGCCACTCTATGCGCAACTGTACACGTCTGCCCTGCTGCAACTCGGTAGCAAACTTATAGGTATTGGGGTTCCAAGCTGTACGCCAGCGTTCAGGAACGACTTCCTTGCCATCGATGTAGACTTTTACGTAGCCGGAGTAATAGAGGATGAACTGGTAAAGTTGAGAATTGAGAATTGACAATTGAGAATTGACAATTTGGGGTTCGAGGAAGCCTTCGTAGGTGACGGTGGCACCCATGAGGTTGATGTCCTTGGGGAAGTTCTTGATGCCGCCATTGTCGGTCTTCAGGGCTATGGCTGATTTCTCGGGGGTGCCATACTCATAATAGATGGAGTCCTCATCACGGACCAGTTTCTTGCCTTTGGCATCGACATAAGTACCTGTGAGATGACCCTCGCGACCCTGTTTGTCGTAGAGTTTGAAGGCACGGTTGAGTTGGAGGTAATCATTGGGATTACCAAAGCGGCAATAGCTGTAGCTATCCCAAAGCAGTCCGTAGTTCTTGTTGGAGAGTACGAAAGGAATACTGACCTTGGTGTTATACTGGAACAAGTCCTCGTTCTTGCCCTTCATGTTAAACTCCTCGCTCTGGTGCTGACCCAGCCCGTAGAAAGCCTCATCCTCAGGCGAATCGAACTTCATCTGCCATGACAGGCCGTGCTTCTGTTCCTCGGGCACGGTATAGCCCGTCTTCATACCCAGTTCACGCTCGGGCACAGTAAAGTCCCAGAACTTCTTACCATCCTGGGCCTCCTTGAGCAGTTGCTTGCCAGTGGCATCAAAGAAGGTGATCTCACCTGTGGCCTTTGACACCACCGCCTTCACGTTCTTGGCCTTCACCACCACCTTGTCAGCATCCTCCGTGATGCTGTAGCTGCCCTTGGCAGGCGCTGTCTGTGGCACAATCATCAGCGATGCCGGTTTCTCAGGCAGTGCCTCCTTCGAAGTAGCCTGTACCCGAATAATGTTGTCGTTCATCACTTGCAGGCGTACCACCTTGGCACCACCCGCCTTCACTTCCTTGACAGGAATGGTCACGGAATTACCCTTGACGGTATAGTCGGCTGCCCATCCGGCAACGGTCCATAGGGTCAGCACACCCGTCATCCATGTTCTCAAATGTTTCATCATCGTTATATATTTATTCAAGTTTCGCATGTTTCACATTCTCAACTTTTAGAGGTGAGAGGTAAGTGGTGAGAGGTGAGAGATTACTTCTGACACTCCCTTTTTTTCCTATATTTTTTTAAGTTTATCCAGCTATTCTCTTACCTCTTACCTCTATCCACTCACCTCTTGAGACAGAGCAAGTGAATGTCGAGTATTTAAGTTTTAGTCTTCTATAATTTCAGCTTCCTCAATCACCTCACAGGCGGGAATGGTCACCACGATGATCGTACCGCCACCCGGATTGTCCTCTATACGGACTTCACCCTCATGAGCATCGACAATCGCCTTCACCTTATCGAGATTAGCCCCCTCGCCATTGACAATCGGGTCGAAGGCATGTTCCTTGAACTCGTCCTTGATACCGATTCCATTATCCGCAATCTGTATCTGTGCCTTGTCGCCCTGTGTGAGTGCCACACCCAGACTAATCGTACAGTCATTGGGGGCAAAGATGGCGGCATTCCGGAAGGTAATATCGAATATCTCAGCGATCTTCTCCGGGTCGAAGCTTACCTTCAATTCCTTGACGGACGACAGGAAATTCACTTTGACCGGTGTATCCGGAACAGGTGACTTGTAACGCTTGCAATAGTCACGGGCAAATTCCACCAGGTCGAGCACCTGTTTGTTTATGGGCACCTCCTCCGGTTTGTTCATGAACGGTGTCTTATTCTCAGCATGCTCATTGACCAGTTGCATACGCATCTCGTTCATCCATTGCTGTTTCTCCAGCTCACGACGCACACTCTCTGCCTCCATTCTCCGTTCATGGCGCCTGATATACCATTTCCGCCAGAACCAGAACGCCAACGCGAGCAGGATCATATAACCGAGTACCATCCAACGCGTGCGCCACAAAGGCGGACGGATGGTTACGGCAATCCGACTCTCTTGATCGCCAAACGTTCCATCGTCATTGAGCATACGGACACAGAGATAATAGGAACCCGCACGCAGACTCTGATAGCTGATATTCGGATTCACCTCCTCTGTCTTCATCCAATCGTCGTTATATCCTGCCATCCTATAGACAAAGCGGGAGCGGTTATGAATCTCACCGCTGTTACTTCCCATCTGTACCGTAAACTCCTCATCGAAACGCAGGCTCATCTCCCGACAATAGTCCAATGCCTCCTCCAGGATGACCCGTCCATCGACCTTCTCACCGACAGCCACCTCACGTCCGGAGACCTTCAGTCCACTGAACACAGGCACTTCCTTCAAGCGGCCCTTACCCATCTTCTTCGGGTCGATGATATCCAGTCCACCCTGTCCGCCAATCAGGATCTTACCGTCTTTCGTCACACAGAGGGAGCGCTGGTTATAAGGTCCTTTCTGCAGTCCGTCACGGTTATTATAGCTACGTACCACAAAGTTCCATTTCCCATTCCAGTCCTTTTGGGGAATGATGTTCGACACTCCATGGTCGGTGACAATCCACATGGTATGGCGCTGGTCTTCTGCCATACCGTTCACCGTTGACCCGAACAGTCCCGAGCGCATATCGATGAGATAGACATGGTTGTTCTTCGCATCCCAGATTGTGGCCCCTGATGCCGAGCCCTGCCACGAGAGTCCCCGACTGTCCTGCATACCGTTGATGGACATCTCCGTAATCTGGACATCGTCCTGATTGTCATTGATATTCCGGTTGATGACCTTCTTCGTACGCGGATTAATGATGGAATAGTATTTCGAGTGGGTTGCCATCAACCATCCCTTCTTGGTGGCATTGAGGGTCGAGATATAATCACTCGCCAAAACGGAGTTATGTGTTGATATGGGAACATCCATCCTCCCCGTCTTGGGATTGATGCGCTGGACACCGCTACCCAGGGTTCCAATCCAGATATATCCCCAATAGTCTTCAAAGATGGTCCATACATTGTTGTTGGCCAAGTCAGTGGGTTTTCCCGAAGCCCGATAGTTGGTCACATGACCGTTTTTGATATGGATCAGTCCCCCTTCATACGTTCCGAACCATACCGACCCGTCGCGTGCACCCAGAGAGCCCACCATCGTATTCGATGCGATACCGCTGTTCTGCTTGTCATACACCACCTGTTCCTCCGTCTGGGGGTTATAACAGATGATACCCTTGTCGTTCGTACCCAGCCAGTAGTTCCCTGCCGAGTCCACACAGATGGTATTGATATTTCCCAGTTCCAGGTTCCGGAAGTTCCGTCCACTCTCCGCATACAGGTTGACCCCGTTCATATACGAGCCAATCCACATGCGTCCCAGCTGGTCCTGATAAATCACACGCAAGGTATTGTCACTGATGGTCGATTCATCAAACTTGTCCGTCAGGAACTGACGTATCTCCTTGTTATAGCGGTCGGCAATAATCAGTCCCTGATGGTCGGTAGCTATCCACAGGCGTTTCTTCGTGTCGAGGCGCACATCCCATACGTTCATCTCCTCCGGCACGTTCTCCAAGCCCTTGGCACGAAGGAAGTCCTGCAGGGAGTGATACCACCTGCGCTGGTGATTCGGTTTTACAAACACCCTGCCCAACGTGATGGCATAGATATTCCCATGATGGTCCGTGCGCAGCTTACAGTCCTGGTTATTGACAAGCCCTTTGCGGCGCAGGTAATTGCTCTTCCAACTGATCCAGCCTTTCTCACGGTTGAAACAGAATATCTCACCGTTACTGGAGGAGACCAGCAAGCTCTTCCCAAACTCTGCGAAACCAGCCACCGCAAAGTCGTTATTGAACTGTTGCGGGCCATAGCCAAACGGATAGTGACGGAGTGTCTTTGTACGCGGACTATAATACCAGAAGCCCTCGTCATACGTCTTCACCCAGAAGTCCTTATACCGGTCGATATACAGGCGCTCAATACCCCCCTTGATACCAAATTCGTGCAGCACCACCTCCGGATGACGGTCACAACGCTCCGTCAGCGGGTCGAAAATGGTATAGTTCATGCCCTGGCGCACCCAGAATCTGCCATCATACGCCTCATAGATCTCATCGATATAGTTATTACGCAGCGTCGTAGTATCCTTCGCATACGAATAAAATGTCTTGATGCGATAGCCGTCATAGCGGTTCAGACCATATGGTGTTCCGAACCACATCTGTCCCCTGGAGTCCCTGAGCATACACAACAACTGTGAATTACTCAGTCCGTCACGGGTATCCAGACGACTGAACTTGATATCCTCAATCGCCGCCACCTTCAGGAGGGACAGCAGGAATGTCAATATGATTAAACAAATAGACCTTTTCATATATCTGTTTTAGTTTTTAGCTGTTAGCTATTGGTTAGTGGTTAGTGAATGCTTTGCAGACGTTTCACGAATCACCAGCTGCTGGGGCACGATTTCCTTATACACCTTCGTATCACCCTTGATGCTGCCCAGCAGCAACTGGCACGCCTTGATGCCCATCAACCGGGACTGGTCTTCAATGGCTGACAAGCGGGGGGTCACATATGCTGCATGCGCATCGTCCGTAAAACCAATCAGTGCCACATCCTCCGGAATGCGCAGTCCCAACTGTTTGACAGACGTAAAGGCTGCAAAGGTGATGATATCGTTGAAGGCAAGAATCGCATCCGGACGATGCTCACTCATGAGCAACTGCTGCGTAGCCTTTACTGCCACGTCATAGTCGATCTTTCCACAAACCACCAACTCACGGTCGATGGGGATATGGTTTTCGCGCAACGCCTCCAGATAGCCATGTTTACGGCGCTGCACCATGTCCAGATGGTTCGGGCCACCGATAAAGGCAATGCGCCGGCTCCCCGTGTCTATCAGGTGCTGCGTAGCCATCTGCGCCGCCTCGTCACCATTGGCCATCACACACGAGAAACGGTCAGACAGACAGGTACGCCCGAAAAACACCAACGGGATTCCCATCTCGGATATCTCTTCGAAATGACTATAATCCGTCGTCGTCTGGGCAAGACAGGCAATAATACCCTCTACGTGAAGTCCAATGAAATTGTCGATAACATGCGCCTCATCCTCAAAACTCTCATGGCTATTGGCACTGATCACGCTATAGCCCGCCCTTCGCGCCTCGTCCTCTATACCGTCCAGCACGGCAGCATAATAGTGGGTGACCAGATTAGGCACCACCACGCCAATCACCTTGGGTGCCTCCTTACGCAGGCTCTGGGCAAAAGGATTGGGGCGATAATTCATTTTCTTCGCCAAATCCTTCACACGCCGCTGCATCTCCTCCCCTATTTCAGAAGAGTTCCGTAAAGCCCGACTGACAGTGGCAATGCTGACATTCAGCTCCCTTGCCAGGTCCTTCAGGGATGTCCTATGTTGCTTCTTGTTATTCATCAAGTGCAAAAATAGACAATTTCACGCAATTACGCAAACGTTTACGGTATTTTTTTTGACTTTTCCGAACAAAATATCAAAAAATATGCCTATCTTTGCAACGAAAATCAGAATGAGTAATGAATAGTTGATAATAAGTTAGTTAGAATTTGAAGGTAGGAGTTGTCGCGAGACAATTCCTACTTTTTTTTCTCAGGAATATCAAATGTAATACTCCGCAGAATCGACAAGTCCTGCCCGAAGGGCATATTTTGTAGCTTCATGAACATTGTTGACACCCAGTTTCCTGAAGATATTCTTACGATGGGTATTCACCGTATGAAAACTGGAAAAGCGCCGCTCCGCAATTTCCTTGGTCGTCAGTCCCAACGCAATATCCTTCAGGATCTCCATCTCCGTGGGAGTCAGTTTCACATCCTCCTCCACCCTCACCGCCTGGGGCGTCAACAACAGTTCCGTCATCCGCTGACAGATATACCGCTGGTGACGCTGCCCATATATCAAGCACTCCCGGATTTCCTGAATAGGCGACTCTTTCAGCAAAATACTGAAACGGGGGGAAACGGCTAATACCCTGCGGACAAAATCACTGGAGAGATCCACGCTGAAAAGGATCCACTGCACTTGCGGGAAACGCTGATAGAGGATTTCCAGTTCCTCCACGTCATTGATATCAAAGAGCGTATAATCCAGGACGACCACCGCATCAGGATGTTGTCTCAGTTGTTCTATCAACTCTGTTTTGTCCTCCGCACGACGCATCTCCGTGCCGGCAATCTCCTGACAGACATACCTCATGCCTGCCCTTGTAATGTCTTGGTTATCTGCTAAAGCTACATACATATTTCTTTTACAATCACCTAACCATCAAGCCTTTCCTCTCGATATCACCAGAGCCACGAATGGTCTGGGTCAACTTCTTGGCAGAACCCGTCAGGGTGATGTCACCAGAGCCCACCAACCGGCAATCGATGATGCCACACTGGTCGCTATGCACCTTGATATCCCCTGAGCCCTTGAGTTCCAGCTGGGTCTTTCTCGCGTGTTTCTGATTCATCTTCACATCCCCAGAACCCACCAATTCCACCGAGGAATACTGGGTTGTCACGTTCTTGATCTCCACATCGCCAGAGCCCACCAAAGAGGTCTTAACAGCGTCACAGATCACCTCATCAAAAACGATATCACCGGAACCTTTCAACCTGATATCCAGGTTGTCCGTGTCCACCTGTCCCTTACTCTCGAAATCGCCAGAGCCATTCACCTCCACGCCAATCAGGTCGGGAGAGGTCACATAGACCGTCACCTCACCGCCTTTGATGGTCTTCAAGGAAAAGATACTATGATCCTTCATGCTGACGACCAGGCAATTTCCTTCCACCCGTGTCTCCACTTTCTTCATCACCTTTTGAGGGGCTTTCACACGGACCGACCATGTCTTACCCTGGATATACTTGATGTCAGGCGAGCCTACCAGACGAATACGCTCAAAACCTTTCAACTGACGATTCTCCTCTGCCTTGCCATTACCGGCAAAGGCATAGAGATGAGCACTGAACAATATGGCGAGAACAGCCACCACGAATACAAACAACTTCTTCATAATCCGATTCTTTTTAAATGTTTTCTATCGGTTAGACGAGATGAAAGAGCAAAAAGTTGCAGCATCCTAAATTTCATTTTAAAAGGTGAAGTGCAAAGTCATCCGGAAGCCCCGTTTATGAGCCGTCGAATAATCGTTGTAATTCAAACGACGCACGTATTCCACATGAAGTACCTTGAAGATATTATGAATACCGACAGACACTTCCCAATAAGGACGCTTGGCATCCATCAAGTTAGCATACTCCGGGAATGCCATCAACAAAGCGTCATCCGCATGCTCAGGAAGGAAAGGATTATTCTTGTCAGACAAGCCTCCCCATAACATCTTAAAGCCTATGTATTCACGCCATTTCAACTTCTTCAGGAACGGGATACGGTTAAAAATCTTTCCGTTCAGGTCCCATGCGAAAACCGCAGAGACAAAGCGGTCGTTCAGGAACTCCATATTGTCTATCAGACAGAACGTGTTTTTCTGAAGGATATAAGACAAATTGGTCTCTGGCATACAGAGCAATGGGAAAGGCACCTTATTCCACTGGATACCCCCCTTCACATACAGGTCTATCTTTCCCCAGCTGTTCAACCAGAGTCGTTGGGTGACACTTAGTTCACTGTAATTATAGTTGTAATCTCCACCCAAGAAGCCCTTGATTCCAAGCGTATGGCTCAAATTGAAGACAGGCGCATCCCGGTTTACCTTCTTACGCCGCTGCTTCGTATTAATATAGGTGGTGCCAGGACTGTATTCCAGTTCTGCACGGATTTCCGTGGTACGGAACTGCTGAGAGGGACGCGGCCCCTCCGTCCAACGGTTGTACACGTCCATAGGCGTGAAATAAAGGTCGCCACAGGCCTCATTTTCCTCCGTCTTCAAACTGACGATGGTCTTTAACCCGATTTTCTCCTCCCACTCAAAAGCAAGTTGCTGACGATTATAGAACATCATCGCCTTCACCTTACTCCACTTAAAGGCCGTAAACATATTATCCTTATCCGTCTGCAGGAACTTATCCGAAGGAGATGCCACATCATAGGTGGAGATAAACGTCAGTGTACGCCTAGGGAACTCACGGGGCAGGTATTCCTTCTCATTCAACGAATAGGTCACTTCGCCTTTATAATAATTCTTATTCGATTTCCAGCCATGGGCCACATAGCCTGAGAAGAACCAATGCTTGTTCAGGTTTGCGGTTGTCTGGGCACTAAAACGCGTACGGAAGCCATCAATGAAGTTCTTGGAGATGATTGTATTGACAGGACCGATATCCACCTTTGACGGATTACCGGTCTCAATATAGTTCTCTATCAAGGCTTTCAGTGCAAACATCACATACTTAAAGCCTTTCATCGACTTAAAGCCTTCGACAAATTCTTTCATGCCACTCTCGCCTTTCGTGAGTTCCACCTGACGATATTGTGCCCAGAAAAGGTCACCATGTGAAGAGGCATCTGGAGCCACGACATCCCTTTTCCCCTTAAACAGATGAGGCGACAGTTCATCGAACGCATAATCCGTCAAGCGGGTATTCCGGATGACAATGGCCTTTTGCAAAAAGCTAACAACCTCTATCTCCACAATCATGTCGTCTACCGACAGCACCCATTCTCCGGTGGGCAATCTCACAAATTCCTGATTGATACGGAGGTTCTCGACAAAATTGACATCACTCTGTCGGGGGATGGACAAGTCACAACGCTTCACCTGATAACTGGAGTCTTTCAGGATATAGATATCACCCCGGAAGCCAAAGTCCTGCATATTATTGGGCAGGAAATGCAGGTGAATACAACTGTCACGGTCCACCTGCACGGTATCCTCAATATAGAAGCGATAGAAGCCAATAGCTCCACGACCTATGGGTGAGGTGAAAGGACGCTGCAACAAACGGACCTGGTCATCATAGATATTCACATCCGTAAAGATGTCCTTCATCATCGTATTCATGATGTCACCCGTCTGAAACAGATCACCGATTCCAGAGGAGTTCTGTCCTATAATGATGTTCTTCTCGTCGTGGGGATGACGGCGATAGAGTTTCTGCGTTACCGTCTCGTCAACGGATATCGGTAATATCAGTTTATTATTATACGGACAGGGCTCTATCTGATTCAGAATCCACTTCTTCTTACGGAAGATGGAGTTTTTCATCTGCTCTGGCGTAATATCATTTCCCGCCAGCGTGAGCTTCTGGTATTTATTATACTGGTAATAGTCCTTGTTCGACAGATTCGTCAGCCGCTTATGCGCGATCACCTGACGCATCAGTTCCACGGCCGGATTATTCTTACGACTATATCGCTGGCGCTTTGACCTGACCGTCACATTCTGCAACTGTCTCACATCCGGTTGCAAATGGACGTCTATCTTCACCGGTGTACGGTCTTCCATCGCTATTGTTTGGGGCACATAACCAACAGCACTGAAGGTCAAGTTCAGACCCACCATTTTCTGGATCACATAACGGCCGTCAAGTCCGGACACCACAGCCACGGAATGGCCCTTATACGACACCGTCACAGACGGGATGGCCTCTTTGGTCTCTGCATCCCTGATAACACCGGATATCAATTGCTGCGCCTGAATAGGAAGGCACAACAACCAAACAATCAGCGTTATCCATAATCTGCTCATGACTTATATGCCTATTTCAACAGGGAAGGTCCACCCAGAATGTAGAGCCTTTCCCAAATACCGACTCTACACCGACAGTGCCTTCCAACACATTTGCCAGACTACGACAAATACTCAGTCCCAGGCCTGTGCCTGCTACGAAATCATCCACTTTCACAAACCGCTCAAAGAGATGTTCATTACATTTGTCTTCCGGAATACCCTTGCCCGTATCGCTCACCCATATCCTGACCCTCGCATCATGCTTCTCGTAACCCATACAGACACTGCCAGCATCTGTGAATTTCACCGCATTATTCATATATTGGTTCAGGATTTCCTTCAAACGGTCGCGATCCGTCTTAATCGTGTCGTTTCCTGCAGACTCTTCCACAAAGACCTCCAATCCCTTATCCACACACAACGGTAGGTATTTATCGACCAGCTCACGAAACAGAGGCAACAGTTCAGTATCTTCCTTCACGATATGACCACTGTTGCCGGCCTCCAATCTACTGATATTCAACATATCGTCAAACAGTCGGAGCAAATGGGCATTATTCTGTTTTATCAACTTGATCAGTTCATTTCTTTCTTCCTCACTTTGTGCCATAGGAAGCACATCGCTGAAACCGACGATTGCATTCAAAGGAGTACGTACCTCATGCGTGATATTAGCCAAGAAGGCAGATTTCAAACGGTCACTCTCCTCCGCACGATTACGGGCTTCCATCAAATCCGCCTCCAAATGCTTCTGTTCGTCAATACGCCGGGTTGTTCCTACAATCGTCAACGGCTTACCATGAACACTACGTTTATCGACCGTGGCAAAGATTTCAGACCAATAAACCTTGTCACTATTCGGCACACTCATCTGGTATTGGATATGTACCTCATCCTTACGGCCCTCCAGAATATCCGCCAGTACCCCTTTGAATTCCTGCAGATACTGGGGGTTCATATTCTTATAAAGGACATCCAACAAGGTTCCTTTTTCAAATGGGAGGCTATCCGTTTCTTTACGATAGTCATTTTCCAGGGTAAAAGTAGCTGTCGGAACATCATAACGCCAGGTAGAAAGACACATGGACTTCAATACCAGATCGTATTCGATATTATGTTGCTGAATCTTTGACAATTGAGCCAGTTCACGACTTAACTGGCGGTGCCGTTTCAACAGACTGACAAGGAGGGCCAAACAAGCGATAACGACAGGGACACCTATTACCCATACCAAAATATCTATCCTCATCAAGGAACTGATATTGAGCAGTAATGTATTAGCCATATCTATCATCATCACAGATGTCCATTAACAATTGGTGGCAAAATTACACAAAAGATTTAAAATAATGAAGAAAAAGTCGGTTTTTCTTTGTATTTTATTCGATTTGCACTATCTTTGCACCATATTTATATAAATATATCATGACACAAGATTTTGAACTCATCGCCAAGACCTTCATGGGTCTTGAGCCTGTCTTGGCGAAAGAACTGACGCAACTGGGCGCAGAGAATGTACAAATAGGACGCCGCATGGTTTCCTTTACAGGTAATAAGGAGTTGATGTATCGTGCCAATTTCCAGTTGCATACTGCCATTCGAATTTTAAAACCCATCAAGCATTTCAAGGCTCTTTCCGCAGATGATGTCTATGAAGGAGTAAAAACGGTTGACTGGACAGCATATCTGGACCTGGACACGACCTTCGCTGTTGACTCGGTCGTTTTCTCTGACGAGTTCCGTCATTCGAAATTTGTGACCTACAAAGTCAAGGATGCCATTGTCGACCAATTCCGTGAAAAGACAGGTAAGCGTCCTAATATCTCTATCACCAATCCGGATATCCGACTGAATATCCATATTGCAGAAGACAAATGTACGCTTTCCTTGGATTCCAGTGGTGAGTCACTTCACCGTCGCGGCTATCGTCAAGAATCTGTCGAGGCGCCCTTGAACGAAGTACTTGCTGCTGGCATGATCCTGATGACCGGTTGGCAAGGAGATACCGATTTCATTGATCCGATGTGCGGCAGTGGCACCTTACTCATCGAGGCAGCACTGATCGCGCATAACATGGCCCCTGGACTCTTCCGCAAGGAGTTCGCTTTCGAAAAATGGAAAGATTTCGACCGCGACCTCTTCGATGAGATTTACAACGACGACTCCAAGGAACGGGAGTTCAAGCACCATATTTATGGCTATGATATTGACATCAAGGCTGTCAATACAGCCCGTCTGAATGTCCGTGCAGCTGGACTGACGAATGACATCACTGTAGCAGAACAAGACTTCAAGGATTTCACTCAGCCCAAGCAGAAGAGTATCCTGGTAACGAATCCACCCTATGGGGAGCGCATTTCCACTCCCGATCTGTTGGGAACATACAAGATGATCGGTGAACGACTGAAACACCAGTTCATGAATAATGATGCCTGGGTGTTAAGCTATCGGGAAGAATGTTTCGATCAGATAGGTCTGAAACCCTCTATCAAGATACCCCTCTTCAACGGCAGTCTGGAATGTGAGTTCCGCAAATATCAGATCTTCGACGGGAAAATGAAAGATTTCCGTGCGGAAGGCGGTATCATGAAGACGGAAGAGGAAAAGCGCCAAATGGCAGAAAAACGTCGTTTCAGGCAAAACCGTGAGTTTAAGAAACGGATAGAGGAGCAGGAAGAGAATGAGGAGGCAGACATCCGCTCTTTCAAGTTCCGTTCTCTGGAGAAGAAGGAACCCAAGAAACCCAGAGAATCCAGAGATGCCAAGTCCTCTCGCGATTTCAAGAAACCTTATAAAAAGAACAACCGACGATATCGTGACCATGATGAAGATTAAACACTGGGTAGCATTAGCTATTCTCTCACTTTTCACCGTTTACCTCTCACCTCTCACCATGAGTGCCCAAGACAGACTTTTCACTTTGGAGGACCTCAACTACGGTGGCAAAAACTACCGTAACCTTCAACCTCAGAACCTATGGCTGACCTGGTGGGGTGACCAGCTGATACAGACAGATATAGAGGAGTGCTATACCATTGATACCCAAACAGGCAAGAAAACCACGCTCTTCACACTTGACGACATCAACAAATGGGCAAAAAGCGATGATACAAAATACGTACGCCATTTGATGAATGCCACATTCCCCTATCCTGACAAGCCCATCGTGGCAGTAGGCAACAGGAAGGCCTACGTACTGATTGACTTTCAGACCAAGGAAGTCATCTGGCAGGATAGTATCTCAGGACAGGAGGCCAACGACTGGAATTCCACATCGAGAGCCACAGCCTACGTAGAGGACCACCAGTTGTTCGTGGCAGACCATCAAGGGAAAAAACATCAACTCTCCACAGACGGCAGTCGTGACATCGTCTATGGACAGTCCGTCCATCGTAATGAGTTCGGCATAGAAAAAGGAACCTTTTGGAGTCCTGACGGGCAGCGACTGGCATTCTATCGTATGGACCAAAGCATGGTGACAGACTATCCGCAAGTGGAGGTGGACACCCGCATCGCAACCCATGAGCCTGACAAATACCCAATGGCAGGTGAAACCAGCCACATCGTAGCCGTAGGCATCTATGATATCAACACGGATCAGACGATTTACCTGCAAACAGGTGATCCTACAGACCGTTATTTCACGAATATCGCCTGGAGTCCTGATTCAAAAACCATCTATCTGTTTGAGCTCGACCGTGACCAAAAAGACTGTCAACTTGTCAGCTATGATGCGGCTACAGGAGAAAAGAAAGCAGCACTCTATAGGGAGACCAGCGACAAATACGTAGAACCGCTGCATCCCATCCAGTTCCTGCCCTGGGATGCCACGAAGTTCATCCTACAGAGTCAGCGCGACGGCTATAACCATCTCTATCTATACAACGTAAAAGGAGAACTCGTCAAGCAACTCACCCGTGGAGCATGGGTGGTACAGGAGGTGCTGGGCTTCAACGAGCAACAGAAAAGCATCCTATATGCCTCTAATGAGGTGCACCCGCTGCAACGTAACACCTATAGCGTCCATATCGCCACAGGTAAGCGAACACTACTTGACAACGGACGTGGTTCTCACCATGCCATGGTGTCTGGAAGCGGATACTATTTCTACGACAGATATACAGCACCTGACGTGCCACGTAACATTGACCTCGTGGAGGTGAAGACAGCAAAGACACAACGTCTGTTGACTGCAGAAGACCCCTGGAAAGGCTATCAGCAACCCATCTTCGAAAGCGGAAGCATCAAGGCTGCAGACGGTGAGACTAACCTTTACTACAGAATGGTGAAACCTCATGACTTCGATGCCACGAAAAAATATCCCACCGTGGTCTATGTCTATGGCGGTCCTCATGCCCATAACGTAGAAGCGACATGGCACTGGCACAGTCGGTCATGGGAGACCTATATGGCCCAGAAGGGGTATATCGTCTTCATCCTCGACAACAGAGGCAGTGAGAACCGTGGGCGTGACTTTGAGCAGGCGACTTTCCGTCAACTGGGTCAAATAGAGATGCAAGACCAGATGAAGGGAGTGGACTATCTGCGTTCCCTGCCCTACATCGATATGGACCGACTGGGTATTCATGGTTGGTCATTTGGCGGTTTTATGACTATCTCGCTGATGCTGAACTATCCCGATGTGTTCAAGGTGGGAGTGGCTGGCGGACCTGTCATTGACTGGAAATGGTATGAGGTGATGTATGGTGAGCGGTATATGGATACGCCACAGACCAATCCGGAGGGCTACGAGAAGACTTCGCTGCTTGCGAAGGCCAAGAACCTGAAGGGCAAGCTTCAGATTATTACGGGTTATAACGACAAGACCGTTGTACCACAACACTGTCTGGCGTTCCTGAAGGCCTGCATAGAGGCTGGCACCCAACCCGACTTCTTTGTTTATCCTGGTGAGCCGCATAACATGCGGGGACATGCCAGTGTGCATCTGCATGAGCGCATTACCCAGTATTTTGAAGAATACCTTAAATAATTCATAATGCTTAATGCATAATTCATAATGCATAATTCATAATGCTTAATGCATAATTCATAATGCATAATTCATAATTATGAAAGAAGAACAGATATTAGTCCGCATCACAGGGCAAGACCGTCCTGGACTGACGGCAAGCGTCATGGGCATCTTAGCCAAATATGACGCACAGATATTGGATATCGGACAAGCCGACATCCACGCTACGCTCTCGTTAGGTATCCTTATCCGTATGGATGATACAAAATCGGGATTTGCCATGAAGGAATTGTTGTTCAAGGCGACCGAACTAGGCGTGAACATCGGTTTCTCACCGATTAGCGACGATGAATATGAAGACTGGGTGAGTCATCAAGGCAAGAACCGCTACATCCTCATGGTGCTGGGAAGACAGTTGGAAGCACGCCAGATACAAGCTGCCACCCAGATTCTGGCTGACCAAGGACTGAATATCGACTCCATTCTGCGCCTGACAGGTCGTAAGAGCATCAAACAGCTCGACAAGCATACCCGTGCCTGTATCCAGTTCTCCCTGCGTGGCGAGCCTGCCAACCGACAAGAGATGCAGTCGGAACTCATGAAACTGTCAGCGGAAATGGGCATTGACTTCTCATTCCAGCGTGACGATATGTTCCGTCGTATGCGACGCCTCATCTGTTTCGATATGGACTCCACGCTCATCCAGACGGAGTGTATTGATGAACTGGCAGAACGCAATGGTGTGGGAGCTGAAGTTCGTGCTATTACAGAAAGTGCCATGCGTGGTGAGATAGACTTCAAAGAGAGTTTCACCCGTCGTGTGGCTTTGCTGAAAGGACTTGACGTCAGTGTCATGCAGGACATTGCCGAGCACCTGCCCATCACGGAGGGTGTAGACCGGCTGATGAATATCCTGAAGACCTGTGGTTATAAGATTGCCATCCTCAGCGGAGGATTCACCTATTTCGGAGAACACCTGCAACGGAAATACGGCATCGATTATGTGTATGCCAACGAGTTGGAAATTGGTGAGGATGGAAAACTGACAGGTCGCTATGTGGGTGAGATTGTAGATGGGCACCGTAAAGCAGAGTTGCTGAAACTGATTGCCCAGGTTGAGAAAGTGAATCTGGCCCAAACCATAGCCGTAGGTGATGGAGCCAATGACCTCCCGATGATCAGTGAGGCAGGTCTGGGTATTGCCTTCCATGCCAAGCCCCGTGTGGTGGCCAATGCCAAACAAAGCATCAATACCATCGGACTTGACGGTGTACTCTACTTCCTCGGATTTAAGGATTCGTATTTAGGAGAACAAGGAAAATTGTAACAAATATCAAAATAACAAAGATGAAGATACTATTATTAGGCAGTGGTGGACGTGAGCATGCACTGGCCTGGAAAATCGCTCAAAGTGAAAAATGTGAGAAACTGTATATTGCACCAGGAAATGCTGGTACTGCCAATTGTGGTACGAACATACCGATGAAGGCTGATGACTTCGAGGTCATCAAACAATTCGTGGTGGCTAAGGATATCAATATGGTGGTGGTTGGTCCCGAAGACCCCTTGGTAAAGGGCATCTACGACAACCTGAAACAGGACGAGCGTACCAAGGACATTCCCGTGATTGGTCCATCTAAGGCTGGTGCTGTATTGGAAGGCTCAAAAGACTTCGCCAAGGCTTTCATGCAGCGTCACCACATTCCCACAGCCCGTTATCAGACCTTTGACGGTGAGCATCTTCAGGAGGGGCTGGCATTTCTAGAGACGCTAGAAGCACCCTATGTCCTCAAAGCTGACGGTCTGTGTGCCGGTAAGGGTGTACTCATTCTCCCCACCCTCGACGAAGCCAAGAAGGAGTTGAAAGAGATGCTAGGTGGTATGTTCGGCAATGCATCGAGCCGTGTGGTTATCGAGGAATTCATGAGCGGCATCGAGTGTTCTGTGTTCGTGCTGACCGATGGAGACCATTATAAGATACTGCCCGAAGCCAAAGACTATAAGCGTATCGGTGAGCATGACACCGGTCTGAACACGGGAGGAATGGGCAGTGTGACACCTGTACCCTTTGCCACGAAGGAATGGATGCAGAAAGTAGAGGACCGCATTATCCGTCCGACTGTTGAGGGCCTGAAAGCTGATGGCATCGATTACAAGGGTTTCATTTTCTTCGGACTGATTAACAGGACAAATACGCCCAACGGGGAACCCGAGCCTTACGTCATCGAGTACAACTGTCGTATGGGAGACCCAGAGACAGAGAGTGTGATGCTACGATTGAAGAGTGACCTTGTTGACCTGTTTGAGGGTGTGGCAGAAGGCAATCTCGACCAGCGCGCTATTACATTCGACGAGCGTGCTGCTGTCTGTGTGATGCTGGTAAGCGGCGGCTATCCGCAGGAATACAAGAAGGGGTATCCCATCACAGGCATTCCTCTCACCTCTCACCTCTCACCACTCACCTCTGACACCATTGTCTTCCATAGTGGAACGGCATTAAAAGACGGACAGGTTGTCACCAACGGTGGTCGTGTCATCGCTGTTTCTTCTTATGGAAAAGACAAAGCAGAAGCTTTGCAAAAGTCTTTCGAAGAAGCACAGAAAATACAATTTACCGATAAGTATTTCCGTCGTGACATTGGAGCAGACCTTTGAGAAGGCTAAAGTGATGAGTGAAGAGTGAAAAAGTGAGGAAGAAACGATTACAGAACAAGGTTGCGGAAAGCAGACTGACACTACCATTCGCCTCATTATATGCGATAGGCATTTGGTTGCTTTGCGGACTGACTCAAGAAGGCTGGTGGATACAGTTCGGCTGTTTTTCCCTCTCAGCTTTCTTGATGTTGGTACTTAACAATACCAATGCGCTTATCCGTATCTATTCCAGAATGGTATCAAGCGCCTTTTTAGTACTCTCCTGTACCGCCTGTTTCCTGTTTCCCACCCTTCTGGAATCTATCTGTCAACTTTTTTGTATTGCGACTTACTTGATTTTGTTCTACACTTATCAAGACAAGAATTCCGCAGGACTGACTTATTATGGATTCCTATGCATTGGACTGGTTAGTCTCTGCGAGATCCATATGATCTATTATATCCCCATCCTTTGGCTGATGATGTTGACTAAACTGCAATCACTTTCCTGGAGGACTTTTCTCTCATCACTGATGGGACTGGTCACGCCCTACTGGTTTGTGGCTTGCTGGTTTTTATATCAGGAAGATTTCGCACCACTCATCGCACATTTCAAACAGTTAACCGACTTCTGCCTTCCATTCGATTTCTCCTGTCTCAGTACCAGTCAGCTAGTAACGGTTGTCTTTCTCTTCATCATTGCCATCATTGGTATGGTACATTATTGGCGGACCAGTTACCAAGACAAATTCCGTATTCGCCAACTGTATGATATCTTTATCTGGATGGATTTACTGACTTTTCTGTTTTTCTGTCTTCAGCCACAACATGCCACCATCCTGATACGTCTAATGATCATCAATACCACCCCACTGGTAGCCCACTTCATCACCCTCACTCAGGAACGAGTGACCAATATCATTTTCTATATCATTACCATTTCGGCACTAGCCATAACGATCTATCATTTATGGATGTTATCATCGCTCTTCTGATTAGTTACGGCTACTGGGGCATGCTTATCACTGCTTTTATCGCCGGCTCATTCTTCCCTTTCTCCAGCGAGGCTGTCATGATGGGACTTCTGGCTGCAGGACTGGACCCTTGGCTACTGATTGTCTATGGTACCATTGGTAATGTGGCTGGTGGTATGTTCAACTTCACCATCGGACACATGGGAAAGCTGGAATGGATAGAGAAATACCTGCATGTCAGTCAGGAGAGCCTTGACAAAGCGACACGCTTCATGGGCGGCAGAGGAGCCTGGATGGGATTCTTCGCCTTCGTACCCATCCTCGGAAGTGCCATCACCATTGTCTTGGGACTGATGCGTGCCAACATCCCTATCTCCATCCTGAGTATCACCATTGGCAAATTCCTGCGTTATGTGGTCCTTATTTATGGTGCGAACCTTCTTATTGGTTAAAAAAAAATAATGTTCAATGGTCAATGGTCAATGGTCAATATAAAAGCATTACCTTTGCAGGTTAGAATAAAAAACTTAACAATAATAATGAAAAATTTTAGACTGGTAGACAATCTTCTCGGATGGGTCAGTTTCCTGATTGCAGCCTTCGTCTATTGTTCTACGATTGAGCCAACAGCCTCTTTCTGGGATTGCCCGGAATTTATCTCTACAGGTTATAAACTTGAAGTCGGTCACCCACCCGGTGCCCCGTTCTTTATGTTGACGGCAAACCTATTCTCACAGTTCACCAGCGACCCCACACAGGTGGCACGGATGGTGAATATGATGAGTGCGCTGCTTTCTGCCGCCACCATCCTGTTCTTGTTCTGGACCATCTCGCACCTGGTGCGCCGTCTGCTTGTCAAGGACTGGAGTGAGTTGACACTGGCCAAGACCATCGCTATTGAGGGTTCTGCCATGGTGGGTGCATTGATTTATACCTTCAGTGACACGTTCTGGTTCTCAGCTGTTGAAGGTGAGGTATATGCCTATTCCTCTGCCTTCACCGCTGTAGTATTCTGGCTGATACTGAAATGGGAAGACCATGCTGACGAGCCTCATAGCGACCGTTGGCTGATCTTGATTATGTATATGACAGGCTTGAGCATCGGTGTCCACCTGCTCAACCTGCTCTGTCTGCCAGCCATTGTACTGGTTTATTACTATCGTAAGTTCCCACAGAGCCTACCCAGGAAAGATCTTTATGGCTCTTTGATCGCCTTAGGAATCTCTATCGTGATTCTTGCTGCTGTACTCTATGGTGTAGTACCAGGCATCGTACAAGTGGGCGGCTGGTTTGAGCTATTGTTCGTCAACGTCCTCGGTTGTCCGTTCAATACGGGCGAGATTATTTATATCTTCCTGTTGATAGCCATTACCATCTGGGCCATCTACGAGACCCACCGTGATGTCAGTGAGAAGAAACAGAACATCGCTTTTCTCATGTCCGTTGCCATGTTGGGTATTCCGTTCTACGGACACGGCTGGTCGGCAGTCATCATCGGTATCGTGGTATTAGCCGTCATGTGGTTTATCCTGCAATACAAGCAGAAAGACGGACTCCTTGTCACGTCCCGTATCAAGAACACATCGCTGCTCTGTATGCTGATGCTGATGATTGGCTATTCTTCCTATGCCCTGATTGTCATCCGCTCATCGGCCAACCCACCAATGGACCAGAACTCGCCGGAGGATATCTTCACCTTGGGTGAGTATCTTGGACGCGAACAATACGGTCAGCGTCCACTGTTCTACGGACAGGCATATACCTCCCAAGTAGCCTTGGAGAAAGACGGCGAGTATTGCAGACCTGTTATGAAAAAGGGAGCCCCCGTCTGGCAGCGCAAAGAAAAAGCCTCTCCTGATGAGAAGGACGAATACTTCGTTGTACGCAACAAAGATGAATACCAATATGCCCAGAACATGTTCTTCCCTCGTATGTATAGTTCAGCTCACCGTGCTGCTTACGAGAGTTGGATGGGTGGCAGCATTGACGGGCATGAGGAGATGTATGACCGCTGTGGTGAGATGATCAACGTCAAGGTTCCCAACCAGGTGGAGAATATACGTTTCTTCCTCTCCTATCAGTGTAACTGGATGTACTGGCGCTATTTCATGTGGAACTTTGCTGGTCGTCAGAACGACATACAAGGTAATGGCGAGTTGGAGCATGGCAACTGGCTCAGCGGTTTCGATTGGTTTGACAACTGGCGCTTAGGTGACCAGAACACCTTGCCTGACGAGTTGAAGGAGAACAAAGGCCATAATGTGTTCTATTGTCTGCCATTATTGCTCGGACTTATCGGACTGTTCTGGCAGTCATGGTACACCCGTAAGAACCGCATCACTGTCGATGGCAAGGAAAAGACAGAGATCGAACCCGTTGGCATCCGCCAGTTCTGGGTAGTCTTCTTCCTGTTCTTTATGACCGGTCTTGCCATTGTCATCTATCTGAATCAGACCCCCATGCAACCGCGTGAGCGTGACTATGCCTATGCCGGTTCGTTCTATGCCTTCGCCATTTGGTGTGGTATGGGTGTTGCAGCACTCTTCGACTTGATAAGGGAAAAGGTAAAAGTAAATAGTGAAAAATTTGCTACCGCTATGGCAGCTATTGTCTGCATTGCTTGTCTCTTCGTTCCCATCCAGATGGCATCCCAGACTTGGGACGACCATGATCGCAGCGGACGCTATACCTGTCGTGACTTCGGACAGAACTATCTGATGTCCCTGCAAGATGAAGGCAATCCGATTATCTTCACCAACGGTGATAACGATACCTTCCCCTTGTGGTATAACCAGGATGTAGAAGGAGTGCGCACTGATGCCCGTGTCTGCAACCTCTCTTATCTGCAGACCGACTGGTATATCGACCAGATGCGCCGTCCTGCCTATGATTCCCCGTCAGTACCTATCTCTTGGGAACGTATTGAATACTGTTCTGGTACCAATGAGTATGTGAGCATCGAGCCTGACATGAAACAGGCCATACTTGATTTCTATAAGCAGAACCCGGAAGAGGCTCGTCAGCAGTTTGGCGAGGACCCCTTTGAACTGAAGAACGTCCTGAAATACTGGGTACGCTCAAAGAACAAGGAACTGCATGTCATTCCTACAGACACCCTCTATATGACCATCGACAAGGAGGCTGTGCGCCAAAGCGGTATGATGATGGCCACAGACTCCATCCCTGACAAGATGACCATCTCTCTGAAGGGTAAGTCAGCCCTCTACAAGGGCGATCTGATGATTCTGGAGATGCTTTCCGAATGTAACTGGAAGCGTCCTATCTATGTGGCTGTCAGTGTCGGTGATGAGAACTACATCAACTTAGGCGACAATACCGTCACCGAAGGACTTGCCTACCGCATCACCCCCTTTACCACCAATGCTGAAGGAGCTAAGAATTTCGATACCAAGCGTACTTACGACAATGTGATGCACCGCTTCAAGTTCGGTGGTGTCAACACCAAGGGAGTCTATCTCGACGAAACCGTTATGCGCATGTGCTACACCCACCGCCGTATCATGGCAAAACTCGCCATCCAGCTGGTGAGTGAAGAAAAAGACAAAGAGGCCGCAGAGGTGTTGAGATACTGTGAGAAGATGCTTCCCGAATACAATATTCCGCACAATTATACCTCTGGTTCACTCGACATGGCACGTGCCTGGGCAGCCATCGGAAATCAGCAGGAGGCCATGAAACTCATCAACCTGCTCTGGAAGAATTCCGCTCAGTATGTGGCATGGTACTGCAACCTTGACGACCAGCAATTCAACCTGTCGGAAGACAGTTGCTATATGCATCTCTATATTCTCAACCAGCTCCTGCAATTGGGTGAGACCATTGATGAGAAATGGGGCGAGAAGCATGAGACCATCATCAACAACATGCTGGATGCTTTCCAAGGAAAGGGAGGTAATCTGGGAGGACAAGGACAATAAAACTATGATTATCGAGCAACCGGCAATATGGTTGCGCTGGCTATACCCCAGGGCAATTTGGAGAATGAACCGTCAGGAGAAGGCAGTCTATCTGACCTTCGATGACGGTCCCATCCCTGAGGCCACTCCGTTTATCCTTGACACCCTCAAGCACTATGACATCAAGGCCACCTTCTTCATGGTGGGTGACAATGCCCGTAAGTATCCGGAACTGCACCAACGCGTCGTTGACGAAGGACACCGCATCGGTAACCACACCCATAACCACATCAGCGGTTTTCGTCATAGCATCAAGGAATACAGCTATAACGTCGAGAAGGCCAATGCCTATCTGCACACCAATCTCGTGCGTCCTCCCCATGGTTGGATGCGTCTGAGCCAGTATGCCTGGCTGTCACGTAAATTTCGTATTGTGATGTGGGATTTGGTAACCCGCGACTATTCGAAGTGGATGACAGCTGAGGATGTGCTTAATAATGTGAAACGTTATGTACGTAACGGCAGCATCATCACTTTCCACGACTCTCTCAAATCCATAGAAAAACTACGCATAGCCTTGCCCAAGTCCATTGAATGGCTTCAAGCAGAAGGCTATGCGTTCAAAGTCTTCGATACCGTCTAGCACGGACGCTTCTTAGGCAGGTTAAAGACATCCTGCACTTCCTTCATTTGTTCCTCCGTCATACCGTCGGGTTCAGAACCCATGGCCTTGGCACACATATAGATGTTGGCAGCCTTGCAAAGCACATCGGTTTGGTCGAAAGCATCCATGATATCCACTCCGACGGCCACCGTACCATGTTTCTCCCACATCACTACATCGTGGGTCTTGATCTGCTCTAGCGTAGCCTCAGCCAGCGCTACAGATGAAGGCAAAGCGTAAGGTACGATGCCAATACCCAGAGGTGCAAAGGCCAGTGTCTCCGGAATCATGGACCACAGCACGCGCGTCATCTCATCACCCTTCAGGAAACGCTGGATATGACTCATGGCTACCAGTTCGATGGGGTGCGTATGCAGCGTAGCCTTGTAGCACGAACCTGTCTCCAGCAGATAGTTCTGCAGAGCCAGATGGGTAGGCAACTCACTAGTTGGTACCACATTCTCGTCAGCAATGACCACATACGAGGCGCAGTCGTCCAAGATGCGGATGATGCTTCCGTTCTGCATGGGTTCCTTGGCGAGGTCACGCATGCGCTTGCCCGTACCTTTACAATAGAAGTACTTGCCCTTCAACTGGGGCAGTACCATACCAATCTGTTTCACTTCCGAGATGGGCTTCATGGCCTTGCATTCGTCGTCCATAAACTCAGTAACATTGACGGTGATGTTACCACCGTTACGCTCAGCCCATCCTTTCTGCCAGAGGTAACCAGTGACCTCCGCAATCTGCTCAACAACCGCTTTCAATCCTTCGCGGCCTTCTAATATACTTGCCATATCTTTCTTTTAATCTTTAATGTTTAATCTTTAATAATTTTCGCCATAGCGTTCCTTCGTGATGTCATCGAGGGTACGGCAACGGGTGACAGGTGCACCGAGGAAGCCTACGATGAGGGAGATGACCAGCAAGGCAATCATACAGAACGCTGCAATGGTGAAGCCCTCGCCATTATCACCATAGATATAGGTGAAAATGAGACCCCAGACGGCAGATAGTCCACGCACGATGAAGAACATCAAGCCCTGAGCACCTGCACGGAACTTGGCAGGGAACAGCTCTGAGCCCCATAGCGCATAGAATATCTGTACCGACGTACCGCCCTGAATACCCCAGAGGATGGCAAACGACCACAGTCCCACAGGTCCGTTGACACCAATGGTGACAATGATGAGCCATGCTGAGATGGCCACCAAGAGACCAAAGGTGTAGATGGCCTTATGCGACGTCTTGTCGATGAGTTTCGAGGTGACGAACGTGACACCCACGATGATAGCCCACTGGATAAAGTTCATCCAGTTTGCCTGTTCGTTGCTCACGCCACCTGCTGTTTCATAGATATGCGGCTGGAAGAAGCCCATCACCGATGCCACGAGGTTCCAGGTGAGGTAGATGCCTGCAAGGAAACAAACCGTCTTCACGGCTATCTTGTTCTGGAACAACACCTTGATATTGTCCAACAGCCCCGTCTTCTCTGCCGACTCCTTCTGGGCCGTGAATTCCGTACTCTCCTGAAGCTGACGCTGCAGGTTCCAGGCAATGAAAGCCACCACAAAGAGCGTAAAGAACACGATACGGGAGGAGAACGCGTTCACTGCCTGCTGACTCATATCCGCACCGCCAAAGGTGTGGGCTACAGACTCCACAAAGCCAAAGAGATAGCCTCCAGGGGCAAAGAACATGCCGAAGAGGAGAATGACCATTGGTCCGATACCCCACGACATCTGCGAGATACAGATGTTACGTCCACGGTTGTTGACCTCTGACGACTCAGAGATATAGGTCCACGAAGCAGGCACCCCCACACCTACGGAGATACCCGTCACCAGGAAACCACACAGCAACATGGGGAAATTCATGCTCAACATGATGAGCAGCACTCCCGTCATATAGACCAGCAGGTTATACGTAAAGATGAACTTACGCCCATACTTGTCAGCCAAAAAACCTCCGATGATAGCACCCACTGCGGCTCCCAGACAATTGGCAGAGATGAAATTGAGCCAACCCAGATGAACCTCAGAAAGCCCCAAGTAGTTCTGCCACAAGGTCAAACCTGATGCACCAGCCACAATGGCACCCGCATCGAGATAATTAGTAAGAGACACGGCAATCGTGCTCTTCAAACTTCCATTATTTGCCATAATTGTCAATTCTCAATTATCAATTGTCAATTATCAATTACCTACACACTACGTCACACTCAATATTGAAAATCTTGGCAACCTTTAGGATGGTATCAATGTGATGACCTACAGCAGCTGCCATGTGGTGGGTAGGACCAGCCTCGCTCCACTTGTTCACGAACTCGCGGCACGACAGCGAGAACTTGGTGCGCATGTTGGTATCGCCAAAGGTGAAGATCTCACCTTCCTCGTTGATGCCCTCAGCCACCACAAACTTGAATACACCATTCTTGTCCTGCGTGATAGCCAGATAGGTGACTGGACCCGTGGGAGGATAGAACTGGGTGAGATAACCACCACCAGCCTTGCCGTGGAACACAGGCACAATCTTCATCGTTGGCTTCTTGGCCTGTGAGATGTCGAAATCGCCAGAGCCAGAGTGTCCGATGATACAGATGTCCTTGGGAAAGTCGATAGAGTACATCTCAGCCAGTGTGCCTGTGCCAGAGATGGTCTTCAAGATCGACATCGCCATCGCCACCTTCATGTCACCCTCAACGGCACAGGCAGTATGCTGCTTGATGAGCATCGAAAAAGCTGGAATCAGCATGGAGTCGAGCTTGCCGGCAACGCCCTGTGCAAAGCCATCATAGTGGGATGCTATCATGCCCAGCTTCTCGTCCTTGACCCACTGTTCGAAGGCTACGACATACTTGGCCATATCCCATACCTTCTCAACAGTACCACCACCCTCGATGTCGAAGGTTGCCAGGATATCCTCAGCCTTGGCACGGATGGCAGCCTCATCGGTGATATTATCGGCAATAGCCCACATCTTCTCCCAATCAAACTGCTTAGTATAGACGAACATACGGTGGTAGAGGTTGGTCTCGTCGATATAGAGGTCCATCATGCCTGGATACGGACGACCAATCTGTGCGATGTTGGTATCGCGGAAGCGACGACGCACCTGAGCAGCACGACACCAATCCTCAATCTCAGCCTGAGCACCTGGGTCGCCACCTTCTACCACACCAGTAATCACTGCAGAGCGCTTGCCGGCACGGTTGAGGTCGGCAACCATCTCACCAATGGCACCACAAGCATAGAGCTCGCCCAGCCATGTGGGGATATCGGTCTTGGCATAGTCGGGAGCCAACTTCTTCTGCAGGTTCACAATGACAACAGGAACGTCAAGGTCGCGAACGGCAGGCAACATATTATAAGAGGTGCAATAGGTCAGCATCTGCAGGATGACCAGGTCGACATCTGCAGCACGGAACTTATCGCCTGCTGCCATCGACTGCTCCTTGGTGGTTACCATGCCACCATCGATAATCTCAATGGTAGAGGGCAACGTCTTCTTGAATGCCTCATACTGTGCCTCGAACTCAGGAACGAGTTGGGGGAATTGTGGCAGGTATGCCTGCAGCGCTATGCTGAACACGCCCACCTTTGCTTTAGTTTCTACTAATGGTTTTGCCATAATAATGTTCTATTTTTTTTATTGAATACTTTGACTATTCTCTTACCTCTCACCTCTTACCACTCACCTCTAAGAAACGCTGGTAAGCCTTGTCCCACGCAGCCTTGTCGCCCGTGGGATGATAAGGTACCATCTCCACTGAAGAAGCTATGATCCGGCGCATCTCCCAGATATCAGCCACATCACCAGAAGCCTTAGCCTGCATCATGATATTGCCGATGGCCGTACATTCCTGCGGACCAGCCAGTACTTCAACGCCACAGGCATCGGCAGTAAACTGCGTAAGATACTTATTCAACGAACCGCCACCAATAACGTGGAGCACGATGTCAGAGGTGAGAGGTGTGTTCTTAAATTCCATCAGCCACTGAAATACCTGCTTATACCTCAGCGCCAGTGAGTCGAAGATACAACGGCAGATCTCGGCAGGCGTCTCAGGAACTGTCTGCCCCGTCTCACGACAGTACTGCTGGATAGCCTCAATCATCGAGGGAGGATTGGCAAACATCTTGTCATCGGGATTGATGATACTTCGGAAAGCCTCCACCTGCATGGCAGACCCCTGCAATTCGGGATGACTTACTTTATCTAGAGGTATTCTCTCACCTCTAACCTCTAACCACTCACCTCTGGTAGCCCACTCCTTGCGACAACGCTCATAGAGCCACATGCCACAGATATTCTTCAGGAAACGCGTCGTTCCCTCTACTCCACCCTCGTTGGTGAAGTTCAGCTCATACGAGCGGTCGTTGATGATGGCATTCTTCGTCTCGATACCCATCAGACTCCACGTGCCACTCGAGAGATAGGCGAAGTGTTCGTCCTTGGCGGGTACAGCGGCTACGGCACTGCCCGTGTCGTGACCTGCTACGGCAATGACGGGAACAGGTCCCAGTCCTGTTATCTTCTGCACCTCCTCCGTCAGCACACCAATCTGTGTACCTGGCTGTACCATCCGTCCGAAATGCCCACGCGTCAGTCCTACGCTTTCGATGAGTTTTTCGCTCAGGTCACCCGTGCGTGGGTCCAGCATCTGACTGGTCGATGCGATGGTATATTCGCAAACCGCCTCGCCTGTCAACATCCAGCTCAAGGCATCGGGCATAAAGAGTACCTTCTTACAATGTTGCAAAGCACTATTCCCCGCTTGCTGCATGGCATAGAACTGGAACAGCGAGTTGAAGTTCATCAGTTGGATACCCGTAATGTCGTACACCTCGCGACGGGAAACCACGTTATGCAGGTATTCCTCCATGCGCCCGAAAGTATGCGGGTCGCGATAGGCCATGGGATTGCGCAGGATAGCCCCGTCCTCGCCAATGAATACGAAGTCGACGCCCCACGTATCAATACCGATACTGGTCAGCGTGATGCCTCGCCGTGCTACCTCCTTCAATCCACGAATCATCTCGAAATACAGGGCATAGATGTCCCAATAGAAGTGTCCGCCTGTCTCTATCAGGTTATTGGGGAAACGGGTAATCTCCTCTTGTTCCAATCGTCCGTCAACCAGCGTGCCCAGAATGGTACGTCCACTGGTGGCACCCAGGTCGACGGCAAAATAGTATTTCTTACTCATATATCGTTTGTATTTGTTGATTGTTGCTGTTCTTGGGCGCAGGGCCGAAGTCCAGCGGTTTTCCGTCTAAAGTAAAGTCCACCAGCTCGTATTTGTCCGACGTCTTCACGTCCAGCATGGTCGATGTCTCCACCTGAATCCTACGCATCGTGATATTGTTACAGCGCGACAGCGGCATGTCGTCCCGCTTCTCTGGCTTGAAGAACTGCGTCCAGGGGTGTACGAACAACGCTCTTCCACACTTGCCCGTGATGTCCTCTACTGTCACGTATTCATAATGCTGCGGCGTGTCGGGGCGCATCTTCAGCCACAGCACGCGATTGACATTATCGCAATGGCAACGGCGCAGAATGACGTTACGATCGTGTACCGACTCTGAACCCAGCGTCAGACAGCCATGCACTATTCCGTAATGACAGTCTTCTATCAGGATGCGCTCACACGGCCCGTTCGTCTCGTCTTTGTCTGCCCAGGTGCCCTTGCCTCCTTTCAGTACCACGGCATCATCGTTCACATTCATATAGCACCCCTTCACCAACACATCCGTACAGGCATCAATGTCTATTGCATCCGAACTGGGAGCCCCCCGTTTCGGTTCCGGCTCATAGATGCCGTGAATCGGTGCATAGATATAACAGTCGAGATAACGCACATGGTCGCTCTTATAGACATGATTCGTCCAGAAGGGAGAGTTCACGAGGCGTACATCCTGTATCGTCACATTCTTACAATTCGAGATATAGGTCAGGCGCGGTCGCTGTGCGTCCTTGTTCGTACACTGGGGGTTCCACTGGCGCCGGATCCAGAACTCCTGCCAGTAGTGCAGGCCGTTACCGTCAATCGTCCCCTTGCCGCTGATGGTGAACCCATCCAGTCCGTCGGCATTCACCAGTGCCGCGAAATACTTACACGTCTCACCCTCTATACGGGTCTTCAATATCGGGAAATCAATAATGCGCTCAGAACCTTTCAGTTTTCCTACGACATGCAGATGCGTACCTTTCTTAAAGAACAAGGCACCAGTCAGGTAGGTTCCTTCTGGAACGACGATGACACCGCCACCCTCATGGGCCGCCCGGTCGATCACCTTCTGAATGGCAGCCGTCTGCACCACCGTGCTATCATTCTTCACGCCATAGTCGGTAATGACATACTGTCGGCCGAGCGTTTTCACGTCCACTTTCGTTACGTTCATAAACCACTCGTCCATCGGTGTACCGTCAGGCCATGTTTCCCCCTTCGCAGCCACCGCCAATAGCCAACATGCCAATACTAGCATGAAATATTTCCTCATAGTAGTTCATTAGTTTTTAAGTTCCGACTGCAAAGTTACAAAAAGTCGAGAGCAGAACAAAATAAATCTATTTATTTTTTATGCCGAGACGGAGTACCTTCGCGATTTTATCGCAAAGATACGATTAAGTGAGTAAAAAACAAAGAAAATGTGCCGCTTTTTTGTTTAAGATGCTTAGAAGCGAAGGGTAAGAAAGCTCCAAATCAGCACCTTAGTTGCTCATACCTTGCTCATACCTTGCTCATAGGTTGCTCATAGGCATCTCATAGGCATCTCATAGGCATCTCATAGGATACTCTATCCTTTCTCATACCCTAAGAGCATGAGCAAGGTATGAGAAAAGTTTGAGAAAGACGTGATTCTTTTATGAAAAAAAAAGAATAATTTATTTTGTATTCTTTTCGCTCAATCGAAATTTTGCACTATCTTTGCACAAATAAAACAAACTACTAGCATGAAGATAAAACAACTTTGGGGAATCACGGTAGCACTCTTCATAACGATGTCTGTCCAGGCACAGGAGTTTGACAAGCAGGATGTCTTGAAAACAGTCGTCAAAGTGAATGACTATTTCATGGCCAAATATGCCGACCCTACACTGGCGACACAGGTTAAACGGATGAGGGAGAGCAACCTGTGGACACGGGCTGTCTATTATGAGGGACTGATGGCGCTACAGGCCATCGCGCCCCAACAGCGTTACATCGATTATACCCTGCGGTGGTGTGACCATCACGGGTGGATGGCACGAGGAGGGGTGACGGCAACCAATGCCGACAACCAGTGTTGTGAACAGACCTACATCGACCTGCATCGGATGACGAAAAAGGGAACACTGGCACCTACGCAAGAGAATCTGGAAAAACAGATCGCTACGGGTAAGGTGGACTACTGGACATGGATTGATGCCATCCAGATGGCTATGCCTATCTATCTGAAGATGTATGCAGAGACCAAGGACAGGCGTTTCCTTGACTATGGGATGAAAAGCTATCTGTGGACCCGTAACACCTGTGGCGGCGGACTCTTTAACGAAAAGGAGGGTCTCTGGTGGCGTGACAAGGATTATGTGCCTCCCTATAAGGAGCAAGACGGACGGAACTGTTATTGGAGTCGCGGCAACGGATGGGTATATGCGGCATTGGTACGTTGTATGAGTGAGATGTCGCCCCAAGAGAAAGCCTACAAGCAACTGAAGAACGACTTCCTGGCGATGAGTGCGGCATTGCTGAAATGTCAGCACGACGACGGTTTCTGGGGAGTCAGTCTGGTATCTCCCACCACCTATCCTGGTCCGGAGATGACAGGTACGGCGCTCTTCCTCTATGGCATGACCTGGGGCATCCGCCAAGGAATCCTGAAGGAGAAGGACTACCTTCCTGCCTGTGACAAAGCATGGAAAGCCTTGGCATCGTGCGTACATAAAGACGGATTCCTCGGCTGGAACCAAGGGACTGGAAAAGACCCTTCTGCAGGACAACCGCTCTCGTTCTATAAGGTTCCGGACTTTGAGGACTACGGAACGGGATGTTTTTTGCTCGGTGGCGTGGAATATTATAAACTATTGGCACAATGAAACGATTCTTCATAACATGTCTTGCATCTTGTCTGGCCGTAACAGTCTTGTCGCAATCATGGCCTACCCCACTTCCCGAGGCAAAGGCGGGAACACGCTGGTGGTGGCTGGGCTCTGCCGTCGACAAGGAAGGACTGGAATGGAACCTTAGTGAATATGCCCATGCAGGTATCGGTGCCGTGGAAATCACACCGCTCTATGGGGTGAAAGGCAACGAGAAGAACGAGTTGTCATTTCTCTCCCCCGAATGGATGCAGGCCTTGAGAATGACACAGGACATTGCCAAGAAGAAAGGGATAGAAGTAGATATGAACTGTGGCACAGGATGGCCCTTCGGTGGTCCGCAGGTGTCACTGGACGAGGCTGCCTGCAAAGCGGTATTTACGGATACCGTCATCAACGGAGAGCATCATATCGACGTACAAATCGGACGTACCAAGCAGAAAGTGAAACGGGCTGCTCCTGGAGGAGAGGGATGGGTGGTGGACCATTTCGACCGTGATGCCGTGAAACATTATCTGGAGCGTTTCGAGAAGGCTTTCGCTGAAACGGGAACGCCCTACCCTCACACTTTCTTCAATGACTCCTACGAGGTGTATCGTGCCAACTGGACGCCCACCCTCTTCGAAGAGTTCCAGAAACGGCGCGGCTATGACCTGCGACAGCATCTGCCCGAACTCTTGGGAACAGTAGATGACGGCAATCAGGTGCTGGCCGACTACAGGGAGACGCTGAGTGACCTGCTCTATGAGAACTTCACCCTGCAATGGGTGGACTGGGCGCACCGTCATGGGGTGAAGGTACGCAACCAGGCGCATGGTTCACCTGCCAACCTGCTAGACCTCTATGCGGCTGTTGACATTCCGGAGATAGAGGGTTTCGGACTCTCAGAACTGGGCATCAAGGGACTGCGGACGGATCCGGGTATGACACGCAAGAACTTCAGCGACGTGTCGATGCTGAAATATGCATCATCGGCCGCCCATGTCATGGGAAAACCGTTCACATCGAGTGAGACGTTCACCTGGCTGACAGAACATTTCCGCACCTCATTGTCACAGATGAAACCCGACCTCGACTTGATGTTCACCTGTGGCGTCAACCACGTCTATTTTCATGGTTCCTGCTATACACCGAAGGACGACCCGTGGCCCGGCTGGAAATTCTATGCATCGGTGGATATGAGTCCGACTAACTCTATCTGGCGGGATGCTCCTTACTTGATGAAATACATTGAGCGGTGCCAAAGTTTCCTGCAGATGGGCAAGCCTGACAACGATTTTCTGGTCTATCTGCCCGTCAGGGATATGTGGCACAAACGTGGAAAAGAGCTGCTGATGCAGTTTGACATCCATAATATGGACGAGAAGGCTCCGCAGTTTATCAAGAGTATTCTGAAGATAGACAGTCTGGGCTATGACTGCGACTACATCAGTGACCGCCAGTTGGCCAAGGTGCGTATAGAGGACGGGATGCTGGTGACGGAGGGCGGTACGCGTTACCGTGCCTTGATTGTTCCGTCAGGCACCACGATCCAACCCCTCACCGCTCACCTCTCCCCGCTCGTCATTCAAGGGGAGTCGGCTGATGCCATGGCCCGCTATGCCAGGGCAGAGGACATGAAGTCGAGACTGGGGTTACGGGCCATCCGCAGAAAGAATGCTACTGGCTACCATTACTTCATTGCCAATCTGACGCCACACGACATCGACGACTACGTGACGCTGGCTGTCGACTGCAAGAGCGCCACGATGTATGATGCCATGACAGGCGACGTCACCCCTGCCCCAATGGACGGCGGAAGGGTGAGAATCTGTCTGCGATCAGGAGAGTCGGTCATTCTGCGGACCTCGGATATCCCCCAAGACCCAGAGGCCCCCAAAGCTGCTGAGAAAGCCACACTGCCCATCAACGGCCCGTGGACCTTATCGTTCATGGAGGAATCGCCCAAGGTGAACGAGACTTTCCAATTAAAGGAACTACAGACCTGGAACGACCTCAATGATTCCACTGCCGTAACAATGGGAACAGGAGTCTATACGACAACCCTATATATAAATAAGGAACAGGCGCGCAAGCACTGGATGATTGACTTGGGCGATGTCCGAGAGAGTGCAAGGGTGTATATCAATGGTGAATTCATCGGATGCGCGTGGGCTGTTCCCTTTATCCTCGACTGCAAGGATAAGTTGCATAAAGGCCATAACGAGATACGCATCGAAGTGACCAACCTGCCTGCCAACCGCATTGCGGATATGGACCGCAGAGGCATCGCCTGGCGCAAGTTCAAGGAAATCAATGTGGTGGACATCAACTACAAGAAGACTACGTATGACCACTGGAAGCCCATGCCCAGCGGTCTTAACTCACCCGTTAAACTATTCACCAAATGAGCCATCGAGAAAGAAAAGTCATCCTCTCCCTCATGCTGCTGGTCGCCGCCTGTCTGTCGGCACAGGAACGACAGGTGGACAATATGAATTTCGACTGGCAGTTCAGTCGGGACTCGTTGTTCAGGGACTCCAAACGTATTGACGTGCCTCACGACTTTCAGATAGAACAGCCCTGGGTGGCTCCTGCAGCCAACGAACAGGCAGACAACAGCGATGCGGCTGCCAACGTCAAGTCGCGCCTCTCGGCACGGGGATTCAAGGAGATGGGAACGGGATGGTATCGCAAGACGTTTGTAGCTGCGAACGAGTGGAAAGACAGGCGGGTGCTGCTCGATTTCGAGGGTATCATGCTGGTGGGCGATGTGTTCTTGAACGGTGAACGCATCGGAGGTACGGACTATGGCTATGTGGGGTTCGAGATAGATATCACTGACCAACTGAAATATGGGCAGGAGAACATCCTCGTGGTGAAGGCATCGACGATGGGGGAAAAGAATTCCCGATGGTACACGGGGGGAGGACTTTTCCGACCCGTCAGTATCGTGGTGACGCCAAAAGACCTGTATTTCAATCGCCACCCATTGCACATCACCACACGTGACAACCGCTATGTGAATATCACGGCAGAGCTGACCAATCGCACCAAGTCGAGGACGGCCAGCATCGGACTGAAAATCTTCGACCCACAAGGTCAGCTGGTTTACCAGGGGGAGCATCGTTGCAAACGCATCTCTCCTGCCCGTACGATGGAAGCACGACTGACTGAAGTGGAGATTCCAAAGCCACTGCTTTGGGACACGGAGCATCCCAACCTCTATACGGCAGTGGTTACCTTGACGCGTGAGGATGGAAGCATTGCTGACGAGGTAAGTGAGCAGTTTGGCATTCGCACCATCGAGATAGGTCCTGCATTCGGTTTGAAGTTGAATGGTAAGAAGGTATTGCTGAAAGGCTATGCCAACCACCACACCTTAGGAGCTCTCGGAGCAGCAGCCTATCCACGTGCCATCGAGAAACGCATCCAACTGATGAAGCAGTTTGGCGTCAACCACATCCGGACTTCGCATAATCCGTATAGCCGACAGTTCATCAAACTTTGTGACCAGTACGGCATACTGGTGGTAGATGAGCTCTACGATAAATGGACACAGCAATATGCAGGAGGGCGTGTACCCTTTATGAACCACTGGGCGCAAGATGTGACAGAATGGGTGAAGCGCGATCGCAACTCGCCTAGCGTCGTCCTATGGAGCCTGGGCAATGAGTTGCAACAGATAGCCGACCTGCCCTTTGGCGACTTTGGCGTGACGTGCTACAAGATGATGAAAACTGTCTTGCAACGTTACGACTCGACCAGGATGACTACCGTTGCCATGCATCCGCGCTACCGCAACTGGGAGACAGACTCGCTGCCCTGCGACCTAGCTATGAAGACGGATGTGCAGTCGTATAACTACCGGTATATGTATTTCCCTGGCGACGGGAAGCGCTTCCCTTGGATGACATTCTATCAGAGCGAGGCGAGTACGGGCAATATGGGACCAAACTTCTTTGAGATGGACCTCGACAAAGTAATAGGACTGGCCTACTGGGGAGCTATCGACTATCTGGGGGAATCGCAGGGATGGCCTGCCAAGGGATGGGCGCAGGGTGTCTTCAACATCACACTGCAACCCAAGCCTAAGGCTTACCTGATGAAGAGCCTGTTCTCGGAAGAGCCCCTGGTGCATATCGCCATCGTCGAGAATGCCCATGCGGACATGATGTGGAACGGGGTACAGACGGGTAACCAGCAATTGACAGAAAGGCTACGGACGGGCACTCCCCTCACGCTCTATACCTATACCAATGCGGAGGAGGTGGAACTGTTTGTGGACGGACGCTCGGTGGGCACAAAGCGGAATCCTGCAGATGCCAAGCAACGCAACCAGTTGCTGTGGAAAGACATCGCCTGTCAGAAAGGGAAAATAGAAGCCATCGCCCGTAACAACGGCAAGATAGTGGCACGCCATCAACTGGAGACGACAGGGCAGGCTGTACGACTGGTGGCTGAGACGGACAACACACACTGGAAGGCTGACGGCATGGACCTGCAGCACGTCAGCATCACGGCGGTGGACGAAAAAGGACGACGGGTGTGGGATGCCGACGACGAGCTGACCTTTGAGGTGGAGGGGCCTGCACGCCTCGTTGCCGTAGCCAATGGCGACATCACCAGCAATGAATCGTACCAGGCAACGTCGCGCCATCTGTGGCACGGACATGCCGTTGCCATTCTCCGGGCAACACAGGAGGCGGGCACCGTCGTCTTGAAAGTCAAATCGAAATACTACAAACAATTAACAATAGAATTAAAAACTCAAAATTCAAAGTTATGACAACATTAACAATTATCATTGTCTGTGCTTTCGTAGTGGGCTATCTGTGCATCGCCCTGGAGAGCCTGACGAAGGTCAACAAGGCAGCCATTGCCCTGCTGATGTGCGTAGTGTGCTGGACACTGCTGATGATGAATCCGGCGGCCTATTATCCGGAGATAGGCGGCGAGGGGGTGATACACCACATTGCCGAGGTCATCGAGCATCATCTGGGCGATGCGGCAGGCACGCTGTTCTTCCTCATGGGAGCTATGACCATCGTGGAGATTGTCGATTCGAACGGCGGTTTCAACTTCGTGCGTGACGCGCTGAAGACGCGCTCGAAACGGAAACTGATGTGGCGCGTGGCCTTCATGACGTTCTTTCTGTCGGCCATCCTCGACAACCTCACCACTTCAATTGTGATGATCATGGTGCTGCGTAAACTGGTGCAGAGCCGCGAGGAGCGACTGCTCTATGCAGCGCTGATTATCATCTCAGCCAACTCGGGCGGTGCCTTCTCGCCCATCGGTGACGTGACCACCATCATGCTGTGGATCAAGGGCGTCATCACGACGCAAGGCGTCATTACGGAAATCTTCATACCGTCGCTCGTCTCGATGCTCATTCCGGCAGTCATCATCAGCCTGCACCTCAAAGGCAAGTTCGACAAGGAACAGAACCTGCCGAAGGCGGAGGTCAGCCAGTTTACGAAGGTGCAACGCGACATCATCTTCTGGCTGGGCGTAGGCGGACTGGTGTTCGTACCCATCTTCAAGACGCTGACGCATCTGCCGCCGTTCATGGGTATTCTGCTGGTGCTGGGCATCCTCTGGACGACAACGGAGATTTTCCATTACAACACAAGTGAGGACGACACGATGGCGAAGCGCGTCAGCGATATCATGACGAAGATCGACCTCTCAACCATCATGTTCTTCCTAGGCATCCTGATGGCTGTGGCCGTACTCCAGGAAATCGGAGTACTGACAGCTATGGGCGAAGGCCTCAACGAGGCGTTCGCAGGCAACTACTACCTCATCAACGGCATCATCGGCATACTCTCGTCCATCGTTGACAACGTGCCCCTTGTGGCAGGCTGCATGGGCATGTATCCCGTTGCCGCAGAAGGGGCAATGACTGTCGACGGCATCTTCTGGCAGCTGCTGGCCTACTGTGCAGGTGTGGGTGGCTCTATGCTGATTATCGGCTCGGCTGCAGGCGTGGTCGTCATGGGATTGGAGAAGATTACCTTCGGCTGGTACCTGAAGCGCATCACGTGGATTGCCTTCGTAGGCTACCTCTGCGGTATCCTGATCTACTGGGTAGAGCGTATGCTGTTCTTCTAATAAACAATAAACAACAAAGAAAAGAGCGCGGCAATCAGATTGTCGCGCTCTTGCTTTATGATCATGATGTTTAATAGAACAGCATTGACAGGAGGTAGGCTACGATGGTCGAGGTAGATACACAGACCAGGCCAGGCATCATGAACGAGTGATTGAGCAGGTATTTGCCAATCACCGTTGTGCCTGAGCGGTCGAAGTTCACTGTGGCAATATCGCTAGGATAGTTCGGAATGAAGAAATAGCCATAGACGCTGGGAAGTACGCCCAGAAGGATTGGTCCAGGAATACCCAGCGAGTATGCCAGGGGCAGCATGGCAACGACGACGGCTCCCTGTGAGTTGATCAGTACGGACACCAGGAAGAAGACGAAAGCGATAGACCAGGGATACTCCTTCACGACGTCGGCAAGCATCGTCTGCATCGTACTCATATAGTTGGAGAAATAGGTGTCGGCAAGCCAGGCAATACCATAGATGGCAACGACGGCCACCATACCCGACTGCCACACAGGACCAGCCACGGCTTTCTTCGGCGATGCCTTACAGAAAATTATCATCAGGGCAGCAGCCGAAATCATCACAATCTGAATGACAAGGTTCATGGCAAGGGGTTTCTTGAAAGTCTCTGTCAGGCCTGCTACCGATATCTTGGCCTTCACCAGTTGCTCGGCCGTCAGGGAGACAGAGTCGTTGACCACCAACGGGGCGGCACCTTTCACAGCACGCATGGTATCATGGGCAGGAAGCGCTTCCTGGAAGATGGCGAAGAAGACGATGACAGCCAGTGCACCTAGGAAGATGAACACGGCACGCTTGGCCTCCTTGGGAATATCCTTGTCGAGCGTAGTAGCAGAACCGCCGTAGATAAACTCGTATTGGGCAGGATCTTTCAACTTGGCCTGGAACTGCGGGTCCTTGTCGAGGTCGAGTCCGCGATGGTAACTGGCAGCAGCGGCAGCCATCAGTCCGCAGAGACAGGCGGGGATGGACACCATCAGCACACCAGGGATGTTGACATCGAAGTGGCTGGCATTCGAAATCGTCACAAAGGCCACCACGGCAGCGGCAATGGGCGAACACGTGATACCGACCTGCGAGGCAATAGAGGCAACGCCACAGGGACGTTCAGGACGGATGCCTTTCTTTAGGGCAATGTCGCAGATAATGGGCATCAGCGTATAGACCACATGACCCGTTCCCACCAGCACTGTCAGGAAGAAGGTACACAGCGGAGCCAGAAACGTGATGCGGTCAGGATGCTTACGCAACATCTTCTCCGCAATTTGAATCAACCAGTCCATACCACCTGAAGCCTGCATGATACCCGCACAGGTCACGGCTGCAATGATGATGTAGATAACGTCGGTAGGAGGATTACCTGGCTTCAGTCCGAAACCGAATACCAACAAGGCAAGTCCGATACCACTGATGGCACCAAGGGCAAGACTGCCATAGCGTGAACCAACCCACAGTGCTCCCAGCACTATCAGGAGTTGAAGGATCATTAGAAGACTCATAGGCGTTTTAGGGGTTTTATTGTTTTACGTTATTAGCGCTTTGAGGGCAAAGATAGGGAATATTATTGAGAAAAGCAAATTTTTTTCAGAAAAGATTGAACAATATAACTTCTCACGTTACAAAGATACATCTTCCTCCCGAATCTCCACTGTTGAAGGACACTCATACATCACTTTGGCATGATTGGTGCGGATAAGCTGGGAATCAACGCGCTGGCCTGTGGCGACGTCAATGGTGTCGCGATAGACTTCTCCGTTACGATAGACGATGCCATCCTTGCGAGAGAAGAACTCGTTCTCAGCATGGATATGAAAGGTATGAGGCTGCGCTTCCTGTGCACGCAATTCGCCACACAGATATTCACCATCGACCTTGAGACAGAGCTGGTAGGTGTTCGACGTGTTGTTACGGAAACGATAGTCGAGGTAGTTGTAGGAGATGCTGGTTCCTGTGCCAAAGGGTATCTGGCGCCCAAAGTCTGGGAAGAGGTCCAAACCATCGTGATGATGGTGCTCTGTGATGGTCAGTTCACTGTGCAGCACCATCCAGTGGATGAGGTTGGACAGCTGGCACATACCGCCTCCAATGCCTTGCGAGGGTTGTCCCTTGGCAATGGTAAGCCCCTCCTTGTAGCCTTTCCGCTTGGTGGTGCGCCCCACGAGTTTCCATATAGAAAAGGTTTCGCCAGGCCGGATCAGCAGTCCGTCGATGTGTTTCACAGCCAAAGTCAGGTTGGTGGCTTTGTTTTCCTGTAGCTGCATATTGACATTGCCCAATCGGCGACGTATCAGGGAGTTATGGCGATAGACAACGACGGGTAAGGGTTTCTCCACACGCTGCCGGGCAAAGGGTATACGCTGATGAAGGTCTTTCAGACGACGCTTCAGGATTTCCTTCTCCATCGACAGACGATAGGTAAAGGGACATAGTTCGCAAAACAATTTCCTACTCATATCGTTATTTCGTTAAAAACGTGCAGGCCAGTGATGACCTGCACGTTTCCTATCTGATAATACTAAATTATTTAACCTCCTCAAAAACAGCCCGTATTGATAATCAACAACTTACAAAGGCGTGTCGCAAATATAACCAGATTTTCTGATAGTAGATAGTACGTGGCGATAAGCAACCATAAGTATCATTTTCGCTATTCTTGGCATTTAGAAAGTTTAACTTGTGAGTTCTTATCAGGCATCTTGAACCTCGTCGTTAGCATGATTCAAACCTCAATGTTAAAAACGGGACTTTTATTGTTAATTGGCTTTGGTTATGGTTTCTTTTGTGTAATTTTGCAGTCCGTAAAAAGATTGTTATGGTATCGTTATCGTTTTCTTTCTCATATAATGGTATGATTGCAATGGTGGTATTGATGTTTACTGCTATCGTTATCTTGATGTCTGGTTTCAAGTCACCGATGCGGAAATGGATCTGTTTCGGACTCTCAGCGATTTCTATCGCGTACCTTTCATATATTATGGTGTGGCATGAAACTATTGGCAATGGCCAAAGGCTTGACTGGTATCTTGTTGGCATTGTCGGGATAGCTGCGTCTTTGGGCATGGCAGGAATAGGATTCATGGATATGGTCAAGCCTGTTGCCTTGCCTGTGGTGGTTAAAAGTGATGTGATACCTCCTACTCCATCATCTGTGGAGAAAATAGAAGAGCAAGAAACTATTGCTGAGGATGAGCAAAGCGATGAAGAAAAGACTGCTGAGGAAGAGAGGATGCGCAAGGAGGAACTTATTGGGAAAGTAATGCCCTGGTTCTTGGATCAGTTGGTGCAGTATAGTGATGAGGAACAAGCTGCCATTAAGGTTTGTGCCATCTCCTTCGTCTATGAGAACGTAATTCCTGAGCCAGAGCTGACTATCAATACCAACAGTCTCTATAGCCAAAGTCGAATCATTGAGATGTGTAGTGCTTTCTATCTGCTGGGAAATACGAAGGATGATTGTGTGACCTTCGTGAAAAAGGTGTTTTCAGAGGCATTTGCCAATACGGAAGACAGTACGATAGCAAAGAAGATAAAGGGAGCCGAGAGGATGCTGCTACTCATTGATACCTATTGGGAAGCAAAGATGTTGGCTATAAAAAATAACACCTGATAGTTTGAATTGCTTCAGGGACTACCAGGAATTAACGCTGCAAAGATAAGAAGTTTTTCTGAAACTTCCAAATATTTCGGCACTTTTTATGTTTTTTCTATTGAAAAAGTTCAAATACACATCACTTTACTACAAACTTTACCCACATGATCGAGCCCATAGAGCATCCTGGGAGCATCAATATCCATCCATTGAAATAGAGTCATCATACGAGCATAGTGTGACAATGCATAAGTGGTATCGATGCCAACAGGATTACCAAAGCAGATTGGTTCATGATGGGCAATGCGGTTACGAATGTTGTTGATGAAGTTGAGTTCGTGGAAGATATAGTTATGGTCATACTGAGTTTGGGCTGTCGAACGTGGCTTGTTGGGAAATACTCTCAATAGTACCCTGCCCGTCAAACGGTAGTGAGCATTAGAATAGAGATACTTCCATACACCAAACTCCATTGCAGACAAAAGCTTAGAATGAGAGTAATTGCCGTTATGCTGTAATTCGTTGTAGGCATTGGTGATAATCTTCTTGGTTTTCTCTACGCTGCGGTCACTATAAAAGTTTCCTCCAGGCATAATAAGGTCACGTAGCCAGTCATTACCAAGGTGAGCTACCATCTGCTTGTCTATCCGATTACGCAGAGCAACCTCAAAACAACTAACCAGAGTAAACATTTCCTGAGACAGTTTCAGGTTATAGCGATAGAGTGTCATTGCCCTGAGAGTATCACCGCCACAAGCCAGCACGTATTTCTGCATTCTCTTAGCTGAGAATATATCTTCGATTTCCTTGTATTTCATATACAACATCAATTTTGGATGCAAAGGTACAAAACTTTTGCAATAATTGGGCCTTTTAAATGGATTTCCTTACATTTGAATAGGTTATAGAGCAAAAAAAATGAGTTTTTCGTGTCTTAATTCGTTTAAAATTCGTATCTTTGTGGCGTGATTTGTATGAGTCACGAACTTTTATTGCTCAATTTCTCACTCGAACTGCGACCTCGAAAGAGATTTTACGAGCAAAACCTAATATCCATTGGGGCTGCGCTTCATAGCGCAGACTCCACCATAGGATATTAGGGGCTGTCGCAGGCCTGAGTGAGAATATGGGACGGGGCCTGCGCTTTCTTTATGTCCATATTGTTTGCGCTCGGCTCGCCCTAGGATAGTAAAAAATAAAAAGTAGAATGGATATGATAACCCACATACTCGCCTTGGCGGTGGCGCTGCTGGCCGCCCTTTGCTTCTGGCAAAGCTACGTCATCGAGCGCAGAAACGAGACGCTGGTGAGGTACACGGACGAGATTATGAAGCTGAAGGACGCCATCATGGACATGGAGATTGAACTACAGCGCCAATGCGATCTTATCCGCGCCCTCAGAGACAGGCAGGACGACGACAGCAACGACAGCGGCAAGGACAGCCCCAAGGGTCCGACCACTGAGGCCGTAGCGGAGGACAGGCAGCAATGACTCGACAACAATAGTTTTTATATCAATAACATTAATCACAACTTAAATTCAAAACAAGTATGAAAAGAAAAGTTTTATCAATTCTCGCCCTGCTGCTCATGACAGCGACGGGCGTAGTGGCACAGACCGAAACGCTGCTGACCACAATTACAGCAACAGCCAAAGAGCAAGCCAGCTACAGCACGGCGAATGTGGCAACCGTTTCATTCAGTAATTTACCAGACTGTAGCTCAGCATACCACGCTAACTGGGGATGGTGGGGATACGGTTGGTCGGCAACCGTCAATGCTGCCGAAGGATATACCATCACCAAATGCGTATTCTATGACGATCAAAATCGTACAGCAACAGACAGCGAAGCTCCCTTTGTAGTAGAAACCACAGAAGAGGATAAGACACCGAAAGTAAATGGCACAATAATTAACTACCAGTCTAAAGGTATAAAGAAGATTGAGGTGTATGGCTATGTTACGCCTGCCGCCGTGACACTCAGTGAGGCGACGGACAATAGCACGACTTTGACTACGTATGACGGTCAAGTGGCTAACGTCACCCTGACGCGCACGCTGCAGACGGGTGGATGGAACACGTTCTGCGTTCCGTTCAGCACAGCCACACCGACGGGCTGGACGGTGAAGGAGCTGACCGCCTCCGACTTCAACAGCTCGACGGGCGCACTGTCGCTGACCTTCGGCAATGCCGCCAGCATCGTGGCTGGCACACCGTATCTGGTGAAGGTTACAAGCAACGTTGTTAACCCGACCTTCGACGGCGTGACCATCAGCAAGACTGCCGTGCCCTTTACTTCGACCAACGTGGACTTCATCCCCACGCTGGGACTGACGGAAATCACGGGCGATGATGCAAACGACATCCTCTTCCTTGGCAGCGGCAACACGCTTCTGCACCCCACGGCTCTGCCCGCCAACATGAAGGGCTTCCGCGCTTACTTCCAGCTGAAGGGTGACGCAGCACTGGCCCGCTCGTTCAGCATGGACTTTGGTGACGGCGAGACCACTGGCATCATCACCATCGAGAACGGACAGTCGGCAACGGACAAGGCCATCTACGACCTACAGGGCCGCCGCGTCAATGGTACCGCTCAGAAGGGTGTGTACGTAGTGAATGGTAAAAAGGTAATCATTAAATAAATGGAGGATACAACTATGACAAAGAAAGAGTATTTGAAGCCCGAAATGCAGGTGGTTGAAATAGATATTCATGCTCAGATTCTGGCAGGTTCCGTGACCAGCGTCAGCACCACCGGTCTCGAAGTAGAAGACGAACTCGTACTACCCGGTTCTGGTTTGCCCACTACCGGCAGCGTATGGGATGACGCCTGGTAAATCGATGTATAATAACATTGAAACGCCTACGGAGTCAAACTATGCTTCCGTAGGCGTTTTTGTTTTATGAGAGCGACCGAACTGACGCGGGAAGTAATTTGTGAAACAATTTGAGTCTATATACTGCGACCATTGCTGTAACTACGATTGTATAGTTCCTTTGTGCGCAGTTCTTCGAGCGTATCGAAAGTACCGTCACGCCAATAGTACTCAACCTGGGGTTTGGCCTTGTCCCAGATTTCCGAGCAGAGCTGAATCCTGTCACCACCTTCGAAAGCGAGGAAGGCTTCGATTGCATTAGCTTGTTCTTGGTTCAGGTGCCGCTGAGATGAACAGTTACCCATCTCTACTACAGCCTTAACAGCTGAATCAAATAGCTGGTCACGTTTCTGATGGTATGTGTCCCAGGTTCCATCTGCAATACGATTGGCATCTATCTGAAGGGAGTTGACTGTCGCGTTATTACCTTTCCAATCTGTAACTGTCTTAACAAGCAATTTTGCATACCAAAAGGCATTGTCTACATACGATTTACGTCTTTCTACAGTCTTTTCGGAACTCATCGATTGTATAAAGAAGTCTTTCATCTCCTTGGAAAAATGATTGACGCCTGCTTTCCACTGGTCAAGAATCATCTGTACAACTTTACTAAATCTCTGGCTGCACGTTTCAAACATGAAATCTCTAATATCTTTCAGCATATTGAGTAACCTTTTATTAGATTCCTCAGACTTTGAAAGTTTCTCATCCAATGATTTGATTTTGCCGTATAACCTATTGTTCTCGTTAATCTCTGCGTCAAGTTCAGCCTTTGCCTCTGCTTTCACTTTGGCAACGGCAGTTTCTTTTTCAGCAATAGCAGCTTCCTTCTCTGCTACGACTTTGGCAATTTCCTTTTTGTGTTGCTTCTCGCGATACTTCAGTAACTCTTCCCATGTAAGGAGTTGGCCTTTTTTATCACCACTTGCCCACTCAAAAGTTTTTCCGTTCTCGTCTACTGCTATGCTTGCCTGACGGAGTTCCTCTTTGTGAGCTTCGTCCTTTTCCTCTAATACCTTTCTGACTTTAGGGCTAAGTCCAGAGTTCAGAAGTTTGTCAAACATAGAGGCTTTTGCCATCTGCTCTATCTCTGCTTTCTGATCTTCAAGCTCGTTTCGGTTCTTCTCCATCTCAGTTTCCTGCTTGAAGAGAATGAAGTCATTATGCTCAAGATGTTCACGACCTGTCTCAGCCTTACTCTTGCCTCGTTCCATTTCTAATGTCTCAGCGGCCATATCCTGCAACTCTTCCATGTCCTTCTTGCCGAGTTTGTAGGATTTACCAGTTTCATGGTTCATCCAGTCCCAGATGATATGGGCATGAAGGTTTGGCTTCCACGTTGTTGGATCATCAGGATTCTCATAGTGGCCTTCATCCTTGTGGATGTGTATCTGTATGGCTCTGATGCCCCATCTCTCATGCACCTTATCAGTGTACTTCAAAAGGTCGTCCATTGTCGTGTCAGGCTTGATGTTGACAACACTCTCACGAATGGGACTGCTGCCGTTGCGCTCTTTCTGTTTGCCGTTCTTGCCTGTGACCATTACCTTCTTCTCTTGCATGGCTCGGCCAGTCTTCTGCTTCACCATAGCTTTAATGGCTTCATAGTGCTGCTGGAGGCTGACACCCTGCATGTCGGGGGCGACATACGATTCATTGTCCGGACTCAAATCGGTACGGACATACAATATTCGGGGATTGAGCGAGGCGATATATTCTGCATCCCGCCTATTGTGGCGTTCGCTCTGCTCAATGTTGCACGGTTTTACGTGGTCGGATGCTTTAGCTGTTGTATTCATATTGTATTTACTATTTTATAATATTGTATCTTTACTATTATATGAAATTATGAATTTCAGTATTTCTCCCATTGTGGGGTATCGGGGTGAAACCCTGATTGGAGGGTGCAGGGAGAGAGTCACTTCCTGCTCAGGGTTCTTAGGGGCAGATGCCACTGAGCGGGGCGGTCAAGGGGGAGGGTCACCCCCTTGCGAGGTTCCATAGGGCAAGCAGC
>JAEEGG010000675.1_pt1 | contig 102395 bp, 81 predicted proteins | sample 9134161 | NCBI WGS metagenome assembly JAEEGG01 (sample SAMN16246543, study PRJNA631951) | gut metagenome | biome: gut microbiome; feature: rumen; material: CR-attached | host: Bos | place: Iran: Karaj | collected 2018-10
CCGCATGATCGTGCGGGACGAAAAGACCGGCGAGCGCATCCAGGACGAGATCCCGCCGGGGATCATGGTGCTGCACGGCGACCCGACCGACGAATCCCTGCTGGAAGACGCCGGGATCGCGGCCTCCGACGTCTTCGTCAGCGTCGGACAGGACGACGAGGAGAACATCCTGTCGTGCATCATCGCCAAGCGCCTCGGCGCGAAAAAGGTCATCAGCCTCACGCATCGCCCGGAATACATCAGCATCGCGCGGGAATTGGGCCCCATCGACTGCGCGTTCAGCGCCACCCTGGTCGCCGCGAACTCCGTCCTCCGTCTCCTCGAAGGCGGCAGCAAGTGCGTCGACGTCCAGCTCCAGAGCCTCAAAGCCGCCATCTCCGAGTTCCGCATCCTCGGCAGTTCCCCGCTGTGCGGGAAATCCCTTTCCGCCGCCAAGCTCCCCGCCAGCCTCGTCCTCGCGCTCGTCATCCGCGGCAGCGAGATCTTCGCGCCCGCCGGGGACACCGTCCTGATCGAAGGCGACATCGTGGTCGCGGTCGTCACGCGCGATACGCAGCGCGTGATCGACAAGATCTTCCCCGCGAAATAACGCCTCCCGCTTATGAACCTCAGGCTCATCCTTTTCTTCGTCTGCGTGATCTCCGCCGCGGTCGGCCTCATGGAGACACTTTCCGGCATCGTCGGATTCATCTGCCGCGATACGCCGGGCGACGTCCGTACGCTCCTGCTCTGCGCCGTCGCGACGCTTGTCGCCGGAACAGCCGGATGCATCGCCCTCCGCCCCCGGACCGAACAGCAGAAGAAAGCTGGATTGCGCGAAGGCTACGCCGTAGCCGCATTCGGGTGGATCGCGGCCTCGGTCCTGGGCGCGATTCCCTTCTTCTTCGCGGCGAAAATGCACTGGTACGACGCCCTGTTCGAATCCGCGTCCGGGTTCACCACGACCGGCGTGGCGCTGATCCACCGCGGGTACGTCATGACGGACGGCGAGGTCCTTGAAAAAGGTGTGGAAGGGCTGTCGAAAGGCATCGTGTTCTGGCGCGCGCTGGAAAGCTGGCTGGGCGGCATGGGGATCGTGGTGCTCGCGCTGGCCGTGCTGCCGATGTTCAACCGCGGCAGCCAGATGCTTTACAATGCGGAAACGCCCGGGCTGAAATCCTCCGACACCCAGATCGCCCCGCGCATCACCTCCTCCGCGAAGATCCTCTGGTTCATCTACGCCGGGATCACCGCGTCCGAGGCGGTCCTGCTCAAATTCGCCGGGATGAGCTTCTTCGAAGCCGTCTGCAACTCCTTCACGACCATTTCGACCGGCGGCTTCTGCACGCGGCAGGACAGCATCGCGGCGTTCCACAGCACGCCGATCACGCTCATCGTGATGTTTTTCATGTTCATTTCCGGCATCAACTTCTTCCTGCATGTCCGGTTTCTCTCCGGCAGGACGCTGTCCTACTTCAAGGACGAGGAATTCCGCGTCTACACCTCGATCCTGGCCGGCGTCAGCTGCATCGTCGCCGTTTCCCTGCTGATCCGGGGGGACGCCTATCATGTCGCATCCGAGGACGGCTTCGTCGCGTCCATGACCGTAGTCGGGCGGGCGTTCCGCGACGCCGCGTTCCAGGTCACGTCCATCATGACCTCGACCGGATTCGCGATCGGGGATTACTGCACCTGGCCGTCCATCGCGGTCGCGCTGATCGTGGGGATTTCCGTGATCGGCGGCTGCGGCGGCTCCACGGCCGGCGGACTCAAATGCGTCCGCGCTCTGCTGGTCTGGCGACAGAGCCTGACCGAGGTCAAGCACAACATCTTCCCGCAGCTCGTGACCGGCGTGTACCTGAACAATGTCCGCGTGAAGGCCCCGGCGATCCAGAAGACCATCGCGTTCTTCACCGCCTACCTCGTCGTCATCCTGCTGTTCGCGCTGCTGATCCCGCTCGTCTGTTCCGCGTGCGAATGGGAAACGGGGCTTTCCGCCTCGATCGCCTGCCTCAGCAACATCGGGCCCGGCGTCGGCCAGATCGGCCCGGCGGCCGACTTCGACTGGCTCAATCCGGTCGCCAAGCTCCTGCTTTCCTTCGAAATGATCATCGGCCGACTCGAGCTTTTCACCATTCTCGTGCTGTTCCTGCCGTCCTTCTGGCGCAAGTGACCGCCGCCGGGAATAAACGGCGGAAGCCCGGGAATCAGGAAAACCGGTTGCACCTCGCCGCGCCCGCTTCAGCCTTCAGCGGACCAGGGCCTGTCACGGCTGGTAATAGCAGACGACGGTGATGTTGTCGAACCCGCCGCGTTTCAATGCCGTGGCGATCAGTGTCTGCACGGCTTCCTGCGCGGTACGGACGCGGTTCACGATGTCGAGGATCTCCGGGTCGGGCACGTGGCACATCAGCCCGTCGGAACATACGATGAACTTATCGCCGTGTTTCCGGTCGAAGATCCGGACGTCCGGGTCCAGGCTTCGCTGCTGGCCGACCGACTTGTAGATGACGTGCGACATCGGATGGATCTTCGCGTCCTCTTCGGACATCACGCCCTCGCGAACCCATTTCTGCACCAGCGAATGGTCCTGGGTGAGGCATTCGATCCCGTTTCCGCGGATGCGGTACGCGCGGCTGTCGCCCGCATGCGCGACCACGATCTGTTCCTGAAGCAGCGCGAGCGCGGCGACCGTGGTGCCCATGGGCGCGGAGAGCGTGCCCTGGTCGGCGTTGATGCCGTGCAGCGTCCGGTTGATGTCTTCCAGGGTGTTGTGGAAAAACGCGACGGTCTCGTCAGCGCGGGGCGTCTTCCCCTCGCTGAAGCGTTTCCACTGCGCCAGCAGCCCTTTCGCCGTGAACTGGCTTGCCAGGTCGCCGCCGCTGTTCCCGCCGATGCCGTCGGCCACAAAGAGCAGCGCACAGCCGCTCCCGGAATCCACGAACGTGCCGAAACTGTCCTCGTTGTGGTCGCGCTGGAATCCGGGATGGGTCTCGCCGGCGACGCTGGAGGCCGGAGCCGGGAAAAGTTCGATGACCTGTGTCTTTGACGGCGAATCCGGAACTGTTTCGTCCTGTTTGCGGGTTGGCATGCGGGGCCTGCGGTTATGGGTGAACAAGAAAATAATATGGCATTTAATGTATCACGTTTCCGCGGAAAAGCAAGGGGGACATCCGTTTTTGACCTGGCAAATCACGGCTTGCGGGCGCGTTTTCCCCGGTCGAAGATGAAGAAAACGGAACAGGACAGCGCCACGAGCAGCGTCACCACGGTCACGAGGATCGGGATCACTCCGCTTTCCGTGTCGGTGAACCCCATCGCGGTCATCATCTCCGCCCCGGCGATGTCGCGCGTGCCCGTGCCGCCGAACGAACCCGGGATCGCCGCGATCGTCTGGCTCACGTTCGAGATCATGAGGCACGGCAGGAAGTCACGGTGCGGCGCGCCCTCGAACCCGTTCGCCATCAGCCATACGGGAAGTCCGAGCACGGGGAAGAAGACGAGCGTGGTGGCGGCGATCCAGCCGAGGAGCAGTTTCCAGCTGCGACGGTACAGCGCCACGGCGGCGGCCGCGCGTTTGAACGTATCCTTCGTGATGCGGTCGGCGATGTCCAGGAAGAACTTGAAGAATTTCACCTTGTACAGCAGGTCGCTGAAGAAAACGAAGATCACCACGCACAGCAGCCCGCCGCAAATCGCGCACATCACCAGCAGGCCGTTGCGCTGGCCCTCCGGGAACTGCGCGATGGTGTCGCGGCAGATCGCACAGGTGCCGAGCAGGGCGATCAGCAGCGCGCCCAGCCCGCACAGACGGTCCACGAAGATCGAGAACACCACGTTGAACTTGCCGCCCGGGGGCGTCCGCGTGGCGAGAATGCCCGCCTTCACCACGTCGCCGCCGACCGAACCGCCCGGCAGGAACTGCGAGAAGAACATCCCCTGCATTTGCAGGCTGACGGCTTCCCCAAAGGAGCATTTTACCCCGGCGGTCCGAAGCAGCGTGAACCAGCGGATGCCGGTCAGGGTGAGCTGGAGGTAGATGCAGAGGAACGCCGCCGCGATGCACCACGGGTTCACGAGCCGGAAATCCTGCCATTTGATGTCGCGCGTGCAGACAATGTAAGTCAGGATGCCCGCGGAAACGCCGAACTTCAAAATGAACTTCAGCGATTTTTTCCAGGCAGGGTCCGGCGCTTTTTCCGGTTCCGCAACGAATTCGGTTCCGGTGGAAGCCTCGGTCGCTTCCGGCACGGGTCCCGCCTGCTGTTCCTGTCCCCGAGGCATGATCTCTTCGCTCATGGCAGACTCCCCGAGCCAGGCAGGATCCGGCGCAGCCCCTCGTACACCGCGATGGCGGTGGAGTTCGCCAGGTTCAGACTCCGGTTGAAGTTCCCCGGCATGGGGATAGTGTAAAACTGCGGCGCGTACGTGTCGTGCAGATACTGCGGCAGGCCCTTGCTTTCGCTGCCGAAGACCAGGAAGGAGCCGCGTTCGAACGGGCAGTCCCAGTAGCACTGTTTCGCCTTGGTCGAGAAGAAATACATCGGCGCTCCGGCGGCGGTTTTCAGCACGGATTCGAAATCCTCGTGGATGATGCAGTCCACATGCCGCCAGTAGTCCATGCCCGCGCGCTTCAGATGGGCGTCGTCAAACGAAAACGAGATGGGCTTCACGAGGTGCAGACGGCATTCCGTGCAGCAGGCGATGCGCCCGATGTTCCCCGTGTTCTGGGGGATCTCGGGCGTGTGCAGGACGATGTGGAACAGCGGATCGGATGGCATTTTATTCTATTCTCCAAAGTGGAAACGGCGCGAACACGGCCGGCCGCTTTTCTGGTTCAGTTCGTTTTCATGGTCGCGTGTTCACCGGTTCAGACGCCGCCGCGCCTCCACGTCGCCGTTCCGGGCGGCCTCGCGGTACAGGGCCAGCGCCTTTTCCAGATCGGCGTTGCAGCCCACGCCGTTTTCATAGCAGATGGCGAGCTGGCGCTGTGCGGCGGAATCGCCCTTGGACGCGGCGCGGTTGAACCAGAAGAACGCGGCTTTTTCGTCTTTCGCGATCGGGCCGTCCTTCTTCAGGAAGAGCATCCCGAGCTCGTACTGGGACTTCGGGTGATCGAACTGGGCGCCGCGTGAAAAAAGCTCCGCCGCGAGCTCGGGGTCCTTGTCCATGCCGATGCCGTTCAGGTTCAGCGTCCCGAGGCGGTAAAGCGCCTCCGGGCAGTCCTCGGCGGCGGACCGTTTGTACCAGACGAGCGCATCGTCCGAGCCCTTGCCGTCGACCTCGCCCGAGGCGATCATGTCGCCGTATTTGAGCATGGCGGCGGGAAGTCCGGCCTTTGCGGCGCGTTCGTAGCACGCGAGCGCCTTTTTGGAATCCGCCTCCACATTGATCCCGAACTCATAGCAGTAGCCCATGCGGGAAAGCGCCTCCAGGTTGCCCTGGGACGCCGCCTTTTCCAGCGCCTCGATCATTTTTTTGCCGTCGGGCAAGGTGCCGAACCCGGAGAAATAGCAGTCGGCGAGCACACGCCACGCGAGGGGCGGGGCATCCGGGTGCTTCACCGCCTCGGAAACCAGCTTGAACGCCTTTTCCGCCTCCTTCGCGGACACGTCGGCACGCATGGAGATCAGGATGGAGGCCAGTTCGACCTGCGCGGGCAGATAACCGCGGTCGGCGAGCGACTGGATCATCTTGCGGCCTTTTTCGGGGTCCGGGTCCGGGACTATGGAATCCTTGTATTTGCTCCGTTCCTCGATCGTGCGGAATTCCACGCCGTTCAGCAGCACCTTGGCGTATTTGAACTCGGCCTGTTCGCACTTCTTTTCGGCCGCCTTGCGGTAGCATTCGGCGGCGGCCACCGGATTCCGGTCGACGCCGAGGCCGCGTTCCAGGCAGAATCCGTAGTTGTACATCGCCTCGGGGATCTCATCGGACGCCTTGCGATACCAGTGCGCCGCGAGCACGGGATTCGCCTTGCGCGTCTCCGTGCCGTAGAAATACTCGTTGCCGAGCGCGAACTCTGACTTCGCATCGCCGAGCAGGGCTTTCTCGCGAAGCTCATCCTCCGCGGCGGACATGCGGACGCAAAAAACGGCGGCGCATCCGATCAGGAACAGACAGAAAGATGTCTTGTGTCTCATCACGATGCACCGCCCGATGCGGTCACTTGCCGCAGCACTTCTTGAATTTCTTGCCGGAGCCGCAGGGACACGGGTCGTTCGGGCCGACCTTCGCTTCGTCGCGCTGGAACGGGACGCCCTGATTCGGGTCCGCCCGCTGCATCGCGGGTTCCGGGGCAGAGGCGTCGTCTTCGGCCGGAACCGTCTGCGGGGCGTCTGCCGGAGCCGGAGCCTCGGAGGATGCCACGGTGGAGCCGAGCTGGTCGACGGTCTGATGGCTGAGGATGTACTGGCGGGCGGCCGGGATGAAGCGTTCGAACGCCGCCATGTTGGTGGCGGAACGGAACAGCTTGCCGATGATCTGCTGGTCGATGTCGTTCATGAGCTGCTCGAACAGGCGGAACGCCTCGCGCTTGTACTCGACCAGCGGGTCCTTCTGCGCATAGGCGCGGAGACCGATGCTGCCGCGGAGTTCGTCCATGCTGCGGAGGTGGTCCTGCCAGCGGGAGTCGATGGCGTCGAGCACGATCTGGCGTTCGAGCCACTTCAGGCCGACCGGGTCTTCCAGGGACGCCTTCAGCTCGTACATATCGAACACTTTCTTCAGGATGCGTTCGACCATCAGCTCGGCGGCGTTCTCCGCCTGCAGGTCGACTTCCAGGTCCTGTTCGAAGAACCCGAACGGGAACGAGTAGTTCAGCCAGGCAAGGAGCAGGTCGCGGTTGTACGGGATCTTCATGTCGCCCGCGGCGGCCGCGAACGCCTCGTCCACATGACGGCCGACCTCGATCTCGATGATGTCGTAGATCGCCTTCCGGCTGTCGTCCTTGAAGAGCGTGTCGTGGCGGAAGCCGTAGATGACCTCGCGCTGCTTGTTCATCACGTCGTCGTATTCGAGCGTGCGCTTGCGGATGGAGAAGTGGTGCTGCTCCACGCGGCGCTGCGCGGTCTCGATGGAACGGCTCAGGAGCGGATGCTGAAGCTCCTCGCCCTCCTCCATGCCGAACTTCTCCATGATCGTCACGATGCGGTCGGAACCGAACAGGCGCATCAGGTTGTCCTCCAGCGACACGTAGAAATGCGACATGCCGGGGTCGCCCTGGCGTCCGCAGCGTCCGCGCAGCTGGCGGTCGATGCGGCGGGAGTCGTGGCGCGAACTGCCGAGGACCAGCAGGCCGCCCAGCTCTTCCACGCCGGGCTCGAGCTTGATGTCGGTGCCGCGTCCTGCCATGTTGGTGGCGACGGTCACGGCGCCGCGGCGTCCGGCGAGCGCCACGATCTCGGATTCGCGGGCGTGGTTCTTCGCGTTCAGCACGTTGTGCGGGATGTTCTTCATGAGGAGCATGCGGCTGACAAGCTCGGAGTCCTCGACGGAGATGGTGCCGAGCAGGACGGGCTGTCCGCGCTTGTGCGCCGCCTCGGTTTCCGCCACGATCGCGCGGAATTTCTCGCGCTTGGTCTTGAAGACCGTGTCGTTCACGTCCTTGCGGATGCACGGGCGGTTCGTGGGGATCACGACCACGTCGAGCTTGTAGATCTGGTGGAACTCGGTGGCCTCGGTCTCCGCCGTACCGGTCATGCCGGCGAGCTTCTTGTACATGCGGAAATAGTTCTGGATGGTGATCGTGGCGAGCGTCTGCGTCTCGCTCTCGATCTTCACGTTTTCCTTCGCCTCGAGCGCCTGGTGCAGGCCGTCGCTGAACCGGCGGCCCGGCAGGATGCGTCCGGTGTGCTCGTCCACGATCAGGACCTTGCCCTCCATCACGACGTAGTCCACGTCCTTCTCGAAGAGGCAGTAGGCGCGCAGGAGCTGGGAGATGTTCTGGAGGCGTTCGCTCTTCTCGGCGAAGGCTTCCTGGAACGCCCGGTGGCGCTGAAGCTTGGTCTGGTAGTCCGTCTTCGGATCGTTGTCGATGTCGTGCAGCGAGTTGAGCAGATCCGGCAGCACGAACGCGTCGGGATCGTTCGGGGAAATGGTGTTGCGGCCGCGTTCCGTGAGGTCGGCCTCGTGCTGTTTCTCGTCCATGGAGAAGTACAGGTCCTCCTGCACCTCCTGGAGCATGCCGCGGTTCTGGTCGCTGCGGACGAACGACTCGTAGCGTTCCAGCTTCTTGAGGATGTCGGCGTCCTCGAGGATGCGGGCGAGCATCTTGTGGCGGGGCATGCCGAACTTGACCTGCAGGAGCTTGCGGATCGCGCCGTCGAATTCCTCGTCGGTCGCCTTGCCCTCGTCGCGGCGGTCGATCACGTCCTTCGCCTCCTTGAGCAGGCGGTCGCACAGCGATTCCTGCTTGCGGTACAGCGCGGCCACAAACGGCTGGAGCTTGTCGAACTGGTGCGTGGAGACGTTCACCGGGCCGGAGATGATGAGCGGCGTGCGCGCCTCGTCGATGAGGATGGAGTCGACTTCGTCGACGATCACGTAGTAGTAATCGCGCTGGACAAGCTGTTCCTTGCTGGTCGCCATGCCCATGTCGCGGAGGTAGTCGAATCCGAACTCGCTGTTCGTGCCGTAGGTGATGTCGCAGGCGTACTGCTCCTTGCGCTGGGCGGAGTGCATGGAGTTCTGGATGCAGCCGACCGTGAGGCCGAGGAACTCGAACACGCGGCCGACCCACTGGGAGTCGCGGCGCGCAAGGTAGTCGTTCACGGTGACGAGCTGGCAGTTGTGGCCGGAAAGCGCGTTCAGGTACAGCGGCATGGTGGCGACGAGCGTCTTGCCTTCGCCGGTGGCCATTTCCGCGATCTTGCCCTGATGGAGCACGATGCCGCCGATGATCTGCACGTCGAACGGGATCATGTCCCACACGAGGTCGTGGCCGCAGACTTCGTAGGTGCGCCCGACCATGCGGCGGCAGGCGTTCTTCACGACGGCGAACGCCTCGCACATCATGGAGTCGAGCGATTCGCCCTTGGCGTAGCGGTCCTTGAACTCCTGCGTTTTGGCTTTCAGCTGCTCGTCGGTGAGCGACTGATACGATTCCTCCAGGGCGTTGATCTTCGCCACCAGGGGACGCAGGCGTTTCACGTCGCGTTCCGATTTGCTGCCGAATATCTTCTTAACGATCGTAGCAAACATGGATAGTCTTTCTGTGGTTCATCCGCCCGGCCGCCTCCTCGAAACGGGAAAAAGATTCCCTCTCATTCCGGACAGCGGAGCGGAACGGTTTGATTCGGATTCAGGATTTGCTGCCGGGGACGTCGATGGGCTGTCCGGCGCGGCACATGGGGCACTCCTCCGCCGTGTAGGTCGGGAGCGAGAGCTTCAGCAGGCTGAAGAACGGGATGCCGCCGAAGGAGACTTTGCCGCCGCTGCGGTCCGTGATGACCGCCACAGCGACCGGATCGGCGCCGTGCGCGCGGACCAGGTCGATCGTCTGCTGGACACGGCCGCCCTCGGTCACGACGTCCTCCGCCACGATGACCTTCTCGCCGGGTTTCAGCCGGAAGCCGCGCGTCAGGACGAGCTGGTCGTTCTCCTTGTCGGCGAAGATGGATTCGATGTGGAGGGCGCGGGCGATCTCCTGCCCGACGAAGAGGCCGCCGACGGCCGGCGAGATCACGGTCTCGGCTTCGATCCCGGCGGCTTTGATGCGGGCGGCGAGCTCCTTGCAGAGCTCTTCCCCGACCCACGGCTTCTTGAAGACGAGCGCGGCCTGGAAGAAACGGTTGCTGTGCTTCTTGCTGCGAAGCTGGAAATGTCCGGTCAGCAGTGCGCCGGCGGACTCGAATGCGGCGATGATTTCCTGGTCTGTCATGATGCGATGTACCCTTTTTCGGTGATTAACGGAAGGTGTCGGGGGAAGACGGCTGAATCCAGAGATGGAAGTCGATGGACTTGCCGCCGACGTGGAGCGTGAGCATGGTGTTCAGGCGGGTGAGCAGCAGGGCGTAGGGGACCTTCACGCTGCCGCCGGGGACGTCGACGGAGACGCAGCAGTCGCCGAGGATGGGTTCGGCCTCGCGGACGACCTCGATCAGCCTCTGGAGCTTGCCGAACTTCGTGCGGAGTTCATGATCGAACACATAGGGCTTGTGGCACTTGGGGCACAGCACCTGGATATTGCTTTCGGAGCAGTCCTGCAAACTGAACTGCACGACGCCGTCGCAGCCTTCTTCGGCGCAAATAAAATCGACCTTTGCCTGGCCGTTCTTACTGGTTTTGTCTTCCGGCATTTTGGATTCCTTGCGGTTGATTCGTGTGGGGGATTGAAAATCTTATCTTATAATATAGCACCGCTTTCCCATTTATGAAAGCCTTTTTTCGGAAAAAGGTGCATTTTTCCCCGTGCCGGAGCGCAGCCCGGCACTACTCGACACACTTTGTGTGTGCCGGAGCGTAGCCCGGCACTACTCGACACACTTTGTGTGTGCCGGAGCGCAGCCCGGCACTACCGCAGTGAAGGCGCAGCCTTCCGCATGACGCGGATTTTGGTGATCTGAGGAGACGCTTTCCCGTTCGCGCCGGAGAACACGAGCTTCGCCGTGCCGTCGGCGGCAATCGCATCCACGGGGATCGGGACCGTCTTCTCGACGCTCTGTCCGCGCTCGGTGTTCACGTCTCCGGAGAAGATCTCCCTGCCGCCGCACACGATCTTCAGCGCGGCATTGCGCCCGGACATCTCAACGGTCAGCTCCAGCGGCTCGCCGGACGGCAGGTTCGATACGGTGTATTCGAACGACGTCCCGGCGGGCGCGAACCGGAATCTGCGGCCGTCCATTCCGGCGCGTGCCACGGTGTTTCCGGTCACGACCTTGTGGTCGATCTCGGACTGCTGGTAGCCGGGCGTGATCTCATCGACGAGGCGGCGGCTGTTGCCCATTTCGAGGCGGACGCGGCTGATGACGTCGGATCCTTCGGCGTCCCATTGAGCCTTGCTGAACCGGTTGAAATACACGGCATAATGTTCGTCCATGATGTCCATGAGCGGACGGAACTCGAGGTCCTTCGGGAAGATCAGGCCGTTGGATTTGAAGTGCGCGAACCCATCGGCGGGTGTCAGCTTCGAGAGCAGTTCCTGCACACTCTCCGCCACCATCACGGGCGGCGTCTCGTAGCTCTGGCCGTCGTTGCGCCACGCACGTGCTCCGGGATTCGCCGGATCGGGCGGCACGATGCCCGCGAGCACGAAGGGCCCGTACATGAGGCACAGCGGATCGCCGGGCTTGTCGGTCATCGGAACGGCGCGCAGGCTGAAATCGAACCCGATGTTCACGGTGTCCCCGCTCTTCCACTTGCGGTTGATCGCGATATAGCCGTCCTTGCCCGCCTCGGCGGGGACCGCCTCGCCGTTGACCTTCAGCGTCATATTCGGGCTCCAGTACGGCTTGCGAATCTTCAGCGTGAACTTGGAGTCGTAGGTATCGGAACCGAAGAACGTCACCGTCACGTCCTTCGAGTAAGGGAATCCGCCGGAAATCGAAAACCTTTTAAAAGGCGTTACGTCGATTTGGTACGTCCATCCATCCGGCGGAGGATAGTGCCCGGTCACGGTCATCCACTGGATGGCGTCAAGCATGACGTCCGCGTCCCAGAACTGGTTCAGGTACAGCTCGCCCCGCCTCCCGGCAACCATCAGCTCGCCGTAGCGGCCGGGATTCTCAAGGCCGGTGCCGACGCAGCACGTCCAGACGTGTTCGCTGGTGGAGAAGTTCTTCACTGCGACGGACGCGAGCGGCTGGAAGTAGCAGTACGCGCCCTCGCGGTCGGGACGGATCACGGACGCCACATGGTTCAGCGTGGCTCGTTCGGCGAAATCCATGACGGAGGCTTTCGGCTCCCACTCGAAGACGAGGCGGGCGAGCTTCAGCATGTTGTAGCAGTTGCAGGATTCGGTCGTGTGGCTGGACAGGTGCTTCGCGTCGTCGCCGACCGGGAAGAAATACTCGCCGTCGCCGTGTCCGCCTGTGGCGTAGCTGCGGTGGTTCGCCACGCGGTCGAAGAAGAACTCGGCGATGTCCCGGTATTTTTTGTCGCCGGTGAGCTCGTAGATGCGGCCCATGCCGGTCATTTCCGGGATCATGGTGTTGCCGTGCCGCCCGGTCAGGATGTCCTGTTTGCGGCTCAGCGGCTCCATGAGCGCCTCGTGGTAGAAATGTTTCTGGGCACATTCGAGGAACAGTTTGTCACCCGACATGGCCGTGAGGTCGGCGAGCACTTCGTCCATGCCGCCGAACTCGCAGGAAAGCATTTTCTGGGTGTTTTCCGGCGTGAGCGGGGAGACCACGGAGACCACGAAATTGCCGAGCTTGAACAGCGCCATGCGCGCCTTCTGTCTTACCGACCTTGCTTCATGAGCACGCAAAAGGCTGATGTCGCGCAAGCCCGCCATGAGTTTATGCAGGGAATAGAACGGCGACCAGATGCCGTTCAGCTTGAACGGCTGCGCATCGACTTTGTTCTCGCGGAGCTGCGTGAACGTCTTCTTCGGGACGGGGAACGCGTATCCGTCCGGGTCCGCCTCCTGCATCTTCGCGATCTCGTCCACGACGCATTCCATCTGCTTCAACGCCTGCGGGTCCTTCGTAAGCTCGTACACATAGGCGAGCGCGGAGAGGTAATGCCCCATGGCATGCCCGGAAAGCTCGCCGTCCTCCCAGCCGTCGTAGCGGTCCGCCTTCTTCGGCAGGCCCGCCTGGATGCGGAACGGCTCCAGCAGGCGGTCCGGCTTGATCGTGTACGCGATGTAATGGTTGTTGAGCTTCTGGCGTTCGGCGAGCGGGCCGCCCGTGAGCGTGATATATCCGGCCGGGAGGCACGCGACGCTTTTCTTTTCCTCTCCGAAACGGTCTTTCGATCCCGGATACGGGAAGGAAGAGCCCGCGATCTCGGCAGCTTCACAGACGATCCCGGCGCAGCAGAGCGCGGCGGACAAGATGAGACTGGATTTATTCATGCGGCATCCTCGAAGTTGCAAAATCAATATGTATGAATGAAAACACGCGATACTATAGCGCATGAAACACCCGAATGCAAGAACCCCGCACGGGTTTTCTCGTTTTTTCTTTTCCGGTCGGCACGGCCGCCGAAAAGACAAAGAAACAACTTTTTTGGGGAGGCGGCTCTGGAACATATTTGCATTTTCCGCTGTCTAATGCTATAATATTAAGATTAATTTTGTTTTTGAAATCAACCACGATGGAGGATATTCCATGAAGCATTTCGAACTGATACTCGCCGCCGCGCTCTGCGGATCGGTCTGCGCCGGGTTCACCCTGAACGCCGCCGATGCCAAGGCCGCCAAGGAAGAGAAGAAAGCCGAAAAGAAGGCGGAGATCGCCTGGCTGACCGACCTCGCCGCCGCGAAGAAGCAGGCCGCCGAAGAAAAGAAGCCGATCCTGATGTTCTTCACCGGATCCGACTGGTGCGGCTGGTGCATCAAGCTCCACGAGGACGTCCTCGACAAGAAGGAATTTCAGGATTTCGCAAAGGAAAACGTGATCCTGCTCGAGCTCGACTTCCCGAACTCCAAGCCGCAATCCGACGCGCTGAAGAAGCAGAACAAGGAGCTCGGCGACAAGTTCGACGTCGACGGCTATCCGACGATGGTCCTGGTCGCCTCCGACGGCGAGAAGGAGATCACCCGTTCGGTCGGCTATGACAAGGAGCTCGTGAGCAAACTTCAGAAAGCGGTGAAAAAGGCCGCAACCAGCGCAAAAAAAAAATCAGGGGAAGAAGCCGCTGATGAAGCTGGGGAAAAGCTCGCGTGGCTGACCGACTTCGCGGCGGCGAAGAAACAGGCCGCCGAAGAAAATAAGCCGATCCTGATGTTCTTCACCGGGTCCGACTGGTGCATCTGGTGCCAGCGGCTCCATGAGGGCGTGCTCGACAAGCCCGAGTTCGCGGAATTCTCCAAGAAGCTCGTGCTGCTTGAACTCGACTTCCCGCAGGAGAAGGAACTCCCCGCCGAACTGAAGAAGCAGAACGCCGAGCTCGCCGAGAAATTCAAAGTCGACGGCTATCCCTGCACGGTCGTGCTCGCCGCCGACGGCGAGACCGTGCTCGGCAAGCTCTCCGGCTACTCCGCCGAATACATCGACAAGATCCAGGACATCCTCGACGGAAAAGGCAAGCCCGTCACGATGGAGGAGCTCAAAAAGCAGTTCGACTACCTGCCGGACATGCTTGTGGAATACGAAGACCTGAAGCTGACGAAGGAAGAACTCCTGCAGGAGATCTTCGAACAGGAACCGACCGCCAGCGACTGCGCGCGCATCACGAAGGAATCCATCGGCGAGATGATCCGGGCGAACCTCGACAACGCGATCCTGCTCTATCTCGCGCAGAAGGCCGGATTCGTCCCGTCCGCGCAACTCGTGAAGGACTCCGTGATGAAGGAGTTCGACGAAATGCCCGCCGACCAGCGGAAGACGCTGGAAGACGCGCTGAAGGCGCAGGGTGCGTCGCTGGAAGACCAGATCGCGAAGGCCGCCGAGATCGAAACCATCCAGAAGAAGACCGCCATGCAGCTCTTCGTGAACAAGCACGCGGAAGACGCCGCAAAGAAGGAGATCGACGAGGACGCGCTGAAGGACCACTACGAGGCCAACCGCTCGCAGTACCCCGGCACGTACGACGCCGAAAAGGCGAAAATCATGGACGACCTCGTGAAGGCGAAAGCTCCGTCCAAGGCCAACGAACTCGACAAGGAGATCGCGAACATCCGCAAGACCGTCAAATACTGGAAACCGGAAGACTGACCGCCGCATCCGCCGAACCGCCGCCGCGCCGGAACCGAAACTTTCCCGAAAAAAGTCATGTTTCCGGTTTGAAAACGCGGGAATCGGTGCTAATGGTATATATCCGTTTTTGCGGAAGGGACCGCGGGACGCCCCGTCCGGCGGGTTCCGGAAGCAGGACCCAGGCAAATCAAAATATCATACAATAACAAACGATAACTCAGCAACAGGAGTGAACATGAACATCATGAAATTCACCGGAAAAGCCGCTGCGATCTGCTTCGCGGCAGGCATCGCGGCCGCCGCGCTCAGCGCCTGCGGCGACAAGAAGACCGAAGAACCGGCGCAGAACGGCGCCGAAGTCCAGAATCAGGCCCAGACGCAGCCCATGGAAATGCAGGACCTTGACATGAAGCCCGCCACCGAGGCCGAAATCCTCCAGGTCCTCGCATTCCTCCCCGATCCCGTCGCCACGGTCTACGGCGAGCCCATCGCCAGAAAAGAGATCATCGACGAGCTCGTCTCGCAGGAAGTCCCGCTCGAAATCTACAAGAGCATCGGCGAGGAACGCCTCCGCCAGGCGATGAGCAAGCAGATCGAAGACATGGTGAAGGACCAGATCATGCTGAAGCAGGCCGAAAAGGCCGGGTTCAAGCCCTCCGCCGAATTCGTCGCCAAGGAAATGAAGGAGGAATTCGCCGAGCTGCCGAAGGAAGAGCAGGAAGAGATCGAAAAGGCGCTGAAGGACCGCGGCCTCACGATCGAGGAGCACATGAAGGAGACCTCCGAGAATCCCGAAATCCAGAAGAAGGCCGCCCTCTCCAAGTTCGTCCACACCGAATTCCTCGACAAGGCGAAAAAGAACGTCTCCGACGAGGACGTCAAGAAGTTCTACGACGAGCATATCGAAGACGTCACGAAGCCCGAAGGCGTAACCGTCGCGCACATCCTCATCCAGCTCGACGAGGAAAAGGAAGCGACCGACGCCGAGGCCGCCGACAAGGAAGCCAAGGCCAAGATCGACGACATCTATGAAGAACTCCTGAAAGATCCCGCCAGCTTCGACAAGCTCGCGCAGGAAAAGAGCGACTGCCCCTCCGGCAAACGCGACAACGGCAAGCTCCCGGCCTTCGACAAGGACGGCATGCTGCTTGACGGCGGCGGAGCCATGGACCAGACGTTCGCCGACGCGGCGTTCGGCATCGAAAAGGCCGGACAGATCACGAAACCCGTCAAGACCCGGTTCGGCTACCACATCATCAAGCTGATCGAAAAGACTCCGGAAGAAGTCACGCCGATGGAAAAGGTCAAGGACAAGATCACCGAGTACCTCGCCGCTGAAAAGGCGCAGGCCGACCTCAACAAGATGCTCGACGACGAGATCGCGAAGAACGCGAAGATCAACGATTTCGCGCCCGCGAAGGAAGCTCCCGCCGAAGCGAAGTAAGTTTCAGTTCGGACACAGAAGCGTTCATCGGGACATCCGGTTCATCCGGGTGTCCCGTTTTTCGTGCCGGAATACAAGTTTTTTTTTCCGTGCGCGAGCGTTAGCCGCGCATTACTTCAGTGGAGGCGTTGCCTCCCCGTGCCGTCGCGAAGCACGGCACTACCGCAGTGGAGGACCCGTCCTCCGGCGACGGCGGACCGCGCGGACGGCCCGTTCGAAGGCTTCGACGTCTTCCGGCGTCGGGACGACCCCGGAGTAACGGATGCTTTCATAGAGCGCGACGCACTCGTTCAAGGCGGGATCGTCGAGTTTCGCCGCCCATGCGCCGTAGGTCTGCCACGGTTCGCGCTGAATGCCCGTCCTCCGCCAGACGGCGAGCTGGAGCGAACGCATCATGCGCGCGAGACGGCGCATCTGCCACGTCAGCGCATAGCGTTTCCGGCGGCGGTTCCGGACGTACACCACGACTGCCACGACAAGCGACAACGGCACGATCAGGCCGAAAGCTGAGCGGACCGGATGCTCCGTGAACTGGTAGAGCATCCAGGCGTACGCGACGTCCCACGCATGGATGATCGACTTGGCGAAATAGCCGCGCCGGAACCAGTAGACCATGTTTTCGTATTGGAACGAGATAAAATCACGGAAGGAACGTCCCCAAGAATCCGCTTCGAAGTCGGCCAGGATATCGTCGATCTCCGTGCCGGGCGGCGTCGCCTCCACGAGCACCCATTTCCGCTCGTCGTCCAGCCATGCCTCCGCCCATGCGTGCAGGTCGAAGTTCGTGGCGTAGTAGTAGCCAGCCGGGTTGTAACGGGAGCAGACCACGCCCGCGACGTACCGGGTCGGCACGCCGTACAGACGCAGGAGCAGCGCCGCCGAGGTCGCGAAGAGTTCGCAGTGGCCGGTCCGGCGGTAGAACAGGAACCGCATCAGCGGGCTGTAGTATTCGCCGCGCGAGGGGATGTAATCGTCCCTCTTCAGGGAATACGTGAAGTTGTTCGAGAAGAACCGCACGACGGCCTCGATCCGTTTCGCGGGCGGCAAATCGCCCGGATTTTCACCCTGGAAAATCTCGTCTGTGAGCACGGCGAACTGGTCCGACAGCAGAGGCGGCAGACGCAGGTATTCCTGCCGCACAGCCTGCCCCGGCGCCATGTCTTCGGCCAGCGGCTCCTGATACGCGGCGGCGGGGTCCGGCTTATTGACCGTCGCGATCACGCCGGTACTCGGGACCCAGTTTTCGGCGATCAGGCCGCCGTCGCGCGTGATGGCGGCGGACTTGGCGTCGAGCGTGACCGAGGTCGCGTTCGCGGGCAGCGGCGTCACGGTGTTGCGGAAATCGGACTCGAACCGGAATTCGAGGCGTTCGGTGTCGGTATCGCCGGTGTCCTGAAGAAGGAACGTCAGCACCGTGAGGTTGCGGTCCTCTTCGCGCGTGATTTCCACGACGTCGACCGGGTCCTTCTCGTCCGCCACCCAGACGCCGCCGTAGCTCCCGTTGAACCCGCGGTAGACGTTGCCGCGCAGATAGCCCGGCGCTGACGACGCCAGCGCCCGCATGACGACCCGGACGGGCGTGTCCAGCTCGAACTGGGGCGACCGGATCGCGACCTCGCCGGGAAACGCGTTGCCGCGTCCGGGCGGAGGCGGCCGGAACAACTGCTGAAGCTGGGACCGCCAGTCGCGGAACGTGCCCTCATGCGAATAAAAATACTGTCTCGCGCCGAAAAAGAGCGGGACGATCAGCAGCACCGCCAGCAGCCGGGACGCCTTGACAGAGAAGAGCGAACTCACCGAATCGTACCGGGTATCCGCGGTCAGGAGGAACAGCATGCCGACGCACTGAATAAGGGAGCAGACCGTATAGGTCACGGAGTAATTCCGCAGAAGCTGTGTCGTCCCGACGAAGTTAAGGTTTTCGAGCTTGGCGGTATTGTAGACGTCGCCGCACGCCAAAGTCGACAGGAGCACGATCAGCAGACACAGCGCCGACACCTCGCGCGTCCGCATGAACCAGCAGGAGATCGCCGACGCGTACAGCAGGAACGGCAGGAACTGGTGCGAGCGCATCAGGTAGTCGGAGAAGGTCAGGCGGTTGTCCGGTATCTTCACGAACAGGCCGGGCACGACAGCCAGGATGCCCGCCGCGAGCAGCGAGTAGATGACCGGACGGTCCCTCAGGCGGAAACTCCGGTCCTGGAAGATCGGAAAGACGACCATCAGCGCCGTCAGGATCAGGATGTGCGGCAGGTCGTATTTCAGCGACAGCAGGAACGCCGGCGGCAGGATCAGCATGCAGCGGACGAGAAGCCCGAGCTGGCGGCGATGCGGCGGTTCGTATTCGAACATGGATTTCGCGGTCTTCATAACGGCAGGTCGCCTCCCGTCAGGACGGAGTCCGGCGTGATCACGCGGAGTTCGTCCGGCAGTTCCGCATCCGGCACGTGCGGCGCGACCAGCACGGGCACGATCCGCGAGCCGCGTCCGGTCAGGCCGGCGAGAAACGCCTTGGCGGCGGCATCCCAGCGCGTCAGGATCACGAACACCGTGCCGGATTCCAGCGCGTCCTCCGCGATCGCCGCCGCCTGTTTTCCGGCGAATGCATCTCGCGCCGACGTCGCGGCCGTGGCAAGTTCGTCGAGCAACGGGTCGCAGCCGCGGTCCGGTTCGCCGTTCGACGGAAACCGTGTGATCCGGCCGCCGACGGCGAGCAGGTCGACGTGGTACGACGTCATGGTCAGGGTCTCCGCGATCGACGCCGCCAGTGAAACAGCCGCCTCGAACGTCCGGTTCGTGCGGACTTTCAGCAGGGATTCCGACAGGCTGAACAGCGCCCGGAGCGTTCCGGCTGCCAGGCGGACACGCGGGACATACGCGTCCAGCAGGATCGCCGCGTGCGAGACGTGTTCCTGCTGGTACTCCTTGATGATCGGGACGCGGAAACGCGCCGTCGCCCGCCAGTGGATCTTGCGCGGAGAGTCGCCGGGACGGTACATGCGGCAGCCGTAGAAATCCATGCTTTCGCCCGGACGCGGCACCGAGCGGGCGCTCAGGCGCGGCAGGACGCCGCCGTCACGCGGGAAGAGGTTCCGCAGTTCGCGGCTGGCGGGATGCACGATCAGGGCTTCCTTGCGCCCGAACAGGACGGAGTGCTTGATGAGGTTGAACGGGAAACTGGACTCCGCGATCCCCTGCGGAATACTGAAGACGCCGCGTTTGAAGGGTTTCAGCGGCAGAGAAAACGTCGTGTCCGAGCGGCCCGGCACCGCGCAGTATTTGAACCCCTGCACGCGGCGAAGTTCCGGAAGCTCGATGTTCGGGTCGATCAGGATGTCGGCCGCGGGGAGACGGCGGAGGTTGCGGATGCGGTAGTTCACATCGAATGCGATGCCGCATTTGACACGCGCAGGAAAATCACGTTCGATCCGGAGTCGGGGACGGAAGATCAGTCCGGCAAGCAGATCGATCGTCAGGATCATCGCGATGAACAGGAACATCGGGACGGCCGGGCTGTTCAGCGCGAACATGGAGAAGAACGCGAACATCGGGATCACGATGAACAGCAGGCGCATCGGACGGCTGAAGAGGCGTTCGTACCACGCCATCGCCCAGAACAGGAGTTTGAGCGAGGGTGACCGGTAGTATTTGAACACGAAACCGAGTCCGTGCGACTCGCGCAGCCACTGGGGACCGTCCAGAAACCTCCGCCAGAGGTCTCCGATGAAGCGCAGCGGATTCCGGCTCATGCTACGGGATTCCTTCTCCGTACGAAGTTCACAAAATCAGACGGGGACGCGCGTCTTCTTCACGACGGCGGCGACCAGGTCCGCAGCGGAAACGCCAGCGTGACGGCTCTTCTGGTTCAGGATCAGGCGGTGCGTCAGGACCGGGCCGGCCAGCGAGGAAACATCGTCGGGCGTCACGAACGTCCGCCCGTTCAGCAGGGCGCGCGCCTGGGCGCAGCGGGCGAGGTCGAGCAGCGCGCGCGGACTTGCGCCGAGCGAGAAGCCGTTCTCGGGGTCGCGCGTGGCGGCGACGAGTTCGCGGGCATACTCCTGCACGGACTGCTCCATCGTCACGGAACGCACATCTTTCTGAATCTCCATCAGCTCCGCGCAGGTGATCACTGGTTCCAGGCGGTCCAGCGGATCGTCCTGCCAGCGGTCGTTCAGCATGGCGAGCTCCTCGGCGGAATCGGGGTAGCCGAGCGAGAACTTCATGGCAAAGCGGTCCAGCTGGGCTTCCGGCAGCGGGAACGTGCCGAAATACTCGACCGGGTTCTCCGTGGCGATCACGAGGAACGGCTTCGGCAGGTCGTAGCGGACGCCCTCGATCGACACCTGATGTTCATTCATGGCCTCCAGGAGCGCCGACTGCGTGCGCGGCGATGCGCGGTTGATCTCGTCGCCGAGGAGGATGTTCGCGAAGACCGGGCCCGGATAGAATTTGAATTCGCCGGACTGCTGGTTGAAGACCGAGGAACCGAGGATGTCCGACGGCATCATGTCGGACGTGAACTGGATGCGTTTGAAATCCGCCTTGACCGTCAGGGCAAGCGCCTTCGCGAGCGTGGTCTTGCCCACCCCGGGCACGTCGTCCAGCAGCACATGGCCGTTCGCCAGGACCGCGTTCAGCAGCAAATCGATCACTTCGTCTTTTCCGCGGATGACCTGTTTCAAACGGGTCCGTATCTGTCCGATCGTCTCCAGCCGGGACGTCTGTTCCGCCATATCTGCACCTCCGTATAACTGCGCAAAACCGGAGGCGCGGATCGCCCCGGCAAGATTAAAAATAACAGCAATTATAATACCCCGTTCCGCGTTTTTTTCAACCCCGAAAACACGATTTGACGTTTTTTCCGCTTCTTTTTTAGAAAGAAAGGTTGCATTTTCGCGTTTGGAGTCTATCTTATTAGTTACGGCTTACACAATCCCATTCCGGTGAAATACATGAAAATCTTCCGCAAACTTCTCGCCCCCGCGGCGCTTCTCTGCTCGGTCATCTTCTGCTGCGGCTACCACAGCTGCGACCATGAAGAGGTGAACCTGTACATGGATCCCGACAACTGGGAAGAAATGCAGCTCCCGCCGAAGCACGTGGTTTCCATCCACGAAGTCATCCGCCCGAAAAAAGGCGACAGCATCGAACGCACCGTGGCGTCGTACTTCGGCGGCGACGTGACCATCAACTCCATCCAGCTGCTCGACTCGTCCGAGATCAAGTACATCCAGCCCGTCCCGATCCCCGGCGACCAGGGATTCTACAATCTCCGCTTCGACATGACCGAACGCGGACACAAGCTGTGGATCAACCTCAGCGTCCAGCACAAGGGCCAGCAGCTGGCGTTCGTCATCGACGGGACCGTGTACCGCGGATTCGTCCCGCGCCAGATCGCCGACGACGCGCTGTCGGTCATCGTGGACGGTCCGTTCGACCAGGCGACCGCGCTGGCGCTTCAGAACAACTCGAAATACAACTATTTCAAAATGAGAAAGTGACCCCGCCATGGGATTTGTGAAACATATCCGCCGGGCAATCCCCGTTGTCATGCTCGTCTTCACCGCGGTCTTCTGCTGCGGCGCGGGCGCGAAAAGCTGTACCTCCGAGGACATCGACAATATGTTTGACGCGGAAAACCTTGATATGTCCAAACGCCCGCTGGAAGGCATCATCGAGATACAGGAGATCATCACGCTGCGCCGGGGCACCGACAAGGAAATCATGGCGCCCACGATGTTCGGCGACGACATCTGCCTGAACAAGGCCATCCTGCTGGACTCCGCCGACGTCAAGGAGATCAAGGCCATCCCGATCGAAAAACAGCCGCCCTACTGCAGCCTCGAACTGAAGCTGACCGACCGCGGACGGCGCCACTGGATCGGACTCAGCCTGCCGAACAAAAGCACGCACGTCGCGTTCATCATCGACGGCATCGTCTACCGCACGTTCGTCCCGCGTCTGCTCTACGACGACGTCACCGACTCCGTCATCGTGGACGGCCCGTTCGATCCCGCCACGGCAAAGAAACTTGAATCCAACTCCGCCCGGAACTATTTCCGGCTCAAATAACGGCCTATGACGACACCGAAGCACACATTCCGTTTCCTCTGCGCGGCGTCCTGCCTCGCGGCATCCGCCCTGCTTGCCTCGTGCGACGGCAGCGCGTCCAGCATCCTGGACCCGCTCAACGTCGACGACAAGGAGGAAGTCTACAAGCCCGTCGTCGGGGAGCCCGGCGAGTTCGGCGTGGTCTCCATCCATGAGATCATCCGCCACAAACGCGGCGCCGAAAAGGAAATCGAGGTCGAAACCATGTTCGGGGACGAGATCATCATCGACAGGAATCCGCTGCTCGACTCCTCCGACATCATCTCCATCGAGGCGATCGAGGTCAACGACCTGCCCGGATTCTACAAGCTCCGCCTCAACCTCACGCAGGAAGGCGGCAAGATATGGCGCAAGCTCAGTCTCGACAGCCGCGACAGCAACGCACCCTCGCTCGCATTCCTCATCGACGGCGTTTCCTACCGCACGATCAAGCCGCGTTTCCTCTACTCCGACCAGGACACCGTGGTCGTTGACGGCCCGTTCGACGAAGCCGCCGCGCTGAACCTCGAGGCGAACGCCATCCGCAACTTCATGCATTTCTCCCAGCAATAACACAGGCCAAACGGCAGAAAGGACGCCATCCATGAACATCCTGTCCGGCATCAGGGCCGCCGCATTCACGCTCGCGCTCGCCGCGCTGACTCCGTCCGTCTTCGCGGTCTCCGAGACCTACATCCCTTCGAACGCAAAATTCGCCCTCTACGTCAACGCGAACAAGGCGGTCAACGCGCCCGCGCTCCAGACGCTGCTCTTCAAGGACGGCGTCGACCTCGAACACAGCCTCAACGACGTGGCCATGGTCAAGGACGACCTCACAGGCGACGTCTCCTTCTTCCTGACCGAGATCGATCCCGGCGACTTCGGGAAATCCCTCATGGACGTCGTCCTTTACGCGCCCGGCCGCGTCAACGCCATCTACAAACGCCTCGCCGGACGAGACGACATCAAGACCGCGGCCTCGACCTTCTCCGGCGCGCGCATTCTGACGATCCACGTCGTCAACGGCGAGACCGATATGCTCGCCATCTTCGAGTTCATCTCCGACGACGTCATGCAGTGCCGCCTCGCCATCAACCTCCCCGACACGAAGCCCTTCATCTGGACCCCGAACCCGGAACCGTCTCTGATGATCACCGGCCTGAAGACCAAGGGCGCGCTCGTCTCCGCCGCGGTCGACGCCGCCTATCTCCAGGGCAAGGTGAAGGCCGAGGAAGAGGCGCATCCGCGCACCGCCGAGGAGAAAAAGACGAAGATCAAGGCCGGGGACGGCTCCATCGAGATCGACGAGGAAGACCCCAGCATCGAAGACATCCGCAACAATGTCAAGGCCATTTTCGCCCGCATCACGGAAGGCTCGCGCGGCTCCCTCGACGCCGCCGTCACGCTCCGCTGCACCACCTCCGCCATCCGCGACGAGGTCTTCCAGACCGTCGACGGCTTCGTGACGCTCTACACCATGGTCTCCGGCGCGTCCTTCGAGATCGGCAAGGACGGCAAGCTCATCCAGCAGGGCGGCAAATCCAACCCGCTCACCACGCTCAAGCACGAACCGAAGGGCAACGACGCCGTCTTCACGCTGAACCTCTCCGAGGAATTCCTCGACGACGTCGCGAAATCCGCCGCAAAAAACAACAAGAAAAACAGCTCGAAGAAGAAAACGGACAAATAATCCGTTTTCGCCCCCGGAAGAACGGAAGGCGGTGTATTTCAGAGCATTTCTTTCGTTTTTTCCGTTTTTTGTCGTTTTTTTGATTTGAAACCTGAAAAAAATATGCTATCGTATTGTAACGGAGGAGAAAAATGAGACGGCGCGCGCGCAAAGGCGAATCCGGACAGGTGCTCGCGGAATACACCGTGATGCTCTTCATGGTCGTACTCGTCGCCCTCACGCTTTTCCTTCTCATGCGGGTTTTCCTGGAATACGGCTGGCGCATCCTTTCGCTGATCGCCTGGGAACCCTGACCCAACAAAAACAAAACCTCGAACCAAGGAGTCCTGATATGAAGTTCAACAGAAAGCACTACGGAATGAAACGCCGGTCCTCCGGCGGACAGGCCATCCTGGAGTACATCATCATCATCGCGCTCGTCGCGGTGGCGGCGCTCACCGTGCTCGGTCTCTTCGGCGACCGCATCAGGGGGCTGATTTCCAGCAGCACCAAGGCGATCGGCGGCGAAACCGACGATTCCAACAAGAGCAGTCTGGAACAGTTGCGGGAAACAGGAAACGGCGAAGACCCGATCAATTTCTGACCGGATCGGTTCCCTCCTGATGAACGGACACGGGGAGCGCCTGTGCGCCGCCCGTGTCTGAACTGTTTACGGAAAGGGCGTATTTGTGCGTTTTGTGCCCCGACATCTCCTGAGCCGCGGAGCAACGGATTTCCGCGGTATCAGAACAAACTCCGAGGCGGCAAAGTCCGCGGCGGGGCGCACGGGACATTATACTCAGGCAGGCATTTATGCACGCAGGAAAGGCGAGCACGGTTCGGCGATCCTGGAATCGTTCCTCTCCATGATCCTGCTCGGGCTGATCCTCTTCGGCATCCTCCAGCTGTTCCAGCTCGTGCTCGCCGACATGGTCACCGACTATGCCGCCTTCCGCGGCGCACGGTCCGCCGCCGTCGGATTCCGTGACGAATACGCGATCCGCGAGGCTCTGATCAAAGCCGCTCCCGTTTCCGGGCCTATGACAGTGCCCCGTTCACGCCGGGTCTCCGTGGAAACGGAACAATCGTTTCTGCGCGGCTACATGGAGGGCGACCGCAATGTGGAATACGCGAACTGGCTCGGCGAGGACAGGCTCCATACGAATTACCATTGCCCGCATTACGGGGAACCGCTGGTCGGAGGCTGTTCGCTTTGCAGCCGCGGGAAAAAGCATTATGTGGACGCGTCGGTGAACGGATTCGACCAGACCATGCGTTTCAAATTCGAGTTCGTCAACTACCCGCTGGACCTCCCGCTGCACGACTGGCTCACCGGACGGGATTCCATCGACATATCGGCGGAATCCGAACTCACGAACCATTCCTCGTCTTTTCTGGAGTAACGTCACATGAAACGGAACCGGACAGCAGTAATGCGGCGCGGACACGGCGAACACGGCCAGGTGCTTATTCTGGCGGTCGTCGCGCTCATCCTCGTCATCATCGCGATCCTGCTGCTGTTCGACGTCCAGACCGTGATCCGGGGCAAGGTGAAGGCGCAGAACGGCGTGGACGCCGCCGCGCTGACCGGAGCGGAATGGCAGAAACATTCCCTGAACCTGATCGGAGAGCTGAACCTGGTACGAGCGACCGGCACGCTGATCTCCGAACCGTTTTTCGCGAGGGGAATCCTGGACAACCCGAACTCGAACGCGGCGGAGTTTTTCTCCGATCTCCCGCAGCCGCTCACGCAGGAGGAATACACGCTGTTCCCGGAGAAGTCGGAATTCTACAACTCCGACGGCTCGCTGAACGTGGACAAGCTCCTGGAGGAAGTCCTGCGCGTGGAGAAGGAAAAGCGATTCCTCGACGCGCTCGACGACCTCGTTTCCCAGCTCCAGACGCGCATCTCGTTCGCCGGTCCGCTGATCGGATTCGGCGCGGCGCAGCAGGCCGCGAAGAACAACGGCATCACCTATGATCCGGATTCCAGCGATTTCTACATCAAGTACCTGAACCTCGTCGGAAACGGAGGCGTCTACGAACGCCTCACCCCCGTCTTCGTGAAGGACTACGCCTGGCGCATGCCGTATATCTCCATGCTCGATTCCATCCTCGATTATTCCACGCAGCACAACGATTTCACCGGAGAAACCGAAAACCGCGCGTACGGCATCGCCGCCGGGACCAAGTTCAAATTCGTCGGCATGCCCAGCCTCACGACCAATCCCCCGGGCGATCTTGCGAACTACCTCGGAGAGAAGCATATCTATGACATGATCCACGCCCGCGACTGGTGCGGACTCGACAGGCTTCTCCGGCTGGATTTCAACGGCAACTGGTGGGGCGACTTCGAATGCGAGTTCGAGGACGATTTCCCCGGACAGTCCGAAATCCTCCCCCTGCACATCAGTTTCTCCGAGTCGGAGGAAACCTACAACGACGCAAAGGATGCCAAGGCGCTCGGCCGCTACGCCAAAGGCGGTCAGAAACTCTTCGACGATATGTTCAACCGCGAAATACCCTATGAATACGAGGTGAGCGACGACGTCGAAACGAGCGAGGAGCACGACGGAAACAAACATACCTACTACACGCTCACCGAAATCACGATCATGATCAACGCCTCACGATTCGAAGAGACCTATAACGACAATGACGCCGACCGCCGTTACGACCTCCTGCCGCACCTCTCGTGGGCTACCTATGACGAAGAATGGGGCACGTACGGGGACAAGCAGGAATGGGAGGAATACCTGCGCGGACGCTTCAAGCAGGGCATGGACTACAAGTCCGGCGCGCTCGCCTATTTCGAGGTAGAACAGGACACCGTGACCGTCACAGGCTCCATGGGACGTTCCCGGCGCGGACAACGTGCGCCCGACGTCGGACAGGTCTTCGCCGGAACGGCCGCCGGAGCGGACGCCATGGCCGTTTCCGGCACTCTCAACAGAATGAGCAACACCCGTTCCATCAACAGGATCGAAACGGACGCCGAAGCAAAACCGATCGGCCGGATCAAAACGGAAGACGGCCAATATCTCCGCCCGTTCGAGGCGGGACGCATGGTCCTGCCCGTCTTCACGGAAACCGCGCTCGTCCCGATCGCGCTGGAACCGGTCGAGGGCATGTCCATGGCGGATATCGACTGGCTGTACTACCTCACCGAATTCGTCCCGCTCCTCTCCGGCAGTCCGAGCATCGAGGACGCCTGGGAACGCGCCAGACAGCAGTATCCGGGGCACCTCGGCTATTACGCGTACTACGTTTCCGCGCTCGCCACGCTCAGCAATCCCGATTTCCGCCAGGCCGGGCTCGACTGGCTGGACGCCACCGCGGTCTGGGCGATGGATGAAAACGGCAACAACTATCCGCTCTACACCAACCGGGAGTACAACTGCACCGGCCGCCGGGGCGGAAACGGCGGAGGCGGAGGCTGGCACGGCACGAACTTTTCGAACGGAGGCCCGTCCAGCCTGCACTGAGCGGAGACGCTTACCCGGAACAATACAGGACATAGCACAAAAGGAGCATCCTATCATGCCTGAATTCCCGTTCAAATCCGTCACCGTCGGCCTGCTTGAGGTCAACTGCTGCCTCGTTCAGCTTCCCGGTTCGCGCACACTGTACATCATCGACCCGGGCGGCGACTGGAAGCTCATCGAAGCCGAGACGAAAGCGTTTGATTACGACGAGGCGGTCATTCTGTTCACGCACGCCCATGTCGACCACATCTCCGCGGCCGGAGCCGTCGCGGACGCGCTGAACGTCAAACGCGTTTACCTCAACCCCGCCGACAAGCCCATCTACTACAGCCCCGGCAACACCGTCGGAAACTACATCCCCGCCGCCGAAGACCTCCCCGATACGACCTGGCCGCCCGAAGACCCGCGGATGCTGGTCCTCCCCTGCCCCGGACACTCCCCCGGCGGCGCGGCCTACTACTTCCCCGAGATCGACACCGTCTTCTCCGGCGACACGCTGTTCTTCAGCTCCATCGGCAGGACCGACCTGCCCGGCGGCAGCGAAAAACAGCTCCTGGATTCCGTTCACAAACAGCTGTTCAATCTGCCCGACGACACGCGCGTCGTCCCCGGCCACGGCCCGTTCACGTCCATCGGGTACGAGAAGAAAAACAACCCCTACGTCTGAGGCGCGTTCCGCCTCAAAATCAGGTTATTCCGGCTGCGTGTATTTCGCGCGCCAGGCCGCCGTGCGGCGTACCATGTTGTCGCGCAGGAATTCGGCAAAGAAGAAAATGTCGTTGGCGTGGAAGATACCCTCGCCCATCTGCGCGCTCGCGTCGTACTGGCTGTCACCCGGCAAGTTCACGATTACCGCGCCTCGTTCCAGGTCGGCATGGATGCCGTCCAGCAGCGAGGCTCTGAACGTGCCCGCGGGTTCCTTCTCGGACACGTAATAATACCCCGTCGCCTGCGACTCCGACAGGTCCGCGGGCGTGTCGTCCGTTTTCCAGTTCAACGGATTGATGACGGCCCCGCCGGGCACGGTGAAGATGTTCTCCCCGGCGTCCTGCGCGATGGTGTTCCAGACCAGGATCACGCCCGTATCGTCCGCGCTTTTTCCGAGGTGAATCCCGCGGTCCGCGAAATCCCGTTCGATTTCCTCCGCCGTCTTCTTCGGAAGCCCGGCCAGATACGCGGCTGCGAAGCCGGATTCCGGCGTGATCTCCGGCGTGGCGCGGAGAAGCTCATACAGGTCGGACGCCCCCTGGCTGTGTCCGACCAGGATGTACGGCATGCCGGGCTTGTGGAAGAACTTCATGAAATACAGGAACGCGGTCTTCGTGTCCTTGATGCCGTACTGAAGGAGCGTGCCGCTCAGGTCGGATGCGGAATCCGTCTCCAGCGCGGTCGAATAGTCCGCCTGCCGCACGAACGGCGCGTACAGTTTCAGCGGATGCACGGGATCGGTCAGGAGCCCGAACGTGAGGTCAATGTAGTCCGAGGCTTTCGTGCGGATGCGGTCGAACCTGTGGTCCATGACCGGACGCAGCTTGTTCTGGAACAGCGTCGGATAGATGTAGAACACCTCGAATTCGGGCAGGATGGAATCCGTTTCGCCCATCCGCACCCAGCTGGCGGGGTTGGCGTAGTCCGGCGCGGGCGGAATGACCAGCGGCGCGCTGATCTCGACCGTCGGCTTCGTCTGTTCCGCGGCATCCGTTTCCGTGGTCGATTCCACATCACCGGACAACTCCTGCGTTTCCTGCTCGTCCGGCTCGAAAACGGAGCAGGAAACAAAAAGCGCAGGGCAAAGCAGGACGGCAAACAAAGCCCGCATGAAACGGGAAAGAATGGAAGCGGCGTTCATCGTATGGATTCTCCTGAAAAAGCAAAGAGAAAGTGGAACAAAAAGGTCGTGTTCCGAAGAAACGGAGCGTATAATTTACTCCGGCGGAACCGAAAAAACAAGGCGGAAAGACTTTTTTTCGTTTTTTTTCGGTTTTCGGTTTTCATTTTTGCGTTCCTTTGCTATATTTTAATGGCACATGTTATTTTCAACGTTTTTTCCTGAAAGGAAACCAGTATTATGAAGGCCGTCCGTTTCATCCCCGCCGCCGCACTTGCCGCCTGCATTGTCCTCACCGCGTGTTCCGACTATGTCGGCAAGGAAGCCACGCATCCGCTTTACGCGAAATATGAGACCTCGAAATCCGCGAAGTCCTACCGCGAAGCCGCCGACAGCCTGGAAGAATTCCTCGTGATCTGCCCGAAGTCCCCGAAGGCGCACAAGGACGCGGCGATGCTCTACAAGGAAAACCTCGAAAACTATCCCGCCGCCATCTACCATCTGCTGAAGTATCTTGAGCTCAGCGGCGAAACGCTCTCCAAGCAGGACCAGGAAGTCTACCGCGGCTATATCCGCGACTGCGAACGCAAGATGTTCGAGACCTACCGCGTCCGCAACGACATCAAGCTCGCAGACGAGGTCCCGCAGACCGATCCCGCCAAGCTCGCCGCGAAGGACAACGAGATCGCCGCGCTCCGCAAAAAGATTCAGGCGTTCGCCGACAACGAGAAAGTCATTCTGGAGCAGAACAAGGAACTCCGCAACCGTCTCGACCGCGCCGCCAGCACGACGGCTTCGACGGGCACCGTCAGACCGGCGGCTCAGACCGGCTTCGGTTCCGCCGCTGCCTCCGCCTCGACTTCCACTGGCACGCGCGGCAGCGTCGTCCCGTCCTCCACGACCGGCACGCCGGGCACCACGGTCACAGGCGAGAACGGCGTGCGCTACTACTACGTGGCGAAGAACGACGGACTTCAGGCCATCGCGCAGAAGATGTACGGCAAGGCGTCCATGTGGAAGGTCATCCAGGAAGCCAACAAGGAAGCGCTCGGCGAACGCGGCATCCTGAAGATCGGCCAGCGCCTCGTCATCCCGCCCGCCCAGCAGTAATCACTGTTCAAATCGAGGAGACACCGCCTCATGAAACGCTTCCATCTCTGGTGCGCGGCCGCGCTGCTTCCGCTCCTTGCGGCGTGCAGTTTCAGCGTCATCCCCCAGGCCGAATACACGGAAACCAGGACGTTTGACCTCGTTTCTCCCGGTCCGATCGGCGAACTGCCGTTCACGATCGACGTCGACGCCTTCTCCAGCGAATGCGCCAGCCGCTACAAGATGGTGTTCCGCGAGGAAGGCAACCGGATCGTCGTCGACGAATTCAACCGCTGGTCGATGCCTCCCGGAGCCATGCTCACCAAGTACCTCACCGCCCGGTTCGCAGCGCCGTCCGGCCATTACGGGCTCGACGGGAGACCGGCGTTCGAGCTCGACGGCTCGGTGGTGAACTGTGAACTGAACAAGACAAAGAAGCAGGTCGACCTGCTGGTGCATTTCTTCATCATCGAGCACGGCAGCGATGACTTCAAGATCACCGGGACGGAGAACTACAGCATCCCGGTCGACGGGACCACGGCCGAGGCGTTCGCGGACGGCATGAACAAGGTCGCGGCGAAGTTCGCCGACCACGTCGTGTCCGTCCTGAAAGAGGAACACGCCAAACGCGCCGGCGAGGCGAAATCCGCTCCGGAAACGGAGTGATTTTTTCCGGTTCCGCGCCCCGTTTCTTGTTCGGCACACCTCGCACGGCATGACCATGATCGACCCGGACGTCATCATCACACATTTCTACCCGGAGGACACCCCGCTCCGGCGTCTGCTCCTGCGCCACAGCACGCAGGTCCGCGACAAAGCCCTCGCCATCCTCGCGAATCCGTCACGCCCGCCGCTTGAGCTCGATCCCGACCTTGTCTCCACGGGCGCGATGCTCCACGACATCGGCATCCTCCAATGCCACGCGCCGTCCATCCTCTGCGTCGGCACACGCCCCTACATCGCGCACGGCATGATCGGCGCGGAAATGCTCCGCGATTACGGCCGGACGCACGGGCTCGATCTGGAGCCGTTCGCGCGCATCTGCGAACGCCACACCGGCGCCGGCATCACGGCGAAGGAGGTCCGCGAACAGGGCCTGCCGATCCCCGAACGCGACTGGCTGCCGGAGACGCCGGAGGAAAAGCTCGTCTGCCTGGCGGACAAGTTCTTCTCGAAATCCGGCGAGATGAAGGAAAAACCGGCCGATGCCGTCCGGCGTTCGATGGAGAGATTCGGCACGGACACGGTGGAGCGGTTCGATGCGCTTCTCCGGCTTTTCGGCCTCGTCTGACGCCTATTCAGACACCTCACGCGCCGCTTTTTCCGCTTTTCTTCAAAAAAACATCTGTTTTTTTTGTCAAATCCATTCGATTTTTTTAAAAAGTGTGGTAATGTTTTAGGGTATCTATCAGCATAATTCCTCGCATGCAGCAGAAGGGAACGAAATGGCTTCTTCAGGACAAACCATCATAACCGGCATTGAGTTCGGCACGGACAAGATCTGCGCCGTTCACGGCGTGCCGGACGAAAACGGGAACATCGAGGTGCTTTCCTTCGCCTCGCAGCCCAGCAGAAACTCCGTCGTCAAGGGCACGATCGTCGACCAGAACGCCGCCCTGAACATCCTCAAATCCGTGCTCGACGAATCGGAAAAAGGGCTCGGCAGGTTCAGCCGCTCCGAACAGCATGTCTATTTCCTGGTCAACGGCATGCACGTCAGCTCCCGCTTCGGCGAGGGAACCGTGCTGAACTACAACGAAGACAAGAAGATCACCGCGGCGCACGTGCAGAAGGCGATCGAAAGCGCGAAGAACCTGGCTGTCTCGACCGACCTCGTGAACATTCAGGTCTACGACTCCTCCTTCCTGCTCGACGGCACGAAACGCACGTTCAACCCCATCGGCAGCCTCGCCGAAAAGCTCACCGCCGTCATCCATATCGTCTTCGCCGACAAGAAGCGCATCGACATGGCGCAGACCATCCTCCGCGAGCTCGGATTCGAGTCCGGCTACCCGGTCTTCGTCCCGCTCGCCGACGCGTACGGCGTGCCGACGCAGGACGAACGCAGCCAGGGCACGCTGATCTTCGACTACGGCGCGGGCGTCTGCTCCTACGTACTGCTCTACAGGGAGGGCGTCCTCCTGAGCGGGTCCATCCCGGTCGGCGTGAACAACGTCGCGAACGACCTCGCCGTGGCGCTGGAACTTCCGTACGAGTTCTGCCAGAAATTCCTGCGCGAATCGAAGCTGGAGACGCTGCGCGGCGAGGGCAAGAACTATATCGAATACAAGGTTTCCGCCGGCGGCTCCGAAAAGATCCGCCGCATCCCGCTCGACTCCTTCGAAAAAGTCATCGACCTGCGCCAGCGCGAGACCTTCAACCTCCTCAAAAGCGAACTCGAACGCACCGGCACCTTCACCTACCTCCGCAACGGCGTCGTCATGACCGGAGGCGGCTCCATGATCGAATCCGCGCCCGCCACCATGGCGAACGTCATGAACGTCCCCGTCCGCTGCGGCGAGGCCATGAACGTGACCGGCGCGCTGTCGGCGTTCCGCAGCCCCATGCCGTGCTACTCCGCCATCCTCGGCCTCATCAAGCACGCCGCCGCCCTCGAGGAGGATTCCCCCTCGTCCGGCTCCGGCCTCGGCCGCACCATGGTCCACGCCACCGACCAGTTCCTGCAGGGACTGAAAAACCTGGGAAAGGCACTCAAGATATGACCGAACAGAACGCAACCTCGCCCGCCGGCCTCTCCCGGGCTCCCGTCGGCAACGGAAAAGCGCTCGTCGTCGGACTCGGCGGCTGCGGCATCCGCATCCTCGAATTCCTACGCGCCAACCCCCGCGCGAAATGGCTCGTCACGCTCGCGGTCGACACCGACGGCGGCGTCCTTGCCGGGACACGCGCCGACGCCGTCATCAACGCCTCCGCCGACTGGAACTCGAAATCCTGCGCCGGATGCGGCGGCGACATCATCCGCGGCGAACGCGCCGTCTCCCACGAACGCGCCAACCTGAAACAGCACGTCCGCGGCTTCTCCCTCATGATCGTGACCGGCGGACTCGGCGGCGGCACGGCCACGGGCGGCGTCCGCACGCTCGCCAGCGTCGCCCGCGAGGAGGGCATCCCGACCGTCTTCCTGCTCACCATGCCGTTCTCGTTCGAGGCGCATTCCCGCCGAAAGAACGCCGAGGACTGCCTCCGCGAGATCCTCCCGGTCGCCGACGTCGTCCTCACGATGCCGAACGACCTGCTCTTCAGCAAACTCCCGCCCGACACGCCCGCCGAAAACGCGTTCGCGACCTCCGCGTACGAAATGGCGTCCACCGTCGTCGGGATCGCCTCGGTCCTGCGCTGCCGCGACCTCATCGGCACCGATTTCGCCACCTTTATGCGCGCCCTCCACAAACGCCGCGCCTCCTGCGGCATCGGCGTCGGCGTCGCGGAGAATTCCGACGGACTCGACCGCTGCGCCCTCGCCCTCACGCGCATGCTCGATTCGCCGTTCCTCGGCGGAAACGACGCCATGAAACGCGCCGACGCCGCGATCGTCACCCTGACCGGCGGACCCGACCTGGAGCTGGGCGAACTGAAACGTACCCTCGAGCTCGCCGCGGGCGTCCTGCCGAAGAACGTCGAACTCCTCTCCGGCGCGAACGTCTGCGACGAGGCCGCGGGCTCCGTACAGATGACCGCCGTCATCTTCCAGTACGCCCCCGAATCCAAGCCCGCTCCCGTGCCCCGGCGCACCCCGGCGCCCGCTCCGGCCGCCGCGCCAGCCGCCTCCGACGATCTCCCGCTGCCCTTCTCCGCCGCGTCGAACAACGTCGAGGAGGTCGAGCTCGGCCTCCAGAGCTACGACAAGGGCGTCTTCGAGAAACTCCCCGCCGTGCGCTTCCGCGAGGAGGACCTCGACATCCCGACCTACCAGCGCCGCAACATCCGCATCGACAAAGGGAGCTGACCGTGATGAAGTCCGCATGTTTCCGCCTCGTTTCCGCCTTTGCCGGGCTCGCCGCCCTAATCATGCTCGCCGTATCCGCCTGCGATGAAAAGCAGATCGCCCCGCCGGTCGTCGACGGCGAACTCGCCATGAAATATGCGCAGGGCAATTTCGAGCTCGGACCGAAGGTGTTCCGCACCGAAGGCGCGAAAAAGTCCGCGGAGTGGATCATGGCCGAGGCGCAGAAGATCCCCGGTTTCGACAAGGCGGGCCGTGTCCGCATCATCCCCCCCACGCGCGGCGAGTACAACGTCGAGATCACGTTCCCCGGCAAGGCGCCGGAATTCGTCGTCATCGGCGCGCACCACGACACCAAGCGCCTGTTCAGCGTGCCGGATTTCGCCGGAGCCAATGACGGCGCGTCCGGGGTCGGGGCGCTGCTCGCGATGGCCGACACCCTCACAAAACACGTGCAGAAGGAACCCCTGCCCTGCACCGTCCGCCTCGTCTTCTTCGACGGCGAGGAAGCGCTTTATCAGTATACCGAGACCGACGGCCTCGTCGGCAGCCGCGCCTACGTGGACATGCTTAAACAAGACGACTCCGCCCGCCTCTGCCGCGCCATGATCCTGCTCGACATGATCGGCGACAGGGACCTGCACATCGACCTGGCGGGCAACTCCACGCCCGCGCTCGCGGACGTCGTGATGGCCGAGGCAGCCGCCGCCGGATACGCGGATAAGTTCTCCCGCGGCGAGACCGATATGCTCGACGACCACTATCCGTTCCTTCAGGCGAACATGAACGCCGTCGACCTGATCGACTTCAATTACGGCCCGGAAAACCGCTACTGGCACACCGGAGCCGACACCATGGACAAGATATCGGCGGAAAGCATCAAGACCGCCGCGGACGTCGCGCTCCGCGTCGTCTGGCGGCTCGCCGAAAACGGATTCGCTGACCTGTGAAAAAAATAGGCATAGACTATTTCCATTGCCGGGAACGGTTCCTGGCCCTGCCCGGCGTCCGCGAGGTCCGGAAGGGGCCGTACCGGTTCGCCGTCGCGCCCGGCCCCGCGCAGGACTACCTCGCGGAGCATTTCGCCGAAGCCGACCGCATGATCCGCGACGGGTCCCACGCGAAGGAATCGTGGTCGTCCAGCGCATCCGTCCTGACGCTCCCGGACGGCAAAAAGATATTCGTCAAGCGCAACCGCGTCCATGGCTTCGAATACACCTTCAAATACTTCTTCATCCCCGCCCGCGCCTTCCGCGCCGCGGTCAACGCACAGCGTGTCGAGGAGGCCGGGATCCCGACCCCGCGCGTGCTCGCAGCCGGAGAAAAACGTTTCGCGCACTTCCTGCTCGCCGGATACCTCGTCACCGAGGCCCTGACCGACGCCCGCGACCTGATGTCCTATGTGATCGAACGCCCCGACGCCCCCGCCGGGATGCCCGCCGTCCTCCGCGATGCCGCCCGCGTCGCAGCCGCACTCCACAGTCACGGGTTCTACCACGGCGACCTGAAACTCGTCAACCTCTACCGCAACGGCGACGATGCACCCTGCGGCGTCTGGGACCTCGATTCCGCCCAGATCTTCCCCGGCGAAGTCCCGCACGACCTGATCGTCCGCGAGCTCGGCCGCATCGCCTCGTCCGTCCTGATCTTCGCCGAACAGAATCCCGCGTTCCCCGACGGTTTCTTCGACCTGGAACGTGTCACGCGCGAGTTGCTCGACGTCTACGCCGCCGCGACCAAATCGCCCGCGCCCGCTCCGTCCGAGGTCATGGACGTCGCACGCGTCCGCTGGCTGAACAAACGTAAACTCCGGTTCGACTATGGAGGACCGCACACATGAGCAAACATATCTTCACGCCCAACGGCAACACGCCCCTCTTCGTCAACGCCGCGAACGGCGCGCTCAAATTCATGTTCCCCGTTCCCGAGCGCTTCACCATCTCCAACGACGACATCCTCCGCATCGACGATTTCTTCGAGCCCCACATCATGCCAGACGGCACGCCCGGATTCTGGTCCGGACTCCGCCCCGGGACCGACAGCACGCCCGCGCTCTACCTCAAGAAACGCGTCTACCCGACCGGCCTCGGATTCCGCACGCTCTTTTCCCGCACGAATCCCTTCCGCCGCGCCGAATGGGCCGCCCTCGCCGCCGACGCCGGCGTCTCCACGCCCGCCGTCCTCGCCATCGGCATCCGCAGGAAAGGCCTCCTCATCAAGGCCGTCTATCTTGTCATGGAGGCCGTCTCCGACGCCGACGAGGTCACCGGCATCTTCTGCCGCCCGAACGCACGCGCTCGCGTCGCGCTCTTCATCGAGGACAGTTCCCGCCTCATCGCCGCGCTCCACTCCGCCGAACTCTTCCACGGCGATTTCCGCCTCGCCCATTTCTACTACCGCGGGGCCGTCCTCTCCCTCTGGAATCCCGGCTGGCTCCAGTCCTGGTCCGGCCACCTCACCGAACGCAGCATCCTGCGCGACCTGGGCTCCCTCGGCGCCGCGATCTGCATCGAGGCCGCCAAGCACAGGCCCGCGCTCGACGACTTCATCTCCTGCGACGCCACCGCCGAACTCCTCCTCGCCGCCTACGCCGAGGTCGCGCCCGGCTGGATCCCCCCGCTCGGACACCTCGTCCGCGTCATTGAGAAAAACTGTGCGAAAAACTCCCATTAAGCCAGGTGCAAAAGTGTACGAGCGCAGCACGGCACTACCAACGTAAAGGGCTTGCCTTTTTCGGGAAAAAGATGTATATTATGTATCCTTTTTTTTGATTCCGTTTTTACTTCAGAGGCAAGCCGCGCATGCTGTTCTTCTATAATCTTTTCTTCCCGCTGGTATTTCTGTTCTACCTGCCCGGCCTGATCGTGAAATACATCCGGCGGTCCGGGTACAAGGCGACGTACCGCGAACGGTTCGGCATTTTCGGGGCGGCGCGGCGCCGCGAGCTGAAGGAATGGCGCGGCGCGGTGTGGCTTCACGCCGTGAGCGTGGGCGAGACGAACCTCACGCTGCCGCTGCTGAAAGCATGGGCGGAGGCGGAACCCGACCGCAAGTTCATCCTGAGCACGACGACGACCACGGCGCAGGAGATCGCGCGGAACAAGACCGATCCGGCACGCGTGAAGGTCATTTTCTGCCCCATCGACTGGTGTTTCTTCGTGTGGTCCGCCATGCACCTGATCCGCCCCTCGAAACTCGTGATCTTCGAGACCGAACTCTGGCCGCAGCTGATCTCGTCGGCGAAACGCTCCGGCGCGAAGCTCATGCTCGCGAATACGCGCATCTCCGACCATTCGTTCCGCGGATACCGCCGGTTCCGGTTCGTGATCGCGCCGATGCTCCGCAAGTTCGACCGCATCTGCGCGCAGACCGAACTCGACCGCGAACGCCTGCTCGCGATCGCGCCCGGCATCGAGTCGCGCGTGTCCGTGTGCGGCAACATCAAGTTCGACCAGGCCCCGCCCGCTGGCGACGGCGCGGACTTTCCCGCGCTCTTCGGGGAACAGGGCATCACGGTCCTGCTGGCGGCCTCCACGCACAGCCCGGAGGAACCGCTCATCCTCGATGCGTTCCTGGCGCTGCGGAAGGAATTCCCCGCCCTGCGGCTCGTGCTCGTGCCGCGCCACGCCGAACGCGGCAGCGACATCGAAAAGATGATCCGCGACCGCAATCTGAGCTACCACCGCCGGAGCAACGACACGGGCGACAAACAGGGATTCGCCGTGCTGCTGGCGGACACGACCGGCGAGCTCGCGCGCCTCATCAAGGGCGCGGACCTGATCATCATGGGCAAGACGCTCGCCGGAAACGACGAGGGACAGAACATCATCGAGCCCGCCGTCATGGGCAAGCCCGTGGTCTGCGGCCGCCAGCTGAAGAATTTCCGTCAGGCGCTCGACGCCCTCGTGAAGGGCGACGCCGTATTGCGCGTGATGAAGGACGACGAACTTGTCGGCGCACTTCGCGGCCTGCTCGCCGATCCCGCGAAACGCCGCGAACTCGGCGAACGCGCCCGCGCCGTGATGCTGAAGAGCCGCGGCGCGCTGGAAAAGATCCTCGCCGAAGTCAGGGAGTGAGGACAAGTCCTCAACTGCAGTAGTGCTCTCAGCTTCGCTTGAGCACGGGGTTATAACACCTCAACTGCGACAGGGACTATTGTAAAAACTCACCGTTTTACAACAGCCCTTTTTTACGTCTTTGCACACGCGGCTCGCGGTCCTGTAATCTGTCGAACTCGCGAAGGCGAGTTCACCGAGGAGCGAAGCGACCCCCGGAGGGAAATTCCCGTGCGCGAGCGGAGACGCGCACTACTGCCGCGTATGCCAGCCCTCCTGCGGTTCGCGGTCAAGTAAAAAGAATCAGTACCACAATCTAAGATTCTCTGCCGTTCGCGTCTCAGCGGTAAACAAAAGATGTTGCCGAGCGTGAGCTAGGCCACCGAGGCGGCGCAGCCGTCCCCTCAAACCCCTCCGTGCGCGTCTCGCGGTCCTGTAATCTGTCGAACTCGTGCAAACGAGTTCACCAAGGCAAGCGGATGCGAGCCCCCCCGGACGCGAACGCGTCCTTCTCCACAGCAGGACATAGACGGTATCAGAACCCTCCGAAACCGCCCATGCCGCCGCCGCCGAAGCCTCCGGCACCGCCTCCGAAGCCTCCGGCACCGCCGCCAAAACCACCGCCGCCGAAGTCCATGCCGCCGCCAAAGCCACCAGCTCCGCCTCCGAAGCCTCCGGCACCTCCACCGAAGTCCATGCCACCGCCAAAGCCGCCCATACCGCCGCCGAAGTCCATGCCGCCGCCAAAGCCGCCCATGCCCATATCTCCGAATCCCCCCATTCCAAATCCGCCCATGCCGCCGAAGCCGCCCATGCCGAAACCGCCCATGCCAAAGCCGCCCATCGCGTTGTTTCCGGTCGTATTCTGCATGGAGAGTTCGATCGTTTCCTGATTGCGTGTGAGTGTGGCGGTCGAACGTGTCACGGCCGCGAGCGTGTAGCCGTTCGGAAGCGTTTCGCCGACGCGGAAATACTGCTTATTGGAATTGGACGCGTTCGCGGTCGCCGTGATGCCGTCCGCGGACAGTCCGTCACGCCCCATGGCGCGCTGCTGATTCTGGTTTTGCAGGAGCTCAATCTGTTCATTGGAACGCGCCAGGCGCTGACGGAGCAGATCGGTCTGCTGTGCCGTCACGCCGGGGCTCTGCTGCAGCGCCTGAAGCAGGGAGGCCAGTTCCGCACGGTTCTCGAGCGCCTGCTGCATCTGCTGTTCCTGCGCCGCCGCAAGCTCCTCGGCGTTGGGCGTGTTATTGTTCCGGTTGTTATTGTTGTTGCGTCCGGGCTGCTGCCACATGTTCATCATCTGCATGCCGCGCTGGAGGATGATCGCTCCGGCGACTCTGCCGATGGTGAATGTGCCGACGAGCGTCATGTCGCCGCGGTTGACCGGCATGGCCGCCATTCTGTTGTTGTTCGCGGTCGCCTTCGGGGCGCGTTCGGGGTCGAAGATGTTCAGAGCCACGGTCGTCGCGACCTGTTTGTCCGTCGACATGGGCACAGGCGCGGGATTGAACCCGAATCCGAATTGCGGAAACGTCTGCTGCGCCGTGACGGGCCGCGGCTGCGGCGCCGATGCGCGGCGTTCTTTCTTTACCGATGTCGCCACTTCGGCTTCCGCCGTTGGCTCGCTCAGCCATTCGTATCCGTAAAACGCGGCAAAAGCCGCCAGGATCAGATTGGCACAGATCAGGATGGTTCTCATTTCCCGTTCTCCTTCATAGTTTGGGGCGTTGAGGGGGGCTAATCTCCATTCTCTCAGGGGTATGGCAGAAGAACGAATCTGCCGGGAAGGAGGAGGTTTGCCGGGATGATTGCGGACATAATGCCGTTTCTAAATCAAATAACGCATCGTCGCGGCGGTTTATTGTGCCGGAATGAAAAATATTCTCATTTTTAAGATACTGTCAATCTTTAATTTAGCTCCATTTTCACATCTTTCTGCCTCACCGAATCATTCGGAACAAAAACTGCTCAATTTTCCGCTTACATTCTCTGCCTCAAAACATCCTTAAATGTCCGCCGTTCTCTCATGCTCACCGCGAACATTCCGGTTTCTACAAACAAAAACATCGAATGCCCGGAGCTTTTTTTCTCAATCTCTCTGTCCGAACTTGACAAATTCTTCATGCGCGTGTATATTATAACTTACATTTTTAACAGACACATTGCAGTCATTCGGGGTTTGGTGAAAGTCCAGACCGGCGGTTACAGTCCGCGAACCGGCGCAGGCCGGCCGACGTGGTGGAATCCCACGACCGACGGTGAACGGACCGTACGCAGGCGCATTCGGCGCGGCGGGCGGCGAGGCAGTCCGGAAGAGAGAATCATTGCAGCGTCGCAGATGTTCTTTAGGCGAAGATCCCGATACCGCAGAACAAATTACGAGGTCAATCGAGAATGGACAGCAGGTTCGACACCGTGGAAAGCGTCCTGGAGGACGTGCGCGCAGGCCGGCTCGTGATCGTCACGGACGACGAGAAACGCGAGAACGAAGGCGATCTGGTGTGCGCGGCGGAAAAGATCACGCCGGAACATGTGAATTTCATGATCACTCATGCGCGCGGACTCGTCTGCGCCCCGATCACCGAGGCGCGGGCGAAGAAACTCGGCATCTACCGCGCGCCTTCCACCGACCACTTCAAAACGGCGTTCACCGAGAGCGTCGACGTCCTGACCGGCACGACCGGCATCAGCGCGTCCGACCGCGCCGCCACGATCAGGGCGCTGCTCGACCCGGCGGCGAAACGCGAAGACTTCGGTATCCCCGGGCACGTGTTCCCCATTGCGGCGCGTCCCGGCGGCGTGCTCCAGCGCACCGGCCACACGGAAGCGTCCGTCGATCTCGCGCGTCTCGCCGGGCTTCAGCCCGCGGCGGTCATCTGTGAGATCACGAAGGACGACGGCACGATGGCGCGTCTGGACGACCTCGCGGCGTTCAAGGAGAAATTCGGCCTCAAACTCTGCTCCATCGCGTCCCTCATCGAATACCGCCGCAGGAAGGAAAAGCTCGTGGAGGAGGAACTCTGCGTGAAACTCCCGACCGCATACGGCGACTTCATGCTCCACATGTTCCGCTCCAAGCTCGACGACGCGTGCCATCTGGCGCTGACGCTCGGCGACGTCGCCGCCGCAAAATCCGTGCTCGTCCGCATGCACAGCGAATGCCTCACGGGCGACGTCTTCGGATCCATGCGCTGCGACTGCGGCGACCAGCTGCACACGGCGATGCGCATGATCGCGATGGAGGGAGCGGGCGTGCTGGTCTATCTGCGCCAGGAAGGACGCGGCATCGGGCTCGCGAACAAGCTCCGCGCATACAAGCTCCAGGAGGAAGGCTGCGACACCGTCGAGGCCAATCTCCGTCTCGGATTCCCGCCCGACCTCCGCGAATACGGCATCGGCGCGCAGATCCTGCTCGACCTCGGCGTGAAACATCTCCGCCTGCTCACGAACAATCCGATGAAAGTGGTCGGCATCGACGGCTACGGGCTCGTCATCGACGAACGCGTCCCCATCGTGATCGAACCGGGCGAGTACAACAGGCATTATCTGGATACGAAACGCGAGAAGATGGGGCATCTGATCTGACCCCGCCGCTCAAAACAACGAACTGAAATCACAACAAAAATCAACATACATCAGGAGAAACCATCATGGCAAAAGACGAACTCACCGTACTCGAAGGCAACCTCAGCGCAGCCGGACTCAAAATCGCCGTCGTGTGCGCACGCTTCAACGAATTCTTCGTCTCCAAACTCTTCAGCGGCGCGGTCGACGCGATCGTCCGTCACGGCGGCAGCCGTGCGAATATCACGCAGGCATGGGTGCCCGGCTCCTTCGAGCTCCCGTTCGCGGTCTCCAAGCTCGCGAAGAGCGGCAAGTACGACGCCGTGATCGCGCTCGGCGTGGTCATCCAGGGCGCGACCGCCCACGCCTCCACCATCTACAGCCAGGTCTCGAAATCCCTCGCCCAGATCGGCATGGAGAGCGGCGTCCCGGTCATCTACGGCGTCGTCACGGTCGAAAACATCGAACAGGCCATCGAACGCTCCGGCACCAAGGCGGGCAACCGCGGCGCGGACGCGGCGGTCGCCGCCATCGAAATGGCGAACCTGAACAAAAAACTCTGAGCCACCGTTCCCTTTCCTTTTCTCCAGAATCCAGCCTATTTTCACGAACCGCTATGAACACAGAATCTGATTTTGAACACGAAGCCGGAGATGCCCCGGAAAAACACGCCGCGAACGGCAAAAAATCGCATCAGCCGCGGTTCCAGCCGCACCAGCACTTCAAACGCCTCGGCCGCGAGCTCGCGATGCAGTATCTTTTCGAGTGCGACATCCGGGACAGCGTGACCGAACCGAACACGATGGAGGATTTCTGGGCGCAGGCCGAGGAGTCCGGCGAGTTCACCGACGCACGCGTCTTCCGCCGCGCCAGAGCCTACGCCGAAAACCTGATCGCAAACGCGCAGGCCAACGACGACGTGATCACCGGCTACCTCGGCAAGTTCTCCGAAAAATGGGACGTGGAACGCATGTCCGCCGTGGACCGCAACATCATGAAGGTGGCCGTGGCCGAGATGCTTTACTGCCCGGACATCCCGCACGTGGTGAGCATCGACGAGGCGATCGAGATCGCGAAGGATTTCAGCGACGAGAAGTCCGGCGTCTTCATCAACGGCATCCTGAACGGCATCAAGAACGAGATCGAAAAGAATCCCGCGGGCGGCAAAGCGGAGTAACGGAGCATGTTTTCCATCTTCTCCAAATTCAAAAACGGACTCCAGAAGACCGCGGTCGCCGTCAACCGGAAGATCGCCGGACTCTTCACCGGAAACAAGGAGTGGACCGAGGAGGATTTCGCCGAACTCGAAAAGACCCTGATCGGCACCGACCTCGGCATGTCCGCCTCGCGCACCATCGTGCAGAACATCCGCGAACGCTACAAGCTCGGCGAGCTGAAGTCGTCCGACGACATTTCTCGTGTCGCCGCCGCCGAACTTAAAAAGATCCTTTCCGAGGGCGCGCGCGCCATGCGCAAGAATCCGGACGGCGTGACCGTGCTCCTCTTCGTCGGCGTGAACGGCAGCGGCAAGACCACCACCATCGGCAAGCTCGCCGCCGCGCTCACGCAGGACGGCAGCCGCGTCATGCTCGGCGCGTGCGACACCTTCCGCGCGGCCGCCGTCGAACAGCTCACGCTGTGGGCCGAACGCACCGGCAGCCAGATCGTCGCGGCGAAACAGGGCGCCGACCCCGCGTCCGTGGCGTTCGACGCCGTGAAGTCCGCCGTCGCGAAGGGCGTGGACTACCTGCTCATCGACACCGCCGGACGCCAGCAGAACCGCAAGAACCTGATGGACGAGCTGGCGAAAGTCACGCGCATCATCAACAAGGTCCTGCCCGGCGCGCCGCACGAGACAATCCTCACTATCGACGCCAGCCATGGCAGCAATTCCATCGCCCAGGCCCGCGAGTTCGCATCCGTCTCCGGCGCATCCGCCATGGTCCTGACCAAAATGGACGGCACCGGAAAAGGCGGAGCCGCATGCGCCGCCCAGCGCGAATTCGGCCTGCCCATCCTCTTCGTCGGACTCGGCGAACAGCCGGACGACCTGCAGGTCTTCGACCCGGAGACCTACGCGAACGCGATCTTCCCGCCGGACGCCGGCGCCGCGGCGGAATCCGAACCGTAACACCCCAAGCCGGAATCACACGGAGTCATCCATATGCATTTATCCGTCAGACACTCGCAGATCAACGGCGAAACCGCCGTCCCGGGATCCAAATCCCATACCATCCGCGCACTCGCCATCGCCTCCCTCGCGAAAGGCTCCTCCATCATCAAGGCCCCGCTCGTCTCCGACGACACGCTCTCCTGCCTCTCCGCCGCCTGCGCCCTCGGCGCTTGGATCCGCCGCGGCGACGATTCCCTGTGGCAGGTCATCGGGACCGGGGGCCGCATGATCGAACCGGCGCGCCCGCTCGACATGGGCAACTCCGGCACCGGTCTGCGCATTTTCAGCGCGCTCGCGGCCCTCTCCGGTTCGCCGATCTCGTTCGGCGGCGACGAGTCGCTTCAGAAACGCCCGATGGAGCCGCTTCTGGCCGCTCTGAACGACCTCGGCGCGAAGACCGAATCCGACGGCGGGCACTGCCCGCTCACGGTCACGGGCCCCATCCGCGGCGGAGAAACGTCCGTCGACGGCACGTCCTCGCAGTATCTCTCCGCGCTTCTGCTCGCCGCTCCGCTCGCCCAGGGCGACACCATCCTGAACGTCCCGTTCCTGAACGAGGTCCCGTACGTCGAGATGACGCTCGCCTGGCTGAAGCGCCAGAACATCAACCTGAAGTACAACAAAAACTACACCCGTTTCCACGTGATCGGCGGACAGCAGTTCAAACCGTTCAACGAGACCATCCCCGCCGACTTCTCCACCGCGGCGTTCCCGCTTGCGGCGGCGATCGTGACCGGCGGCGGCATCCTGATCCGCAACCTCGATTTCAACGATCCGCAGGGCGACAAGGCGTTCGTCGATCTCGCCCGGCGCATGGGCGCGAACATTGAGACCGGCCCCGGATTCGCCCGCGTGAAGCCCGGCCCCGTGAAACTCCATTCCGCCGAACTCGACCTGAACGCCACCCCCGACCTCCTGCCGATCCTGTCCGTCGTGGCCGCGTGCGCCGACGGCATCACCGTGCTGAAGAACGTGGCGCAGGCGCGTCTGAAGGAGACCGACCGTATCGCGGTCATGTCGCACGAGCTCAGGAAGATGGGTATCCGGGTGGAGGAATTCGAGGACGGCATGGCGGTCACCGGCGGCAAGCTGAAGCCCGCCCACGTCGACAGCTTCCGCGACCACCGCGTGGCGATGTCGCTCGCGATCGCCGGCATGACCTGCGGCGCGGACGAGAAGGAACCGACCGTGATCGACTCCGCGGAGTCCATCGCCGTCACGTACCCGTCCTTCGTCGATGACTTCTCCAGACTCGGCGCGGACTTCTACGTCGTCTAGTCCGGCGACAGTATCCGCATCATTCACAAGCGCGGTTTCCGATACCTGGACCGCGCTTTTTTCATGCCCCGAAATTTTTTTTCGTTTTTTTTGATGATTTCATAAAACACCGCTAAGATTTCCGTTATTTGAAACGTCTAATAGCATAGAAATGCCTTTTTGAAACGTTTTCACCTGTCCCAACAAGGAGCCAGCCATGAAAAAGACATCGTTGTTTGACGGTCCCGCGATCGTTTTCCGCAAACTCAGAGGACTTGCCGCTGCCGCATGCGCCGCGACGGCCCTGCTGTCCGCCCTGCCCCTGACGGCACACGCAGACGATGCAATTGCGGATCGGAAAGCGATTGCCGCGAACATGAACCGCAAAGGATTCGACCTCTTCAAGCTGGTCAGCGGGAAGGACACGAAGGAAAACTCGTTCATCTCCCCGTACAGCATCGACAGCGCGTTCGGGCTGGTCTACTGCGGCGCGAAGGAACGGACCGCGCAGGAGATCCGCGACACGCTGGGGCTGCCCGCCGATCCGGCGGAATGCGGAAAATTCTTCCACGAAGTTTCACAGGAATACGCGGCGAACAAGCTGATCGAAGTCCTGGTGTCGAACTCCGTCTGGTATGAACAGAAATATGAAAAGGCGATCCTCCCGTCGTTCTTCGCCATGATCGAAAAGTATTACGACGGGACGTTCTACAAGGAGAATTTCAGGAAGCCGGGGCCCCTCGTTTCGAAGGTCAACGCCTATGTCGAAGATCACACGAAGAACATGATCAAGGACCTGCTGTCACCCGACGACATTTCGCCCAAATCCTTCATGATCCTGCTGAACACGCTGTTTTTCGAGGCGAAATGGAAGACGCCGTTCAAGAAGGACGATACCAAGCCCATGATCTTCCGCAACTTCGACGGCAAGGAAAAGCGGGTCAAAATGATGTACCGGAGAGGCTTCGACATCGGGTACTACTCCAGCGAGGAGGACAACGTCCACGCGGTGGTCCTGCCGTACGAGGACACCCGGTTCGATCTCGTCGCCCTGATGCCGATCCAGCCCGGCGCGGACCGGGGGGAAGCCGCGATGAACAACATCATTTCGAAGATCGGGGAAAAGCTCGACACCTGGCTCAAAAACCGTTCGCAGTACGAAACGCGCCTCTGGCTCCCGATCGTCGACCTGACCTGCAAATACAGCCTCAAGGATGACCTCGGGGAACTCGGCATGACAACGCCGTTTCACGAAACCCAGGCGAATTTCCACGGCATCGCGGAACCCCCGAAGGACCGTCCCGCCACCGAAAACGATCTGGTGTACATCTGGATCGAAAAGGTGATCCACAAGACTGCGCTGAAGATGGACGAGGAGAAAACGCAGGCGGCCGCCGCCACCGCGATCATCATGGGCGGATTCGGAGGAGGCTTCTCGCAGCCGCCGCCGGTCAACATCTTCCGCGCCGACCGTCCGTATCTCGTCCTGATCCGCGACAACCAGACCGGGCTCATCCTCTTCGCGGGCCGCATCAACGACCCCGGCGTATACGCCACGGAGGCGGACGGACCGGTTACGCCGTCGTTTGAAGGAATGCCGTTCCCGGGCTTCGGCATGCCCCCGATGCAGCGTTCCAACGGCGGTTTCGGACCGCCCGTGGAAGGTCCCGCCCGGACCACCGTGCCCGGCGCCAAGCCCGCTGATCAGACCATCCCGCGGCAGGTGACCACCACCGCGAAACCGGGCACCACAACACAGAAAGGCGAATCCGCCGCGGCAAAAGTCGACGGGCAGATCTCCGTAATCCTGGAGGGCTGGATCGACGGCGAGGACGCGTTTGTCTTCCGGGACGGCAAGGTCTCTCTCCAGCACAAGTCTTTCAAGACGCCATACGAAGTCACTGTCAACGGGAAGCCGTGGACCGACCTGTCCAAGCCGTTCGAGCTGGGCTTTACCCCGGATCCCGCCGCGACGAAGTTCGCCTGCGAGGGACGCGGACAGAAAAGCATGACCCGTACGAACGACAGCGTCACGGTCACGATCTACGATCAGCAGGGAGCGGCCGCCTGTTACCGGATCATTCTGTTCCAGCCGTCCGGCGTGAAGAATCCCCTTGCGCTGCCGAATAATCCTCTCGATAAAACCGTGATGGAAATACCCACTGGCTCACAGCTCGCGTCACAGGCCGTTCCGCGGCAGAAGACGCCCGCCGTAAAGCCGCAGCAAACAGCTGCGATCCCGGAGTCGGGCGTCATGGTCCTGGAAGGCACATTCGAAGGCCGCGGCGTGTTCCTGTTCATGAGCAACCTGATCGCGTATTCCCACAAGGACGGCGAGTATCCGAAAAATGTAAAGGTCAACGGAAAACCGTGGGCCGACCTGACGCAGCCGCTGATGCTGGATGCCGCCACGATCCCGGCCCGGATCATACGGAAACAGGCGCGCGGCACGGTCACGCTGCTGCCCGCCGAGGATTTCGCCCGGCTTGAGCTCGACGACCATCAGGACAACTCCGCGTCCTACCGGATCGAGTTCGGCACGAAGTAAAATTCCGTTCGATCCTCACGTACAAAAACGCACCCCGTTTCCGCACAACTCGCGGGACGGGGTGCTTTTTTTAATGGACGCTCTTCGGCTCAGTTTTTGAGGCTGTGGATCGGAGCGGGGATGCGACCGCCGCGTGCGATGAATTTCGCCGGGGAGAGCGTGTTCACTGGCATGACGGGCGCTTCGCCGAGCAGGCCGCCGAAATTGACGGTGTCGCCGACCTTGCAGCCGACCGCGGGGATCACGCGGACGGCGGTCGTCTTGGTGTTCACCACGCCGATCGCGATCTCGTCGGCGATGATGCCGGAAATGACCTCGGCGGACGTGTCGCCGGGAATCGCGATCATGTCCAGCCCGACGGAGCACACGGCGGTCATAGCTTCGAGCTTTTCGAGGCGGAGCGCGCCGGACCGCGCGGCGGCGATCATGCCGGCGTCCTCGGACACGGGGATGAACGCGCCGGAGAGCCCGCCGACCTGCGAAGAGGCCATCACGCCGCCTTTTTTCACGGCGTCGTTCAGGAGCGCGAGCGCGGCGGTCGTGCCGCATGCGCCGCACTGCTCCAGCCCCATGGACTCCAGGATGTACGCGACCGAGTCGCCGATGGCGGGCGTTGGCGCGAGCGAGAGGTCCACGATGCCGAACGGCACGCCGAGGCGGTTCGAGGCTTCGCGCGCGACGAGCTGGCCGACGCGGGTGATCTTGAACGCGGTCTTCTTGATGATCTCGGCGATCTCGGCGAGCGAGCAGTCGCCCGCGCGGCGGATGGCCGACGCCACGACGCCGGGGCCGGACACCCCCACGTTGATGACCGTTTCGGGTTCGCCGAGGCCGTGGAACGCGCCAGCCATGAAGGGATTGTCCTCCGGGGCGTTCGCGAAGACGACGAGCTTGGCGCAGCCGATGGACCCGCGGTCGGCGGTGAGTTCGGCGGTGCGGCGCACCACGCGCCCCATTTCCGCCACGGCGTCCATGTTGATGCCCGCCTTGGTGGAGGCGACGTTCACGGACGAGCAGACCAGCTCCGTGCTGGCGAGCGCCTCCGGGATGGATTCGATGAGCACGCGGCTGCCGTCGGACGCGCCTTTCTGCACGAGCGCGCTGTAGCCGCCGATGAAGTTGATGCCGAGCTCGTGCGCCGCCCGGTCGAGCGCCTGCGCGATGCCGACCGCGCCGTCCCGCGTGAGGCGGCCGCAGAGGAGCGCGGCGGGCGTCACGGACACGCGCTTGTTGATGATCGGGATGCCGTACATCTTTTCGATGTCGCAGCCGACCTTCACGAGGTTGTGGGCGCGCGACATGACCTTGTCGTAGATGTTGTCCGCCAGGCGGCGCGGGTCGTCGCTCTGGCAGTCGTACAGCGAGATGCCGAGCGTGATCGTGCGGACGTCGAGGCATTCCTCGCGGATCATGTTCAGCGTTTCGAGGATGTCGAATTTATCGAGCATGGGACGCGCGCTCCGTTCAGATCTTGTGCATGGTATTGAAGATGTCCTCGTGCATGGTGAGGATCTTCAGGTTGTTCGCGCTGCCGATGCGGGTCATGGCGTCCACGAAGTCCGGAAACGGCACGGTGATGCCGTCGATGTCCGTGATCATGATCATGGTGAAGTAGTCCTGCAGCACGGTCTGGGAAATGTCGAGGATGTTCACGCCGCAGCGGGCGCACTCCGCGCTGACTTTCGCGATGATGCCGACGGTGTCCTTGCCGATGACGGAGATGACAGCTTTCATGGGACGGGCCTTTCCGGGCGCGAAGACTCCTGTTACCGCGCCCATATTGGGGTGATGGATAAAAAAATATCCATTTAAAATACACCATCTCACACGGAAAGTCAACCGTAAACCGGAACAAAAAAATACTCGGTCCGGCGCGACCACGGAAACTGCTGCTGGAAACAAACAGTTTTTCCGGGCAAGAATTGAGGAATATCCCCAGTCTGTTTTTGACTAATCCTTAGATGAGGGATCGACAAGAATTATTGTTTTGAACGATGCATTCCCGTCAATTTGAAGTTCAACTTTCCCATCCTTAAAATCATCGGGTTCTATCTGCAAAACGAAACGATTATCCCCGCCGTTATAACGGAAATCGCAATCATAATCAAAAACTTGTCTGCTGTTGACAAAAACAAAAAACTTTGACACAACAGGAGTTATATCAACAATGGCTTTCAATGCTTTTGATGCGGAGAAGCTTTCCGGTCTGACAACGGTAACACTCTTGGACGCATCGGCAATTGGAACATTATAGGACAATTCTTTGTTTTGTTTTATCATTGAAGTCATTTCAACTAAATCTTTTGTCGGATAATTCATTTTCATATACGGGGCACAGAAGATGAAAACCAATGCAGCCGCATCTTTCAAGACGGAATCATATTTTCCCTCAAGCAATTCATAAAGGGTGGTATTCGCTCTGGCATCATGCCTGACGGTCTGCACATCGCACAGCGCCAGAGATGACAAATAACTATGAAAGTAATTGGTTGTTGTGAAGGAATCGCCTGCAATAAGTATGGAAGGCTTGTCCGATGACTGCGTATTCGAAGTGGTTTCAAAAACAGGTTCTGTCATAACCCAGGAAGGACCGGAATAATGGGGAATATGCATGCTGTTCAAGGAGAAATAATTCTTGTTTATCGTATAGTTATTTCTTTTGATGCCAAGATTCGACACGATTTCGTCTGCAATAAACAGATTTGTCACAAAGGAATAATGATTGTCTCCCAGTAAAGAATAGGGAAGATATTCCGCACTTTGATGACTGCGGATCAACGAACTGGTATCAACGGCCAATACTCCATTTTTCAGACAATCATATACGAATTTTTCCCGGCCGTAATCCAAAAAAGGAATATCCTTGAATGTGGACATGAGTTCCTTTTCAGAGTATTCCTGCAGTGCGACACAGGGAACAACGATCAGTTCACAACCAAATGATTTGCACTTGTCGGATAAATCTATAATTCCTTGCAGAAACGTTGGATTATAGTGAGAAGTTTCAATATAGAAGTTGGGAAGGACAAAATATCCATAGCTTTTCTGAATCGCCTTGAACGAAACGTTCTTCAGCTCATTCTTTTCCTTTTCTCTCTCCTCTTTATTTTCTTGAATGTGTTTTCCATATTCAGACAATTGGAGCTCTGTTTCCTTTATAAGCGTATTCAGCCATGCTTCTTTTTTCTTGGAATCAATAGTCAATGCGCCTTTCGAAATACTATCCTCTATGATTGCATCTGCATAATACATTTGTTTTTCAAAATCATTGATATCGTCTATTGTCTGGATTTCCTGAATCGCTTCCGATGTCTCTTCATACGGAATGATCCGGATTATTATTTCATCTCCGGCTTTTTTACCGGAAAACGCTGTATAAGACCGCTTTACGAACATGGGAACTTTAACGTAATAACTATTGTCACTGCCGGTCTCCTCTATCAGAAGAGTAAAATTGCAGTCGTCATATGCCGCTGTTTCCGGTGAAATAGTATGCGATATCTGTTTAATTGCTCCATGTATTACGGAGGGTTCCTTTTTGGCTTCAACATCAGCCTTTTCTGTTTTTTCAGAAGTATGCACCGGAACAGCGGAAGGTGCAGGATCCTGGCAAAAAGCAAAAACGGATGACAGCAGAAAACAGGAAAAGAGAACAGCGGAACAAACCCGGAATCTTATTCTTCCCGTCACGGAAAAACCGGAAGCAAAATGCGCGGAAAAGAATCGGAGATTCTCACTCCGGACATCAGGATCAACCTTATCAAAGGCACAGGACACCTGCCGAATCAATTGATTTCCGGTTAAACAAGATAACTGATCAGAGGCGGAAAAAGGAAAGATATGCATCATGACCTCACTTGGTCGGTTTTCATATACCGTTGCCGGAATATCCGATGGATAGAACTCGGAATCAATTCCGCACGAGGGCGAAAAAAACAAATAATAATCTATTCCTGTATCTTGAAAAATCAAGTCCAAAACCTCCGCATTTCTCATCTTTTCAGTAAAATCGGGCGGATTTCCGTATGGATTGCGCTTGACTTCCAGCATTGTGCTGTTATATTAGTTTTCGATACGGAATCATTTGTTTTACGAAAACTCAGAAAGGAACCTCTTCCCATGGCAAATACCGCACGAAACGCCGCCCTCGGTCTGCTCCTCGGAGTCACCGCCGCGATCACCGCCGCCGCTGACGACGGCAGCAAGCTCTGGCTTCAGTCGCCCATGCCCGACAAAGATGTCGTGAAGCTCGAAAAACCCGTCAGCGACACTCTGCACATCGCGCTCTCCGAGCTCGCCCGCTTCAAGCAGCGTTCGTGGGCGGTCATGACCGACAAGCACCGCACCGACCTCGGCGACGAGGGATTCGAGATCCGCATCATGGATGACACGGTCAAGATCATCGCGCAAACCGACCGCGGCCTCCTGTACGGCGCGTACCATCTGCTGCGGCATCAGGCGTGCGGCACCGTGGTCACGGACAATTTCCACGTGAAGGAAGTCCCGTACTACAAGTACCGCATGCTGAACCATTGGGACAACCTCGACGGCACCATTGAGCGCGGCTACGCCGGAAATTCCATCTGGAAATGGGACGAGCTCCCCGGCACCATTTCGCCGCGTTACGCCGAGTACGCCCGCGCGAACGCCTCGATCGGCATCAACGCGACCGTGCTGAACAACGTGAACGCGTCGCCGAAGATGCTGGAACCGGAGAATCTGGCGAAAGTGAAAGCCATCGCCGACGTGCTGCGTCCCTACGGCATCCGCGTGTTCCTTTCCGTAAACTTCGCCTCGCCCATGGTCATCGGCAAGCTGAAGGACGCCGATCCGCTGAAGCCGGAAGTCGCCGCCTGGTGGAAGGACAAAGCGAAGGAAATCTACAACCTGATCCCCGATTTCGGCGGCTTCCTGGTGAAGGCGAACAGCGAAGGCCAGCCCGGCCCGTGCGACTACGGCCGCACCCACGCCGACGGCGCGAACGTGCTCGCCGACGCCCTCAATCCCTACGGCGGCGTGGTCATCTGGCGCGCCTTCGTGTACGGACAGAAGCCGCAGGAACGCGTCCAGCAGGCGCTGCTCGAGTTTCAGCCGCTCGAAGGCAAGTTCCGCGACAACGTGATCGTGCAGGCGAAGAACGGTCCGCTCGACTTCCAGCCCTGCGAACCCTTCCACCCGATGTTCGGCAAGATCAAAAACATCCCGCTCGCCATCGAGCTCCAGATCACGCAGGAATACCTCGGCCAGTCCAACCACCTCGCCTACCTCGCCACGCTCTGGAAGGAAGTCCTCGACAGCGACACCTACCAGAACGGACCCGGCAGCACCGTCGCGAAGAAGATCCATGAGTCCGGCATGATAGCCGGCGTGGCGAACATCGGCGACGACGTGAACTGGACCCGTCACCCGTTCGCGCAGGCGAACTGGTACGCGTTCGGCCGCCTCGCGTGGAATCCGGACCTGAAGGCCGAGGACATCGCGAAGGAATGGCTCGCGCAGACCTTCACATCGAACCCGGCGTTTGTCGAGCCCGTGTGCGACATGATGATGAGCAGCGTCCCGGCCATCCGCCAGTACATGATGCCGCTCGGACTCGCCCACATCTTCGCCTCCACGCTCGGCAACCACTACGGCCCCGGCCCGTGGCTCTACCAGACCGGCAACGAATCCTTCCTCAAGTACGCCTCGCTCCTCTCCACCAACGAGAACGTCCCCGGCCGCAAGGTCTTCGACGCCACGGAGACCGAGCTCGGCGCAGACCGCACGCGCAAGGGCACCGGCACCGTGATGCAGTACAATGCCCCGCTCTGCGACCAGTTCAACGACCTCAAGACCTGCCCCGAACGCTACTGGCTCTGGTTCCACCGTCTCGGCTGGAAACAGAAGATGCCCACCGGCGATACCTTCTGGGAACACCTCTGCGGCCAGTTCGAATCCGGCGCGAAGACCGCCGCCACCTACCCCGGCATCTGGGAATCCGTCAAGATGTACGTCGATCCCGAACGCTACGACCTCGTGCTCGGCCGCCTGAAACTTCAGGCGCGCGAAGCCGTCTGGTGGAAAGACGCCTGCATCCTCTTCTACCAGAGCGTCAATCACCTCGACCTGCCGAAGGGGATCACGCCCCCGATCTACGACCTCGCGAAGCTCAAACGCATCAGTTTCCCCTCGAACGTGCATTTCTGCCCGAAACCTGAGGACGTGAACAAGGCCCTCGACGGCGCCCTTAAAAAGTAAGCCGCGAGTAATAAACCAAATGCAAACAACGCCTCCGGCTCTTCATGGAACCGGGGGCGTTTCTTTGTTTAGTCCGAAGTCATTCGTGCGCGAGCGGAGCCGCGCACTGTTTCAGCACCGCATGCGGTATCAGTTGAAGCCGTCGCGGCGCTCCGCGATCATGGTGCGGGCGAGGTCCTGAAGGATCAGCGAGCCCTTCACGTCGAATCCGATCTCGGCGTTCCAGTCGGTGCGCTCGGTGAGCCAGTGGATCAGCTCCACATTTCCCCACGGAACCACGCGGACGGTTTCCTGCCCCACGTTGATCTGATTTTTCATGCCGTCCACAATGCGCGCGAAGTGGAACGAGCGTCCCTGCACGGCGATGTAGCTTTCGTTCTCCTCGACCACACGCCCGATGAGGATGTGCGTGTGGGCGCCGGGATAGTCTTTCTTGCAGCGGAGACGGATCGTTTTTCCCTTCAGATAGTTGGTCATTCTGTACCTCCTGACACGGCGGTTCGCCGGTTGATTTGATGTTGTGCGGATAGCATTCAGATATACTATACCGCCTTTTTGCGAAAAAGAAATGGCTGGAACGCATTTTTGCGCGTTTTTTCCGGTATCCGTGCGAATCATCCGTCCATGAAATCTTGAAAAACCCGGAAAAGAAACTATATTTAATACCCGAATTAATGTAAAACGGGCGACAATCGCCATACCATAGGAAAGGAATCCCTCCGCATGTCCGAGAATCAGAACAATGACAGGACGAAACTTTCGGTCTTCAGCCTGGTGCTGGCGCTGGTCGTGATCGCCGTCGTAGCGATCGCCGTCCGGGCGATGGTCCGCCCCTCAGCGCCCGCGACCGTCCGGACGCTGATGCTCGAGCTGAACGTCCCGGCGAAGGTGTCCGTGGACAACGGGCTGCGCGAGGCGGTGCAGGAGAGTTTCCAGAACGAATTCTCCGCGCAGTACGGGATCGAACTGACGGACGACGAGGCCGCGTTTTTCTCGAATCTGCTGAAGGAGAGCAAGGCCGAATTCGAGACCGAGCCGTTCCTCCGCGACACGCTCAGACAGGAATGCGTCCGCCGGAGCCTTTCCGAAGAGACCATGATCCGTCAGCTCATGGGCATCCGCGATCCCGCCGAACAGGAGAAGCTCCGCGCCGAATGGACCGCAGCGGGACAGGCCGCGGTGCTGAGGTCGGAGGAGTTCATCCGCACCATGGAGCCGGTCTACCGGAGGTTCTATGAATGGTGGACGCCGCGCCACCCGGAATACGAGGGCGTCGCCTGCGGCATCACGCTCACGGACGACCATGAGGCGCTGATGGAACAGATCGCTGTGTCGCTCCGGCGCGAGCTCATCGTCCGCACGGCGCAGGAGCTCTCGGAACACATGGAAACCGACCTGCGCAAGCACGGCAAGGTCCTCTCCGACGCGAAAATGCAGCAGGCGTTCGCACTTTTTCTGCGCATCGGCAAGGCGCGTTACACGGCGGAACGGGCGCGGAAGATCGTGGACGCCATCGTGAAGGAGGCAGAGCTCACCGACGATGAAATCCTTCACTGCCTGATTCTGAAGGACCGCAAGCTCTCCGATGAACGCCTCGGGACCATTCAGGACGTCCAGATGCGCTACCTGACGACCAGCTCGCTTGACGGCATTCCGCCGGAGACCGTTTCCGAGATACAGAAGGAACTTCAGGCGATCACCGGCTTCGAATCCGCGCAGTAAACCGTTCGCCGCTCACACTCACCTCAAAAGAAGGCCACGCACACGATCATGCCGGAAGACACACCCGTCCTCATGCCGCTTTTCACCAAAGACGAGCTCAAGCAGTTCCGCTACAAATGCTCGCACAAACTCGCCGTCTCCATGACCGTCGGCGCAATCTACCTGCTCGGCATGACCTTGTTCTTCGTGAACAAGGCCGCGCACAACGCCGGCGGGCAGGACAAGCTTCAGTATTTCGGGTTCGCCGCCGCGGGCTACGTGGTCATCGTCGGCCTCGTCGCCATGATCGTCCGCCGCAGCCAGTCGCTCAATTTCTCGCGCTTCCTGCAGGGATGCGTCCGGTTCGACAACTTCGGGTACATGCTCGAATACGTCGAGCTCCGCATGCCGGAGCCCTTCGCGCCGCGGTTCCTGCAATACCCCGTCCACCTGATGATCCTCGGCAAGGTGCTGGAACACTCCGAAAAAAAGGAGAACGTCGAGGCCGGGCACCGTATGGTCGCCGCCGCCGCCGACCGCGATCCCGCCTTGGAACCGTACCGCGAAGCCGAGCTCGCCGACCTGATGAAATATCACGAGACGTTTCTGGCGGCGCACCCGGAGATGCTGCGCGAATGGCGCAACGCCGAGAGTTTCCACGCTCTGCTCGTGCACCTCATCCTGCCCGTCGTGATCATCGTGGGCATCATTTCCTTCATCCTGAAGGGCTGCGAACCGCCCGAGCTTGAGGAGCAAAAGGCGAAAGCGCCCGCTGTGGAAGACGTACAGGAAACGGATGCCGATGCGCCCGAAAACGAGGTAAAAACGGACGTCGCGCCCGCCGTGGAAGAGGGTGAAAAAATCACCGCGCCGGAGACTGTTCCACAGGCTTGACCGCGGCCTTCATGGTCAGCAGGTCGGCCGCCAGACGCAGCACGGGATCGCCGTCGAGCTTGTCGGGCGATTCCTTCAGTTGGTCGTAGTCCAGACGCGCCTCGGAGGCTTTTTCCAGATCCGGCTTCAGCGCATACGGGGAGATGTCGTAGTATTCCGCCGGAGGATCGGGCACGAACCACGCGACGTCGTTGACGGTAATGCGCTTCACGGGAAAAACGGATCCGGCCGTCTCCGTCCCGATCAGGACGGCTCCGCAGTCGCGCCGCAGGACCGCCGCCATGAGTTCGCCGGAGCCCTTCGTTTTGCCGGAGATCAGCACCATGACCGGGCATTTGAGCTTGCGGAGCGTTTCCGGCAGTATGTTCATGGAGAGATCGACTCCTGCTCCCGCCTCCCGAAGATCGACGATCACGCCCGCGGGAGTGTTCCCGCCTGTCAGTTTTTCCAGCTCCTGAACGGCCTGGGTCATCCGGTCCGGGACCACGAGATCGAACCGGAGATACGGGAACTTCCTGTTCGTGAGTCCGAACACCGGGTAGGTCCGGAAGTCTTTTGCCTCGTACTCGACGAACGGAGATTTCCCCGTGGCGGAGGACGCCGGGACCACGCCGCTGTCCAGCGCGCGCATCACACGGGCAAGCGCCTCTTCGCGCGGGAGTTCGGCTATGCGCCGGTAAACCTCCGGCGATTCGTCCTCGACCGCCTCCAGCAGGTCTTCGATGCGTTCCTTCAGCGTGAGTTCCGGGATGGTGCGTTCTTCCGGTTCGGGGAGTTCGTCCAAAGCGGAAAGGGCGGGCAAAACATTCAGTGTCAGCAGACACAGCACTGAGGCGATAAAGAAACGTTTCATGGTTCGTCGGCTCCGTCGATATGAAGTTTGCGCGGCACAAAAACAGTCGAACGCCGCGCGACACTATCTAATATTGCCGTAAAATCCGCTTTTTCAAGCGTGTCCGGTTGATTTTTGGAAAAAAGCGCTGTAAATTATTTGAGACGATCTTGAACAGAAACCGCGGCATGTCCGCTTCACTTGAGACCTCTTTTCCGCCCATGACCATCACGATTGATCTGCCTCCGATCCCCGCCGCGAAAGCCGGAACCGGCATCGACCGCGAACTCGCGCCGTTCATCGCGCGGGCGGCAGGCATACATCTGGAAGACGTGCTGAATTACCGGATCGTGCGGAAGAGCATCGACGCGCGGAAAAAGCCCGCCGTGGCGCTGCTGTTCCGCGCAGACGTCGACCTGGCGGAAGGCGTGCGGCCAATCGAAAACTCGAATATCAAGCCTTACACTCCACGCGAAAAATACCGTCCGTTCGAGGGGAAAACGTCTCTGCGGAATCCGCTCGTGATCGGCGCGGGCCCCGCAGGGCTTTTCGCCGCGCTGGTCCTGGCGCAGGCCGGATGCGCGCCCATCGTGCTGGAACGCGGCCGCGACGTGGACCGCCGCAGGCGCGACATCGAGGCGTTCCGCGCCTCGCGCACGCCCGATCCGGAGAGCAACTACCTGTACGGCGAAGGCGGCGCGGGCACGTGGTCCGACGGAAAGCTCTTCACGCGCATCCACGAGCCCGCCGTCATGTACGTGCTGGAAACGCTCGCGGAATGCGGCGCGGATTCGGCCATTACCTATTTCAGCCATCCGCACCTCGGATCCGACCGCCTGCCCGGCATCATCGCCGCCCTCCGCGAGAAGATCAAACGCCTCGGCGGGACGTTCCGCTGGGATTCGCGCGTCGATGAACTGCTGATCCGCGACGGCAGATGCCGCGGCGTGCGCCTGGCGAACGGAGAAGTACTCGAATCGGACGTGGTGATTACGGCCGCCGGACACAGCGCGCGCACGTTCACACGCTCGCTTTTCGGCCGCGTCAGGTCGTCCATGAAGGGATTCCAGGTCGGCATCCGCATCGAGCATCCGCAGGACTTCATCAACGCCGCGCAGTACGGCATGGCGATCCCGCCCGACTCCGTCGGCGCCGCCCCGTACCAGGTCGTCAGCCGCCCCTCGCAGGACGGACGCATCGACGGCGCCGCGAGTTTCTGCATGTGCCCCGGCGGCGAGATCATCGCGGCCGTGACCGACGCCGAGCATCTTTCGACCAACGGCATGAGCAACGCCGCCCGCGACGGCAAGTTCGCCAACGCCGCGCTCATCACCACGATCCCCGCCGACACGTTTGGCGCGCCTGATGATGCGTTTGCATTCCTCGACAACCTCGAAGCCCGGCTCGCGCAGGCGGGCGGCGGCGGATGCGTCGCCCCGGCACAGACCGCGCGCGATTTCCTGAACGGCAGAACCGGACGTCTGCCCTCCGAAACATCCTACTGCTTCGGCCTCGCGCCCGCCCGTCTTGACTCCATCATGCCCGATCCGGTCACGGCGTCCCTGAGGCGCGCGCTCGTTCACTTCGATAAGCTCATGCCGGGATTCCTCGACCGGGGCGTGATGATCGGCGGCGAGACGCACGTGTCGAGCCCGGTGCGGTTCGACCGCGACCGCGTGACATACAAGTCGAGCGTGGAAGGGCTGTATTTCTGCGGCGAAGGCGCTGGATTCGCGGGCGGGATCGTGTCCGCCGCAGTGGACGGTCTGCACACCGCCGACGCCGCGCTGGCGAACCATCACTGAATCCTCCTGCGCCGTTATCGTTTCAGCTCACACGTTTCCGCCGCTTTTTGCTGATTGAAAATCACGAATCGCATTTGCAAACCCCGCGCACATGTGATATATTATTTTTATATCCCCATGTTCCCCCCGAATCAAGGACCGCCCCATGCTCCGTTTCGCCTGCCCCTTCTGCCATTTCCAGATCTCCGTCGAAGAGTCCGACGCCGGAGGCCGCATCGTATGCCCGGCTTGCGGCAAGACGGTCGCGATCCCGGCCACGCGGTTCGACAACGGCTGCATCATCGGCGATTTCATCATCCAGAGCCGGATCGGGGCGGGTTCCGCGGGGACCGTGTTTCTGGCGCAGCAGATTTCGCTGGAACGCGAGGTCGCGCTGAAGGTTCTGTCCCACAAGAACATGACCGAAAAGGGCGTGGCGACGTTCCTGAACGAAGCCCGCGCCGCCGCCAAGCTCAGCCACGTCAACCTCGTGCAGTCGTACGCGGTCGGCGAGGACGACGGCTACAGCTACATGGCGATGACCTATATCAAAGGCGAATCGCTGAAGTCCCGCCTGAAACGCGACAAGCGCATCCCGATCGACGAGGCGCTGCACATCGTCCAGCAGGTCGCCGAGGCGCTGTGCTACGCCTGGAACGAAAGCCGCCTGATCCACCGCGACGTGAAGCCGGACAACATCATGATCACCGACGACGGCATCGTCAAGCTCACCGACCTCGGCCTCGCCATGAACCAGAAGGACTGGTCCGAGGACATGGACATCTCCGGCAGCCCGTCCTACATGAGCCCGGAGCAGTTCGCGGGCGAGCCGCTCGACACGCGCAGCGACATCTACAGCCTCGGCGTCACGCTCTACCAGATGATCACAGGCTCGCTCCCGTTCCGCGCCGTCTCCATCAGCACCCTCGCAAACCAGCATTTCAACCAGAAGCCGGAGCCGCCGGAACATTTCGTACCCGGCCTTCCCTCGACCGTCTCCGCCCTCATCAAGAAGATGATGGCCAAGAAACCGGGAAAACGCTACGCCGACATGGAGGAGCTGCTGGACGCCATCTGGCGGCTGCGCCAGATCACCGCGCCGAGCCGCAGCCTCGTGCCGGACGTCCACACGATCTCCATCCGCCGCCTGAACTACGAGATCCAGACGGAATACGTGAACAACAAGCGCAAGCAGGAGCGCATCCTGAAGAAACAGCGCGACGAGCAGAAAAAGCCCTGGTTCACCATCGCCATGGCCGTCCTGATCCCGCTCGCCCTGCTCGCGGCCGCCGGCGTCTATTTCTTCTCCGATTTCCAGCGGCATTCCTACGAACGCTCCATGTTCGCGAACGTCGACGCGTTCGAACGCCTCGCGACCAACCCGGATATCCCCGTGGAACGCCTGAACGCCGAGTCCGCGAACCTGATTAAGGAGTTCACGAAAAAGGACGCCGTCCGCGACGACCGCATCGGGCGCTACATACTGTCCCACATCAATTATCTGCTCAGCCTGCGCACGGACAAGGAAATGCCCGCCGACGGCGGCGTGGTCACCACCGAGACCACCGCCGCCCTCGAAAACCAGGTCAGCCTGCTGAACGACGAGATCGCGAACCTGAAGACCAAGGTCGTCCCGCGCCTCAAGGAGGAGATCGATGCCGCGGTCAAGGAAGGCGAAGTCTACCATTCCGACCTCATTTCCGCGCAGCACGACCTCGTGAAGAGCAAGGCGGACTACAACGCCCTGAGCAAGACCCGCGAGGAAGAGCTCGCCGCGTCCGACGAACAGAAGCTCAACACGATGCGCCAGCGTCTGCATCAGCTCGTCATCACCCAGCGGTTCTCCCTCGCCAGACAGATGCTCACGACCGAACTGCTCCGTTCGCCGCGCCTTGAGGAATGGTGTACGGAGATGATGCGCAGGATCAATTTCCTGGACCGCGTCTACGCCGTGTTCTCCGGCGACGACGTCGACCTGGAGAAGATTACGCAGGAGGAGGCGAAGGCCGCCTACATCGAGCTGTACGGCGACGACGGACGGACCGTCGCGACCATCCTCTGCGCGTTCGAGACGCTGCGCGGAGACTACGACAAGGCCGCCCAGCTGAGGCCGGAAGACCCCGAGATCCCCGCCACCGCGAACGCCGTCGCTGAGGAACTCGTTTCAGCCGCACGCACGCTTCATGCGATGGGCGAAAAGAAGCTTCCGGCGATGTTCGCGAAGACCATGTCGCGCCTGCCGAAAACGCCCCAGACAACCGCCGCTGCCGCGACCATCAACGTCCTTTTCCCCGGCTTTCCTCTGAAGAACTGAATCGAATCCCCCCCTCTTTTTTCCAAAAAAAACAACGCACCGGAACCATGTCGGGACCAGTGCGTTTTTTTTAACGGAAGTGAGGAGAAAAGATTTATTTCAGCTTCTCCTGGAACATCTGGATCGCGAGCTTCGGATTGGCTTTGCCTCGGCTGAGCTTCATGAGCTGGCCGACCAGATACTGGAGCACGGCGGTCTTGCCCTCTTTGAACTGCTGGACCTGGGCGGGATTCGCGGCGATCACCTGATCGACGAGCGCGAGGATGGCGCCCTCGTCGGACACCTGCACGAGGCCCTTCTCCTCCACGATGGTTTTCGGATCCTTGCCCGTCTCGAACATCTCCTCGAAGACTTTCTTGGCTGTCTTGGAGTTGATCGTGGAGGCGTTCACGAGGTCGGCGAGCGAGGCGAGGCCGGAGGGCTTCACCTTGCAGTCCGCGAGCGCGCCGCCGGATTCGCCGAGCTTGCGGAGGAGTTCCGACGTGAAGAGGTTCGCGATGATCTTCGAGGCGGAGGAACCTTTCGCCGCGGCCTCGAAGAATTCCGCGTAGGAACGGTCCGAGGTCAGGACCTGGGCGTCGTAGGGCGTCAGCCCGTAGTCGCGCACGTAGCGCTGGCGCTTGTCGGCGGGGAGTTCCGGCAGGGCGGCGCGGAAGGCGTCGAGCTCGGCGTCGGTGAACACGATCGGCAGGAGGTCGGGCTCGGGGAAATAGCGGTAGTCGTTGGCGTTTTCCTTGGTGCGCTGGACCACGGTCTCGCCGAGCTCGTCGTTCCAGCCGCGGGTGTCCTGTTCGATCTCCTGCCCGTTTTCCAGCTCGACGAGCTGGCGCTTGATCTCGTACAGGATGGCGCGGTGGGCGGCGCGGAAGCTGTTCAGGTTCTTGATCTCGACCTTGGTGCCGAATTTTTCGGTGCCGCGCGGCCGCAGGGAGATGTTCACGTCGAAGCGCATCTGGCCCTTCTCCATGTCGCAGTCGCTGACGTCGGCGTACTGCATGATTTCCTTGAGCGAGGAGAGGTAGGCGTAGGCTTCGTCAGCGGAACGCATGTCCGGCTCGCTGACGATCTCGATGAGCGGCACGCCGGAACGGTTGAAGTCGAGGCCGGTGCAGTTGGAGAAATGCGTGGACTTGCCGGGGTCCTCCTCCAGGTGCATGCGGGTCATGCCGATCCACTTGTCGGGGAGCTGTTCGCCGGAGAAGCCCGTTCCGAAGATGTGGATGCGGCCGTTTTTGCAGATGGGCAGGTCGTACTGCGTGATCTGGTAGTCCTTCACGAGGTCCGGGTAGAAATAGCTCTTGCGGTCGAACTTGCTGAACTTCGCGATCTCGCAGCCGCACATCATGCCCGCGACGACCGCCTTGCGGACCGCCTCCCTGTTCACCACGGGCAGCACGCCGGGCATGCCCATGCAGACCGGGCAGGTGTCGGTGTTCGGCGGCGCGCCGTAGGTATTGGGACAGGAACAGAACATCTTGCTTTTCGTGCGGATCTGCACGTGCGCTTCGATTCCGATCACAGGTTCGTACATCGTCATGAGGGGTTCTCCGAAGGAAATGAGGTTGCGCGGGCGGCCTCCTGTCCGGCACGAAGGCGGTTCAAGCGTCCGGCGGCCCGCGGATTCAGGCATATCGTTCTAATATAGCATAAAAACAAGGATTCGTCAAGAGGGAAGGCGGTCAAAAGCGTGCCATAATCCCGCTTGACCGTCGCGAATGCGTGTTTTTGCGGAAAAAAACAAGAAACATAGTTTCTTTTTCGGGAATTTGTGATATAGTATCTCAATCATATTTTTGCAAACAGGAATCCGTCATGCAGAACAAGTCAGTTTTCAGTCTTTCCATGGGAATGGAGGCAGGTCACAAATGAGCCGCCGCGCCATGATCCTATTGATCCTCGCGATCATTGCCGTACACGGCATTCTGCTGTGGCTGGTCGTCGCCACCGGCGACAATGAGCAGAAGATCGCCGACACCCGCAAGCAGATCGAAGAGGGAAACGCCCTGCTCTCCGAAATGGAAGACGAAATCCAGTCTGTTGAACAGAAGGATCCGACCCCGACAGTTCAGAAACCGGACACGGGAGTCTCCACAAGCAAACCGGAAACAAATACGGCGCAGGGCGCATCCACGCAGCCGAAACCCGCAACCGCGCAGCCGTCGGCATCTACGCAGCCCCCGGCATCCACACAGCCGAAGACGGCCGCCACCACGGATAAGGATCCGCTCGCCGGGCTGCCTGCCGAGAAGGAAAAACCCGCGCCGTCCGTTCCGTCCACGACCTACGTCCGCAAGCCCAGGAAAACAGTTGTCTCCAAGCTTGATTTCACGGGCGCAGCACGAGACGACATCTCCGGGCTGAAGGGTATTTCGCTCTCCACGGCGGGCATTCTGATCGACATGGACACCAACAAGGTCCTGTGGGCGAAGAATCCGTCCAAGCCCGTCCCGGTCGCCTCCCTCACGAAGATCATGACGATCATGCTTGCCTACGAGATCGCCATGGACGATTCCTCCCCGTACACGCTCCAGTCGCTGATCCCGGTCACGCCCGAAGCCATCAACACCGAGGCGAGCAAAGTCTACTTCAAGAAAGGCGAAATGTTTACCATCGACGAGCTCCTCGTGGCCGCGTCCGTCCGGAGCGCGAACGATGCCGCGCACCTGCTGGCGGAACACCTCGGCGGCGGCACGGCGGACAAGTTCATCGAAGACATGAACCGCAGGGCGAAGGAAGTCGGCATGACGCACACCACGTATTTCAACGCACACGGTCTCCCCGGAAAAAGCAAGGACCTCGACAACCAGAGTTCGGTCGAGGACGTCGCGCGTCTCTGCCTCGTTTTCCGCAACTACGACTACCTCATGGAACTCGCCGGAAAACGCACCGCGCCGTTCCGCGAAAAAGGCTCGCCGGACTATATCCTGCTCCAGAACCATAACAACCTGCTCCCCGGCGCGAAGACCGCGGCCCCCGGCGTGAACGGCATCAAGACCGGATTCACCAACCGCGCGGGCTTCTGCGTGGCGGCGTCCTGCCGGCGCGAGGGACGCAATCTGCTGGCCGTCGCGACCGGTTTCCCGTCGGCCGCCGACCGCGACAACTTCATCCGCGTGCTGCTGGACTGGGGCTACGTGAAGATCGGCGTCGCCAAGCCGAAAGCCGCTTCGACTTCGACAAAATCGACCTCGGCAAAATCTTCTTCATCCACTTCGAAAACGACCTCAACCAAGAAGGGCCGCTGACCGCACGGCGCGGCATCCGGGCCCCACAGGCAGATTCCTATGCACAAACAAACGATCCTGGTCACCGGCGGAGGCGGATTCATCGGCTCCCATCTCTGCGAACTGCTGCTCTCCCGCGGCAACGATGTGATTTGTCTCGACAACTTTTTCACCGGCTCGAAAAACAACATCCGGCATTTGCTCTCCAATCCGTCGTTCGAGCTCATCCGCCACGACGTCACCATCCCGATCGAACTTGAGGTCGACGCCATCTACAATCTCGCCTGCCCAGCCTCGCCCATCCACTACCAGCACGACGCCGTCCAGACCATACGCACGAACGTCCTCGGCGCGATGAACATGCTGGACCTCGCGCGCCGTCTGCGCATCCCGATCCTCCAGAGCTCCACGAGCGAGGTCTACGGCGACCCGAAGGAACACCCCCAGCGCGAGACCTACTGGGGCAACGTGAATCCGATCGGCGTCCGCAGCTGCTACGACGAGGGGAAACGCTGCGCCGAGACGCTGTTCTTCGACTACCACCGCCAGTACGGGCTTCCGATCAAAGTCGTCCGCATCTTCAACACCTACGGCCCGCGCATGCTCCCCAACGACGGCCGCGTCGTCAGCAACTTCATCGTGCAGGCGCTGAAGAACAGCGACATCACCATCTACGGCGACGGGTCCCAGACGCGCAGTTTCTGCTGCGTCACCGACCTGGTCGCCGGGCTGGAAGCCATGATGCGGACGCCGGACAGCGTTACCGGCCCCGTCAACCTCGGCAACCCCGGCGAATTCACCGTGCGCGAACTCGCCGAGACCATCATCCGCATCACCGGATCGAAGTCGAAAATCGTCTACAGGCCGCTTCCGCAGGACGACCCCGCCCGGCGCAAACCGGACGTCACGCTCGCCCGCGAGATGCTCGGATGGACGCCCTCCATCACTCTTGAGGACGGGCTCAAACAGACCATCGACTATTTCCGCAATCTGGAGGAAATCTGATGTTCGACGTTTCTTTCACGCTCCATGAACTGCTCCGCGCCACGGAAGGCCGCCTCGTCGGCGACAACGCGCCCGCCATGGTCGAGTCCGTCTTCACGGACACCCGCGAAACGGCTAAAAATGCCCTGTTCCTCGCTTTCTCCGGCGAATCGTTCGATGCTCACGATTACCTCGCGCAGGCCGTCGCGAACGGCGCTTCCCTGCTCTGCGTCGAAGAATCCAAGCTCGGCAAGGTGCCCGCGGGCGTCCCCGCCATCGCCGTTTCCTCGACCGTGACGGCGTTCCAGCGCATCGCCCGGTTCCATCGCATGCGCTTTCCGAATCTGAAGGTCATCCTGCTGTCCGGGTCCTGCGGCAAAACCAGCACGAAAGAATCCCTGCGGGCGATCTTCACGCACGCGATGGACTCCATCAGCGTGCTCGCGACCGAGGGCAACACCAACAACCAGATCGGGCTGCCGCAGAATCTCCTCCGCCTCAACGCGCGCCACCGCGTCGCCATCCTGGAGGCCGGGACAAACCATCACGGCGAACTTGAACCGCTCTCCTTGTGCGCCATGCCCGACCTCGCGATCATCGTCTCCATCGCAAACTGCCACCTCGAATTCCTCGGTTCGACCGAAGGCGTCGCGCAGGAGAAATCCAAACTCTTCACACACCTCGCGCCCGACGGATTCGCCGTCATTCCCGCTCAGTGCCCCGGACAGGAGATTCTCGCCCGCGCCGCCACACAGTTCCGCACCGGAACGTTCGGATTCGCAGGCTCGGACGCCGACCTCACGGCGAATTATCTGGGCGGCAATCTGCACGGTGCGAAATTCACGCTCACGCGCGAGTCGACCGGCGAGACCGTTTCCGTTCAGTGGGGCATCCCGGGCCGCCATCAGGCGGGCAACGCCGCGGCCGCCGCGCTCGCCGCGCTGACATTCGGTATCCCGTTCGAGACGATCGCCGAGGGGCTTTCCCGCACGACGCTCCCCGGACTTCGCATGCGCGTCTCCGAGCACAGCGGCTCGACGTGGATCAACGACGCGTACAATGCGAATCCGGACAGCATGGCGGCCTCGATGAACTGGCTTTCCGAATTCGCCGACCCGAAAAAGCTCGTGCTCATCCTCGGAGACATGGGCGAGCTCGGCGAATCAAGCGCCGAGGGGCACCGTTCCGTCTGCGCCCTCGCGAAACGCCTCTTCCCTGACGCCCGATTCCTCGTCGTCGGTCCTCACATGACTGCCGCCGCGGAGGAAGCAGGCCTGGACTGCACGGCATATCCTTCGGCGCAGGACGCCGCAAACGCGTCTGTTCAGATCGAAGCCGGCAGCACGGTCTTCCTGAAGGCGTCCCGCTCGACGCATCTTGAACTTCTGGAACCCGCCGGAGCCTGATCCATGCAGCCGCTGCCCCTGTCGGCCTTTGTTGAAACACTGAAACCGTTGCTGGCCGCATCGCTCGATTCCGCCTCCAATCCGCTCATCTCCTCAGTCGCGAATAATTCGTCGAAGGTCACGCCCGGCACCCTCTTTCTCGCGATCCGGGGCGCAAAAGCCGACGGCCACAGATTCATCCCCGATGCAATTCAAAAAGGCGCGTCCGCGCTCGTCATCGCGGCGGATTATAATGGTCCCCTGCCGTCCGGTCTTCCCGTTCTCCGCGTCACGGACTCCTATTTCGCGTGGTCGGTCGTCTGCGAAACGTTCTTCCGGCGGCCCGCGGACGCGTTCCGCGTACACACGGTCACGGGCACCAACGGCAAGACCTCGACCGCATACTTCATGCGGCACTACCTCGACACGGTCAAACCCGGCGCGAAGACCGCCCTGGTCTCGACCGTCTGCTGTGACCTCGGTTCGGGGCCGGAACCTTCCGAACATACTACGCCCGACGCATTCACGCTTCAGGAGATGTTCGCCGCGATGAAAACCAACGGCGTCACGGACGCGGTCATGGAGAGTTCCAGCCACGGTCTGCACCAGCATCGGTCCGGCACGCTCAGATTCGCCTCGGCGGCATTCACGAACCTTACGGGCGACCATCTGGACTACCATGGCACGATGGAGAACTACTATCAGTCGAAAAAGATCCTCTTCCGAGAGCTCCTCGACGACGACGCCCCGGCGGTCGTCAACACCGACGATCCGGCGGGCGCACGGCTTGTTTCCGAACTGAAACAGGAACGTCCCTCTCTTCGCGTTCTGTCCGTTTCCTTCGCGGGACGCACAGATGCGTTCTGTTCCCTGCGGAAGCTTCAACTCAATCCGGCATATTCCGACCTCGAATTCACGCTTGACGGACACGATGCGTCCCTGCGCCTGCCTTTGCCCGGCGCGTTCAACGCCGCGAACGGCCTGACCGCGCTCTGCATGGCATACGGAAACGGACTGTCGTTCGGTGCGCTGCTGGAAGCCTCGGAAAGCATGCCGCACGTCCCGGGACGGCTCCAGGCGGTTCCGCTGGCATGCGGCGCAACCGGATTCGTGGACTATGCCCACACGGACGATGCGCTGGAACGCGTTTTGACCAGCCTGCGGGCCGTTTTAACGGCAGGCGGACGCCTGATCGCGGTTTTCGGATGCGGCGGCGACCGGGACCGCACAAAACGCCCCAGGATGGGCGCGGCGGCAGCGCGCCTCGCCGATCTCGCGATCCTGACCAGCGACAATCCGCGTTCCGAGGATCCGATGACGATCATCCGTGAGATCGAATCCGGCATCCCGGCCGGCACACATTATCTCGTGGAATCCGACCGGAAAGAAGCCATTGAGCTAGCCGTGAAGAAGGCGCACGCGGGCGATATTCTGCTTGTAGCGGGCAAAGGACACGAGACCTGGCAAGAGATGCGCGAGGGCAAACATCACTTTTCGGACATCGAAATTCTGAATCGTTTTCGCACCTGACTCTTGAAAATACCCGTTTACGGGTGTAAATTATTTATTCTCTTTTTTTGCGATTCATCCGGCAAACCGTCCCGCATGTGCGGACACCCCCCTATTCCACGCTTATTTTATGACCATGAACGACCACGACAAACGACTTCTCCGCTACCTCATCATTTTTATGGCGGTCTGGCTGATCCTTCTGACCGCCATTCCCTCCATTTTCTACACGGTCCTCCCGCTCGACACGATCGAGACGATCATGTGGAGCCACCCGTTCTCCATGGGCAACGCGAAACATCCTCCGCTGGCGGCATGGCTGGCGGGAATCTTCACGATCGTGTTTGCTCACACGGATTTCGCGATGTATCTGCTGAGTCAGGTGATGCTGATCACCGGATTTATATACGTATACCGGCTGGGGAAGGAATTCTTCAGCACGGAAAAGGCCGTCTTCTCCGTCATTCTGCTGAGCACGATCCTTTTTTATTCGTTCGACTCGGCCAAGTTCAACGTGAACCTGCCGCACATGGCGCTGTGGCCCATGATGACGTTTTATTGCTACCGCGGAGTGAAATACGACCGCATGTCCGACTGGATCCTGTTCGGCGTCGTGTCCGCGCTGTCCGTGCTCAGCAAATTTTTCGGATTCGCGCTTCTGCTCGCGCTGTTCCTGTTCATCGTGACCGGACGGGACACGCGCAGATACTTCCGCCGGCCCGGTCCGTACGTCGCGTTCGCTGTCTTCCTGCTCGTGCTCTCTCCATATATCGTCTGGCTTTTCCGGAACGATTTTATGCCGTTTACATATATCACGGACCGTGTGTCCGAGGAGAAACTGAACCCGGTCGTGAACCTTCTGACATTACTGGGCGAGAACCTTTATCCGTTTGCGATGCCGCTGCTTCTGCTCTGGCTCACGATGGACCATCCGATTCGTTCCCTGCTCAGATTCCGCCCGCACGATCTGCGCCCGTCCGATCCCGTCGCGGCGCGCCTCGCCGTCTGTGTCCAGTTCACCCCGATTGCACTGCTCACGCTGATGGCCGGCACGGGCATGATGATCGACTCGATGTGGGCGTATCCGGTCTTCTTCATCACAGGGTTCTTTCTGATGGCGTTCTGGAAGGATGCGGTTTCGTTCCGCGAGTTCAGAAAGCTTTTCTTCGCGCTCATGGCATTGTTCATCCTTGTTCAGGCAAATGACGTTATCTACTGGCTTTCGAAAACGCGCAACCGCGGCCATTTTAACGCACGCTCATTTGCGGCGACCGCGCAGGAGTTCTACCGCGAACAGACGGGGAAGGACATCCCGCTCGCGTTCGGCGACATGTGGTACGCGGGATGCATCATGCATTATCTGCCGGAGCATCCTTATGCTGGCTCATTCGAAGACCCGCACGACGAGTTCAGATTCCGTTCGATCCTGGACGAGGAAGGCGCGCTCGGCGTTTACCTTCACGAGGAGGATGCCGCGGACATGGCAGGCGCGCTCGGAATTGATGCGGATACGCTCAGAAAGAACGCAAAGGAATTTGTCTTTGCCTACAAGGCCCCGTACGGGAAGGAAAAATCCAACAACATCTTCTTTGTGGTGATCCCGCCCCGGAATTCAGCGGCGCGGACGGCACAGAATCAAGCTCAGGACTAAGCCTGATTCTGTTCATCCGGGCATTATCCCCGTCCATACACGTTCAATCGCATTGAAATCCGCCTCAAAAACTGGTTTCCGAGCCTGGGAAAGAAAGAAAACGCGGCCTCTTTCCATCTGTTTTCCGGCATTCGATGTTTCTTCTCGTCATCACCGCCGAAAACCGCGTCGGTGTCCATTGTTTCAAAACGCGAAAAACCATTGAAAATGCGCCATTTTTCCGAAAAAATCATGTTTTTTTAAAGAAAATCGCATTTTTTTTCGTTTTTCCGCTTGACAATGCTCAACTGTGGGGGTATATTTGGCTAACCCTTAACCTGGAGGAGTGTCCATGAAACACAATTTCTACGACGTCAAGATGAAGAAGAAAGTCCAAGCCGAAGTCACCAAAGCGGTCAAATTCGGCAAAGGCACCCGCACCCGCTACGCCTTCAAGGCTGAAACGAAAGATGGTCGTTCTCTGACCGCTTTCGTCAAGAAGGAAGACTGGGATAAGTTCAAAAAGTGATTCCCTGATTCCCTTTTTGCGGGACGCCCCGGCGACGGGGCGTCTTTTTTTGTGTCTTTGAGGTAAAAAAGAATCCTTGGGAAATGGGGAAGGAATGGGGAAGAATGCCGTTTTTGAGCGTAAAAATGGCGGAGAGAGGGGGATTCGAACCCCCGGAGGGTTGCCCCTCGTCGGTTTTCAAGACCGATGCCTTAAACCGCTCGACCATCTCTCCGCGGTGTTCCGGGAATAAAAACGATGCTCCGGAAGGTAAATTAAAATACTCGAAAAAAAGAAAAAATCAAGGCTGATGCGGAAAAAACGGGGAAATAAGGCGGAAAGAAACTTGAAAACATCCGCATGAAGTGCTAGAATAAAGGCGAAAACAAACAGGAAACACCCGCGTGTGTATGATGTGATTATATCAGAATCCGCGTCAACATACGCCCCACCCCGAACGGAGACCGCCATGAACAACACCGCCCGCATCGAAAACGCATGGAAGATCGCGAAGGAATACTACGGGGATTTCGGCATCGATGCCGAAGCCGTGCTCAACACGCTTCAGGAAATCCCGATCTCGATCCACTGCTGGCAGGGCGACGACGTGGTCGGATTCGAGCGTGACGCGAGCGGAGCGTCCGGCGGCATTCTCACGACCGGGAATTATCCGGGGCGCGCACGCAACGCCGCCGAGCTGAGGCAGGACCTGGACCGGGCAATGTCGATGATCCCCGGCACGAAGCGCGTAAACCTGCACGCGATCTACGCGGAAACGGACGGTTTCGTGGACCGCGCCGAGCTCGCGCCGGAGCACTTCAGGTCTTGGATCGCATGGGCGCGCGAACGCGATCTCGCGCTCGATTTCAATCCGACCTGCTTCTCGCATCCGAAAGCCGCCTCCGGGTTCACGCTGTCGAGCAGAGACGATGCCGTCCGCGCGTACTGGATCCGCCACGTGCAGGCGTGCCGCAGGATCGCGGCGGAATTCGGACGCGCCCTAGGCAAACGTTCCCTGATGAACATCTGGATCCCCGACGGGTTCAAGGATATCCCCGTCGACCGCATGACCGCGCGGCGCCTGCTGAAGGAATCGCTCGACGAAATCCTGTCCGTGCCGATGAACCCGGCGCTCATGCGCGATGCCGTGGAGAGCAAGCTCTTCGGCATCGGACTGGAAAGCTGCACGGTCGGCTCGCACGAATTCTACCTCGGCTACGCCGTGAAGAACAACGTGATGCTCACGCTCGATTCCGGGCATTTCCACCCGACCGAGGCAATCAGCGACAAGATCAGTTCCGTACTGCTCTATCTCGACGAGATCCTGCTCCACGTGAGCCGCCCCGTGCGTTGGGACAGCGACCACGTGGTGATCCTGGACGACGAGCTCCAGATGATCGCGAACGAGATCGTGCGCTGCGGACATGACCGCGTGAACATCGCGCTCGACTACTTCGACGCCACGATCAACCGCGTTGCCGCCTGGGCGGTCGGCACGCGCGCCATGCAGAAGGCCCTGTGCCGCGCCCTGCTTGAACCGCCCGCGCTGAAGCGGATGGAGGCCGCCGGAGACTACACCGGACGCCTCATCCTGAGCGAGGAGATCAAGTCGATGCCGTGGGAAGCCGTCTATGCGTGGTTCTGCCTGAAAAATGGAGTTCCCGCCGAAGCCGCAGGAGTGCTGGACGCCGTACGCGAATACGAACAGAACGTGACCTCGAAACGCGCATAAGACGGGAAAGGACACAGGACATGGAAAAGAGTAAATCATATCTGGCATTTGACCTTGGCGCGAGCAGCGGACGCGCCATTCTCGGTTCAGTGAAAAATGGACGGCTTGAGCTGGAAGAAATCCACCGTTTCAAGAACTACCCGTACGAGAAAGACGGACATTATTTCTGGAATTTCCGCGCGCTCCTCGGCGAACTCGAAACAGGACTGAAGAGAGCCGTCGCCGCCGCGCCAAATCCGGCGAGTTTTTCCATTGATACGTGGGGCGTGGATTACGCACTCTTCCGAAACGGCGAACTCATCCACGATCCGTACTGCTACCGCGACGGCCGTACGGAGTCCGCCATGGAGGCGTTCCACAAGAAGATTTCCAAGGCGGATTTCTACGCGCACAACGGCATCCAGCCGCTCGTTTTCAACACGATCTACCAGCTCTGCGCCGAACTGCGCGACCGCCCGGACGTGCTGAACGACTCCACGATGCTCCTCATGCCGGACGCGCTTCACTACATGCTGACGGGAACCGCGACCAGCGAGGTCACAATCGCCAGCACAGGCGCGCTCTTGAAAGCGAATTCGCCGGAATGGGCGATGGACGATCTAACCAGACTCGCAGGGCTCCCCTCAGAAATCTTTACCAAGCTCGTGCCGCCCGCCACGCCCGCCGGATGCCTGAAAACGGAAACAGCGGCGCGTCTCGGCATCCCGCGCATCCCCGCCGTCAAATGCGCCTCGCACGACACCGCGAGCGCCGTGCTCGCCATGCCGTGCGCCGACCCGGAGAAAGCGCTGTACATCAGCCTCGGCACGTGGGCGCTGCTCGGCGCGGAACTTCGCACTGCCGTCCGCACGCAGGAAGCGCTGGACAGCCATTTCACCAACGAACGCGGCGTGGAGGACACGTTCCGGTTCCTCTGCAACATCATGGGCACGTGGCTCCTGCAGGAGACCCGCCGCACATGGACGGAACAGGGCAAGGACATATCCTTCGCCGACATGGAGGAGACGGCCGCTCCGCTCGACGGGCAGGCGTTCCGCATCGACCCGGACGATCCGGTGTTCTTCCCGCCGGGGGACATGCCCGCGCGCGTCCGGCGTTATTGCGCGGAACACGGCCAGGGCGAGATCCCCAACGACGCCGCGCTGGTCCGCTGCATCTACGATTCCCTCGCCGACTGCTTCAAAAAACGCATCGAACAGCTCGAATCCATCACAGGTAAAAAAATTGACACGATCAACATCCTCGGCGGCGGCACGCGCGACAGGTTCTTCATGCGGCTTGTGGCGAAGACGACAGGACGCCGCGTGCTTGCCGGGCCGACCGAGGCGACCGCCATCGGCAATATCCTGGGCCAGATGATCGCCGGCGGCGAACTGAAAAACGCAGTGGAAGCCCGCGACCTCGTCGCAAAGTCGTTCCCCCTCGCCGTCTACGGCTGAACCTCCCCGGAACGGTTTTCGCGCCTGCTTTTCCTCAGCAGTCCTCCGGGCGGCGGCCTTTACTCAAAACGAACAGGACCGAGTTCAGCCCAGCACAAAGCCAGATGACGCTGGCGATCAGCGCCGCCCATGCCGTGCCGTTTGCGCCCAGCCGGGAACTGAACATCCAGTACAGCACCACGCTCAATGCGGCCGCACCGGCCGTGATCAGCGCTGCGCGGCGTTCTCGATGCATGGAATTCAGCATATCCGCATAGAAGCGTGCGGCGTTCCAGAGCAGCGCGCCTTCGATCAGAATCAGCGTACAAGGCGCGGCGTCGGCGAATTCCGCCCCGAAGAGGATACTCAGAATCCACCTTCCCCCGAAACCGAACACGATTCCGGCGCCGATCAACATCACGGCCGTGACCCCCAGCATGATCCATACGGACCGGCGCAGCGCACGGGTGTCCCCTTCCTGGTACAGCTGGTTGGAAAACGGCGCGAAGACTGTGGAAACGGCGTACAACGGACGGATCATCAGGGCAACCGGCAGCGCGATGTTGAAAAGGAATGTCTCCTCCGGCGTCCCGCGATACGACAGGATCACGTTGCCAAGCTCGGCGAAGAAATAATACCCGGTGCAGGACAGCAGCAGCCAGCCGCCCGCCTTCATGAGGCGCCTGCGGCCGTCCGGTGCGATCGGATGCAGGATTGTGAACCCGTATTTCCGTCCGGCCCACAGGATGCCGCCGAGTCCGGCGCACCACGCGCCGATCACATAAACGGCTATCACGGCTTCCAGTCCGTATTTCGCCTGGAAAATCCATACTCCGGCGAGGATCGTGACGGTATTCCACAGCTGAAGAAGACTCGACGCGACGAACTCCTTCAGGCCGTTAAGAAGCAAAGTCGTGGCGGCGGACAAACTGTACGGAAGCGGCAGCAGCAGAAGCAGCCTGAAAATGCGCCGGGAGTCGATCCCGTACCGTTCCATGCTGTCCCCCGCCAGCAGGACAACGGGCAGTACGACCAGGGTCAGGAATACCCCGGCGAGCAGGACCCACCGCACACACCATGCGTAAAAACCGTGTGCCTCATCATCCAGTCCGCGGTTGCGGGCATCCGGGATGCAGAAAAAGGACGCGTTCGGAATTCCCATCGAAAATAGCGCGGACAAAAGAGTGACCAGCGAAAAGGTACTGTAGAAAAAGGCGTATTCGTCTCCGGGAAGCCCGTTCGATGTGATGCGGCGCGTCAGATAGGCGCAGACTCCGATGACGAACGAACAGAACAGTGAAAACGCCGCGTTGCCGAAGAAATACCGCCGGAAACCGTTCATGGCTGTTCCTTCCGGTAGGTCATCAGCTCAAACAGCTTCAGGATCAGCGGTGACGGCAGGCAGAGCAGAACGTGTCCGGCGAACATGCGCAGCCTAGCCCGGAATGTCCAGGAATCTGTCCGATCCCGGAAAGCCTTCTGAATCTTCAGTGTGGTTTTCAGGCTGAGGCGCAGCCTGCTCTGTTTGCACTGGGAAGAGGACATCCTGTATTTCAGCACAGGTGTCGGAAGATTTGCGAAATCGTATTTCTCAAGCATACGGAGCCAGCAGTCGTAGTCCTGACAGCAGGCATATTCCGGGTTATAGCCCCCGACGTCGTCGATCGCGGCGCGCCGAAGCATCAGCGACGACTGCGAAATAACATTGCGGTCCGGCATTACGGTCCGGATTTCCTCAGGAGAAACGGGATAACCGCGGAATCCGGTCGTCCGCGACTGCTCGTCAATGATCTCCAGCGACGAACCGACTCCGCACAGCTCAGGATGCGCCTGCAGAAAACTCAGCTGCCGTTCCAGGCGGTCGGGCATGCAAACGTCGTCCGAATCCATCAGCGCAAGATATTCGCAATCCGGCGGGACGGCCGCCAGAAGCTTGTTACGGGTAAACGGAATTCCCCGGTTTTCACCATTCTTCAAAATCCGCATGCGGCTGTCTCCGGCGGCGTATTCCTCCAGAATTGACAGACTGTCGTCGCGGCTGCCGTCGTCGCAGACGATCAGGATAAAATCGCGGAACGTCTGAACGAGGACGGAGTCCAGGCACTCCCGCAGGAATCGTCCGGCGTTGTATACCGGCATGATAACAACGACTTTTGCTTTCCGGTCAGCGTTCATTCTTTTGTCCCGCCAGGGTTTTGCGGATTTGCGCCAGCTGTTCGCCCAGCAGCCCGAGGATGAAGCTCACCGCGCTCAGCATGATCAGCATGACCGATGCGGAATTAATGATCCGGGCCCGGAAATAGATATAAGCGCCCCATCCCAGTCCGAGCAGGAAAAAGATCAGACTGATCCGGAAAAAGGTAGTCATCGGGCGCAGCAGGATCGCCAGGTTCAGAATCTCCGCCAGCGTGACCAGCGCGGTCCGCGTGCCGATCGTGCTCTTGCCGGCGCGACGCGGCGCGACTTCGATCTCCGTCCGGGAGACCAGTTTCCGGTCGTTCACCATCAGCAGCAGGATCACGTCGCTGAACGCCATCGTGTCCGGACAGAGGTCCAGATACGGGACCGCCTCGCTCATACGGTAGCACTTCATGCCGGAATTGAGGTCGCGGACCGGCAGGCTCAGCAGCATGGCGGCGAACGTGCGGATCACCCATTTTCCGAGGGCGCGGTAGCCTCCGGATTCGTTGTTGACACGTTCGCCGACCACCAGGTCCGCGTCGGTCTCCACGATGCGCCGGAAACACTTCTCGACGTCTTCCAGGCGGTGCTGGCCGTCCGCGTCGATCGTGACCGCGAATTCCGTCTCCACGGCACGAAGCCCGGTTTTCGTCGCGGCGCCGTAACCGCGGTTGAGCTTATGATGGAGCACCGAAAGATGCGGCGCATCCTCCTTCATTTTCAGGAGCTGCGCACGGGTGTCGTCGCGCGAACCGTCGTCAACCGCGATCACGCGCCAGCCGCGTTCCCTCGCGAACACCAGAAGAGGCGGAAAGACGACGGGGATATTCTCCGCTTCGTTATAGCACGGCACGACGACGGACAGCGATGAATCCATAAATCAGTTCTCCTCAATTCTACGGAACAGCCGAACGGTGCTTTCCTCCGCGAGCGGGATCTCCCGCAGATCGTCGCGGGCTTCCGCGTTCGAAAGAAAAACGTCCTCATCCTTCCGTATCAGGAAATAATCGAAACCGGCAAAGGTCCGGCTGTCCGGCTTCGGCGTTTCAATCGGCACCGCGCGTTTCATCCCGGAGTAATACCATTCGATGGCGGCGTACCAGAAGAATACCCTGCCATCCGGGTTTTCCGCACGCATGATCTCGCCCGCGGCCTGCCCGGAACGGGCTGGCGCAAGTGCATCATCGGAAAAAAGGTCGTCGATCCCGTTCTGAATCTGAAACGCCAGGATCACCACGACCGCGGCGATTCCGACACGCAGAAGAGGACGCGGCAGCAGTTTCACGGCCCATCGCCAGAACCACCAGCAGGCCATTACCGTGAACACCATGAACAGCGGGATATTCATCAGGAAATAGCGGTAAGCATGGAGACGCGACAGCATGAAGATCACGGCGTTGAACGCTACGCTTACGATCAGCACGCTGAAAAACGGATCCCACTTCACGAAATCCGGCACGATACGGTCCGGCCACAAATAGTGTGTCGGGCTGTGCGCGTCTGACGCATGCGCACGGGAAGCATCATAGCGCCGGCCGTATGCGGCAAGGATCAGCAGAACGACGCCCGCGACAGCAAACCCGAAGTAAAGCTCGTAATTCCCGACGATGTTCTTCCGGATGACCTCAAGACAGTCAGGCAGAACGTTCGTCCCTTTCGCCGCGGATTCTCCTGCCCCGACAGACTCAACAGACGGTTCCGAAGTGTGCGGAATCGCTGAAAAAATCTGATTCAGCTTCGTGTTGACGCGGGCATCGTAGATGAATTGTCCGCAGAACCGCCAGTTGATCCAGGCGCGGCTCAGCAGGGCGGCCGCCCACGCCGCGATCGCCGTCAGCATCGGCAGGACCGGCAGAACGCGTTTTTCGCGCCACGCGGCCCACAGCCAGAAAAGCGCCGTGCATCCGAACAGCATGCACGCGTTGCCGATCGCCTCGCTCCGGACGAGCGACAAACCGCCCAGCGCAAGGCCAAACCCGACTGCCGTCCCGCACGAACGGAATCTCTCCCGGATCAGACGGGCGGAACAGTACAGCGCGGCGACCATGAAAAAAATTTTGCCGGAATCAAGCAGGCCGGCACACGAGAACCGGATGATCTTCGGCGCGCAGGCGAAAAGCACCGCTCCGAACGCCGACGGTTCGTCCGGCAGGAAACATTTCAACAGAAGATATACGAACGGGATCGTCGCGACATAGAATATGCACGACACCGCCGACATCGCCCTGTCGGGAGCCATGCCGAACAACGTGAAAATCCTCGCAAGAAACACGTTCAGCAGCGGGATCGCGGGATGGACCGCTTCCGCATACGCGCCGGACACAAGTGTGCGCAGCATCGCCGCATACACGTTCGCCGTATCGCGATAGGCGATACCGGTAAAAAAAATCAGGTGCGTCAGCGATATGGCCGCACCGACCAGAACCGCGGCAATCAGCATCCATTCCGCGGCGGAAACTTTATGACGAAACACCCGAAACACCTTTCTTTCGTTTTGTGTCTCTTTAAAATATTAGGGAAAGACGTTATAATATAACCTCTTAACATTATGAATGCAAGCCGACAACACGAAAAAGGCTGTTCTTTTCAGCTGAAACCATGCTTCCTTTTTCCGTATAAGAAGGTCTCTCTTCCTCAGGCTTTTTTATCTATCAAAAAAACGTTTGACATTCCAACGTGCTGAAAACCGGCGTTTCCCGGACCTGTTTTTTCTTCCGTTCATGGCCCGTTTCCTTTTTCACGGGTTCGATATGCCGCCGCTTGCGACGAACCCGAACAGGGGTGCAACGTGTAAAAAAAAGCCCTCCGTTCAAACGAAGAGCTTTTTTCAGGAAAGAATCCGGCGCCAAAGAAACGCCGGATATAATTCAAGGGAATACCTGAACTCAGTCGCCGAGCGCCTTGCGGACGGCTTCGAGCGTGGCGGGGATCACGACCGGCTTGTTGGCGAACGTGCCGCGGATGCCGTAGTGATCCATGAGCGTGTCCTGATGATAGCCGACGACGGCGTCCGGATCCTTCAGGATGTTTCCGGTGAGGATGCCGACGACCTTTTCATCGGGGCCGATCACGCCGCTGTCGCGGAGTTTCTTCGCGCCGGCAAGCGAGCAGCAGGAGGCGGGTTCCGCGCCGATTCCGGCGGCGTCTAGTTTCGCCTTGGCGTCCATGATCTCCTGTTCGGTGACCTGTTCGACCACGCCGTTGCTCCATGTGACGGCGCGCATGCTCTTCGGCCAGGAGACGGGGTTGCCGATCTTGATGGCTGTGGCGATCGTCTCCGGGTTCTTGACAGGTTTGAACTCGGTGTGGTTCTTCCACATGGTGTAGAGCGGATTCGCGCCTTCGGCCTGGATGACGGCGATGCGCGGGACCTTGGAGATGATTCCGAGCTCGTGAAGCTCCATCAGCGCCTTGCCGAGCGCGCTGTTGTTGCCGAGGTTGCCGCCGGGGATGACGAACCAGTCGGGCACCTGCCAGTCGAGCTGCTGAAGCGTTTCGATGCAGATCGCCTTCTGGCCTTCGATGCGGTAGGGGTTGATGGAGTTCAGGAGGTAGATATTGAGTTCGCGGCAGACGTCCTGGACCAGCGCCATGGCGTCATCGAAGTTGCCTTGGATCTGAAGCGTGCGTCCGTTGTAGGCGAGCGCCTGGGCGAGCTTGCCGTAGGCGATCTTGCCTTCCGGGATGAAGATCACGGCGCGCATGCCGACGACGGCGGCGTAGGACGCCATGCTGGCGCTGGTGTTGCCGGTGCTGGCGCAGGCGACGCTCTTCGCGCCGAGCCGACGGGCCGCGCTCGCGCCGCAGGTCATGCCGCGGTCCTTGAAGCTGCCGGTCGGGTTTTCGCCCTCGTGCTTGAACCAGAGGTCGGAGAGTCCGGCCCATTTCCCGGCGGACCCGGCGGGATAGAGGCGGGTGTTGCCCTCCTGCCGGGTCACGATCATTTCGTCCGGGACGGACAGGATGAGCTCGCGGTAGCGCCAGACGCCGGAGGATTCGACGCCGCGTTTAAGGCCCCAGCGGGAATCCCAGAGCTTGCGGAGTTCTTCGCCGTCGATTTTGGAAAGGTCGCGTTTGACGTCGAGGATGCCGCCGCAGTCGCATTTGTAGCGGAGGTCCCAAGGGTCGTAGGTCTTGCCGCAGCTGACGCATTCGAGATACATTTCGGGAGATTTCATGGAATCACTTCCTTGCGATTTTTGTGAGGTAAACTATGCCGAACACCTGGAACAGCAGAGGCGGGATCCAGACGACATATTGAGGATAAAACTGGGGATTGTAGCGGAGCGCGTCGGACACGAGCACGCCGCCGTAGTAGAGCGCGCCGAGGGCGACGCTGAGAATCAGGCCGATGGAAGTTTCGCGGCGGCTGGTGCGGATCGCCAGCGGCAGGCCGAGCATCATGAACGCGATGGGCGCGAGGGCCAGGGCGATGCGCTGGTTGATCTCGACGTTGATCGCCGTGGCGTCGACACCCGCGGCGTCCTTGCCGCGTTTCAGGTAGATCGCGAGGCGGGCGAACAGGCTCTTGTAGGCCAGATATTTGTCCTTGATGAAGACGTCTTTCTGGTTGTAGCGGTCGCCGAACGGCACATTCAGTTCGACGGATTCGCTGTAGGAATGCTCCTTGCGGCGGTCCTTCCCGCTTCCCTCCACGGTCTCGACCAGCGCGTCGTACAGCGTCACGGTCAGGACCTGCGACGCCGCATCCACCGACAGCTTGCCGCGCGAGGCGAGGATGTCCTGTTTGGTCGTGCCGTCCTTGTCCGGCAGGTAGATCTGAACGCCGTAAATATGGTCCTCGTCCCCCTCGGAATCCTTCGAGTCGATAAAGAACGTGAGGCTGCCGAGCTGCACCGGAATGCCGGGCGTGAAGAACGCCAGCGGCGAGTTGGCCGCCGCGCTTTTCACGAGGTCTCGCGCGTCGCCGAGCGCCGGGGGACCGACCTGGAGCTGAAGCCAGAGGCAGAGGCAGGACAGCAGGAAGGAGGAAACGATGATCGGGGAGATGATTTGGAGAATGGAAATGCCGCAGGCGCGCATGGCGGTAATCTCGTTGTCCGCCGAAAGACGCCCGAAGACAAGCATGATTGAGACAAGCGCGGCCCACGGAATGGAAAAGGCCAGCGCCATCGGGAGCGCCAGCAGAAGGAACTTGCCCGCGATCAGAGGGGAAATGCCCTGACTGATGTATTCGATGACTTTCATGAGGTTGGCGCCCGTCATGGCAAAAGTCAGAACCACGATCGCCATGCCGAACGTCGCCAGAAAGTTTTTAGTGATGTACCAGTTGAGAATAAACATATCGCAGCCTGTGTGAAACGTGAAAACTAAATAATATAGCATGCGCAATGGCGGGAATCAAACTTTTTTTGCCGTTTTTTTGCGGAGGGATGCAAAAAAGACAAACAGCCCCGGACACATAAAAAAAACACGTTCTTTTGTGTCATATCCATATTGCATTATTGGAAAAACATGCTACATTATACGCGAACCTGCATTGCTTTTTTATTTTTTGAATGGGCGCAAAAGAAACCGGAGGCTCCGGCACAACAGGAGGACGCCGGAATTGCCTTTTTGCAACCGCATTTTTGACAGACGAGGCAAAATGAACCGACACAACACTGACAGGAATACCCCGCACTCGCGGGCAGGCCGAATTCTTTCCGCTCTTATCATGCTGTTCACGGCGGCGGTCCTGTGCTGCTGCGGGAAAAAGGAAACGGAACAAAAACAGAGTTTCATTTCGACCCCCGACGACCTCAATGATTCGAACTATGTGATCGGCATCGTATCCGAAACATCTTCCGGCAACGAGGCGAAAATCAATTTCCCGCGTGCGAAATTCCGCGAATACGAAAACATCGGCGACGCATACCCGGACCTCGAAAACGGCACGCTCGACGCCATCGCGTTCGACCGCCCCGCCCTGGATTACGCCCAGCGCAAACGTGACAGTTTCGTCCTGCTGCCGGACAACTACGCGGAAGGACACGTGGGGATCGCGGTCCCGGCGTCCAAACCCGAACTGCTCCAGAACGTCAATGCGTTCCTCCGGGAGTATTTCACCTCCGGGCTGTACGACAACATGTACGCCCGCTGGATCAAGTCCAGCGATCCGAGAATGCCGAAAGTCGCCGCTCCCGCCAGCCCGTACGGAAAACTCGTGATCGGAACGGAAGACAAAAACGAGCCCATGAACTTCATCGATTCCGACGGATCGCCCGCGGGATTCGACGTGGAACTGATCTACCGTTTCGCGGCCGCGTTCAACATGTCCGTGGAGCTGAAAGTGATGCCATATCTCGACCTGTTCACCGCCGTCGAAAAAGAGACCGTGGACCTTGCCGTCGCGTCCATGGACAAAATCGACGGTTCAAACCGAGCCATCATTTTCTCGGAGGACTACATCGACTGCCCCGCCGCCATTCTGACGCGGAAACAGCTCTACAAACCCGCCGGAAACCACGGCGCGGCGCTGAAAACGCCGCAGGAACTCGCCGGAAGCTACGCGGCGATCCTCGCCGGATCGAAATACGCGGCGGAATGCAAGGATATTCTGCCGAACACGAAATTCGTCCTCGCGGACAGCCGCGAGTCGGCCTGCTCCCTGCTTATCTCGAACAAGATCGACTCCATGCTCATGGAAGAGCCTCTGGCGCGTTCCTGCACCGCGCAGTACCCGGAGCTCCAGATCGCTTCCATCGTCAAGCGCGAAGCCTATTCCTTCGCCATGCCGCAGGGATCTCCGCTCTACCGCGCCGTCAACCGCGTCATCACAGAACTGAGGGATAACGGCAGTCTCCACGACCTCGCGGCGAAATGGTGCGCCGCGAAACCGGAAAAACTGGAATTCGAACAGCTGTTCGAGCACGACGACACGCCGATGGTCAACGGCACGCTCCTCTATGCGGCCGCCCCCGGCGCCACGCCGCTCTGTTTCATGGGCGAGGACGGCACCCTGCTCGGACTGGAAATCGAGATCGTACGCTACGCCGCCCACGAATTCGGCATGAACCTTCAGATCATTCCCGCCCGACGCGAAATGCTGCTGGACCTGCTCCGGTCGGGACAGATCGACATGGCAGGCGGCATGCTCGCGCCGAACGAGGGAAACACGGAGAATATCGAATTCTCGGAAGCATACTATGAAGGAGGCGCCGCGATTGTGACGGATATCCCGCACGACGAATACGTCTTCGGCATCACCAGACTCAACCAGCTGACGGGAAAACGCGTCGGCGTCCTGCCGTTCTCCTTCGCCGCGGCGCAGCTCGATGAAAAACTGCCCGAAGCGATCCCGTTCTACGTCAATCAGGAACGCGACCTGTTCTATCTGCTTGGTACCGAAAAGATCGATGCGTTCGTCATCAGCGAGCCGCGCGCCAAAGAGTATCTCCCCGACTATCCGCAGTTCATTCAGATTCCGGAATATATCACGCGTGTCGACTACACTTTCTACTTTTCCGCTAACAAACGGGCCCTCAGCGAGGCGTTCTCGCGGCAGATTCGCGCCATGAAAAAGAACGGCATACTGAAGGCGATTCAGAACGAATGGGTTTCTCCGGCGAACCAGGAAGCCGAACTTCCGCAGGATATTCAGGACGCCCCCAACGGTGTCCTCCGCATGGGCGTCGCGATCGAGCGCGAACCGTTCTCTTACCTCCGCAACGAAAAACTCGTCGGGTACGACCTGGAAACCGCACAGCGGGCGGCCGCATCCATGGGCTTCGGCGTGGAGTTCGTCCGGATCGAACAGAACGGGCTTGAACAGGCGATCGAGGAAGGCAGGGTCGACTTCGGCGCCGCCGACATTTCCTCCCGCTACACATCGTCCGGCAAGCTCGTCTACACCGAGCCGCACTACAACGGCGGACTCATCGCGGTCGTGCCGGACAAAACGAAAGCCAGACGCGTCCACATGGCACTGATTCCGCAGATCAGTTTCTTCTTCAAGGAACAGTGGTTCAGCCTGCGCCGTTCGCTCTGGGAAGACAACCACATGCGTCAGGTCCTCGGCGGCTTCAAGACGACGCTCATCCTCACCGTGTCCGCCGTCTTCTTCGGCGCCATCCTCGGCATTCCGCTCTGCATGCTCCGCCAGTCGAAACGCAAGGGTGTTTCGGTCCCCGCCGATATCGTCTGCGCCCTGATCTACAACATACCGATCCTTATCCTCCTCATGGGACTTTACTATGTTATCTTCCGCAGATTCGGACTCCGTCCCTTCACCGCCGCGGTCGTGATCTTCATCCTCCGCTTCATGGCATCCTCCTGCCGTCTCTACATGACCACGCTCGACCATATCGGCGGTGTACAGCTGGACGCCGCGCGGGCGCTCTGCCTGCGCAAGTTCACCTTCTTCCGCAAGGTCATCTTCCCGCAGGCCGCCGCATACCTTGCCAAACCGTTCCGCGAGGAGATCATCCGCCTGGTCGAACTGACCACGGTCGTCGGCTACGTCTCCGTCTGGGACCTCACGAAGGTAGTCGACTGGATCCGCGGCCGCACCTACGAGTCCTTCTTCCCCATCGCATTCGCCACGCTGCTTTATTTCATCCTTTCCTTCTCCCTGATCGCCGTCATCTCCTTCCTCAGCAAAAAATTCGAGGCGTCCGTCCGGAAACAGAAACAGGAAACCGTGCAGAACATGGAATAACCGCGTCGCGAATCGACCCGGATTGCAAGACGAAAGAACAAAAAAGAGACAAAAAAGATGAGACCACGTCCGAACCGCCCGTCCCGCCCGGGACGGAAGCCTTTCCGCAAACCTTTTCAGCATAAATTCAAACGGCCGCCGGAACTGGTTCCCGCCCGGTTGCACGTCATCCTGGCCCGCGAAGCGCCGAAAGCCGTCATTTTCCGGCGCGGACCGTCCGGACAGGTCTGCACGGTCGGCTGGGACCTGGAGACCGACACGTTCACCATGGGGCAGTGGCTCAAGGGGCGCATCTACGAATACCGTGGCGACCTTTCGCCCGATGGAAAACATATGATCTACTTCGCCGCGGATTTCCGCCGCCCGGACACGATCCTGGAGTATACGGAAAAACTCCGCGAGGACACGTTCGGGCCGCGTCCGGAGAAATACGACGAATACAACAAGCAGATGCAGGAGATCCGCCGGGACCACGCGGACGAGATCGAACGTTTCGCCGCCTTGCCCGAAGCGTCCTCGCCGAGCTGGACCGCCATTTCCCGCGCGCCGTATCTGAAAGCGCTCGACCTGTGGTTCAACGGGACCGCCTGGAACGGCGGCGGCCTCTTCCTGAACAACAAAAAAGTCTGGCTCAACACCCCCGCGCCGGGGATCACGATCCCGTACTGTGCGCGGTCCGGCAGCGGACTCGACGCCTCGCAGGATTTCCCGTTCGACACGTACTTCGGCGGCGAATGTCCCGGCGTCTACTGCCACCGCCTCGTCCGCGACGGCTGGACCGCAAAGCATCAGGCGGAAAACTCCGTCGTCTACGAAAAGCCGCTCGCGTCCGGCTGGGCGCTTCAGAAGCTCTTCGTCAGCGGTCGCCCCGGCCGCGACGGGTATGGCTGCTACTGGGAACGCCACCGCATCATCCATCCCGAACGCCGTTTGAAGATCGACGGGCCCGGCTGGCGCTGGGCCGACTACGACGCCCCGCGCAACCGCATCCTTTACGCCAAGAACGGCATCCTTTACGCGCTTCCGGTCGCCGCCGATTTCGGCGCGCCGGTCATGCTTAAGAACTTCAACGGCATGAAATTCGAAGCCGTCAAGGCTCCGTACTGAACCATCGAATCCAACCAACGAGGCATCCCATGACCGACCGTTCCGAAGAAGCGAAAAACAATTTCCTCAACGGCATGAACTGCGCCCAGGCAGTCCTCTGCGCCTTCTGTGACCGCTGCGGACTTGACTGCGACACCGCTCTGAAACTCGCCTCCGGGTTCGGCGGCGGCATCGCACGCCAGCGCGAAGTCTGCGGCGCGGTCTCCGGCATGTGCATGGCCGCCGACCTGATCCGCGGACCCGGCGAAGGCGCGGACAAGGCCGCGAAGGACGAACACTACGCGTTCATCCGCGAACTCTGCGACGCTTTCCGCGAAGAGACCGGCTCCATCGTCTGCCGCGAACTCCTCGGACTCGCCCCGCGCCAGAGCGATCCGCCCGTCTCCGAGGCGCGCACCCCCGCCTACTACAAAAAGCGTCCATGCGCCGACCTCGTCGCACTCGCAGCAAAAATCCTGTCGGAAAAGATTCCCGAATAATCGCTATTTTCGTGCGCTCGCGTAGCAGCGCACTACCCACGTGGAGGGCTTGCCCTCCCTCGTCGCATTGGCGGCGAAGATTTTGTCGGAACATCTCCCCGAATAACGGCAACGATTTTTCGGGAAAAAACGGCATCCGGCTTGCATTTTCCGCAAAATGATGTATAGTATTTGGTTACTTTGACGCGAAACTCATACAACACATAACAGATATCACGGAGATTTGAAATGTCCAAGCATCCCAGTCTGAAGGCCGCCGGCCGCATCCGGAAACAGAGAAACGTCCTGAAGCGTTTCGAACGCATCAACCTCCTCAAGCAGGACGGCCGCTGGCAGGAAGGCCAGAAAGTTCTCAGCGCTCTTCCCAAGACCAAACCCGAAGAGTAAGCCCGGAGCCGCCGCGCGCGGCTTTGGCGCCCGCCTCCGGTCCGCCGGAATCCGCGGGTCCTGAGATCAGGGACGTCCCGAACAAGGTGCGTCCCCCTTTTTTTTACACTTGAAATCTTGAAACCGGAGATCACAGGCAATGGCAAAAGGAACGGTCATTCAGAAAATCTTAGCGAACCATCTCGTATCCGGCAGCGGCGTTCCGGGCGAACCCGCGGCGATCCGCATCGACCAGACGCTGACGCAGGACGCCACCGGGACGATGGCTTATCTGGAACTCGAAGCGATGGGCACCGGCAAGGTGAAAACCGAGCTGTCCGTGTCGTACGTGGACCACAACATGCTCCAGATGGGGCCGGAAAATCCCAATGACCACCTCTATCTCCAGTCCGTCGCGGCCGCGCACGGCATCCGCTTCAGCCGTCCCGGCAACGGCATCTGCCACCAGGTCCACCTGGAACGCTTCGGCGTGCCCGGCAAGACCCTGCTCGGCTCCGACTCCCACACCCCGACCGGCGGCGGCATCGGCATGATGGCGATCGGCGCGGGCGGCCTGGACGTCGCGCTCGCCATGGCGGGCAAGCCGTTCCGCCTCGCCTACCCGAAGATCATCGGCATCCGCCTCACCGGCAGACTCCGCCCGTGGGTCGCCGCGAAGGACATCATCCTGAAGGTCCTGAGCATCCTCACGACGAAGGGCAACGTCGGCTGCATGGTCGAGTATTTCGGACCGGGCGTCGCCACGCTCTCCGTGCCCCAGCGCGCCACCGTCACGAACATGGGCGCCGAGCTCGGCGTGACCACCTCCGTCTTCCCGTCCGACGCCAGCACCCGCGCGTTCCTCGAAGCGCAGGGACGCGGCTCCGTCTGGACCGAACTCGTCGCCGACGCCGACGCGGAATACGACCGCGTGATCGACATCGACCTCTCCACGCTCGAGCCCATGGCCGCCTGCCCGTCCAGCCCGGACAACATCAAAACCGTCGCCGAACTCTCCGGCATGAAGGTCAACCAGGTCATCATCGGCTCCTGCACGAACAGCTCCTACCGCGACCTCTCCATCGTCGCCGGCATGCTCAAGGGGCGCAAGGTCCACCCGAACGTCTCCCTCGACATCGCGCCCGGCAGCCGACAGGTCCTCGCCATGCTCGCCGCCGACGGCAAGCTAGCCGACATCGTCTCCGCCGGAGCGCGCATCCTCGAATGCGGCTGCGGCCCCTGCATCGGACAGGGCCAGAGCCCGGCAAACGGCACCGTCACAGTCCGCACGTTCAACCGCAACTTCCCCGGCCGTTCCGGCACGAAGGGCGACCAGTCCTACCTGGTCAGCCCGGAGACCGCCTGCGCCGCCGCCCTCACCGGCGAATTCACCTCTCCGCTCACGCTCGACTTCGCGTACCCCGTGTTCGAGGATCCCGAATCCTTCACGGTCGACGACTCCATGATCCTGCCGCCCGCCGACGATCCGGCGTCCGTCGAGATCATCCGCAAGCCCACGATCGGCGCGCCGCCGAACTGCAAGCCTCTGCCGGAGAAGCTCGACGGCGTCGTGGTCATCAAGACCGGCGACAAGACCTCCACCGACGACATCATGCCCGCGGGCGCTTACCTCAAATACCGCAGCAACATCCCCGAATACGCCAAGGCCGTCTTCGCGCAGACCAACGTCCCCGGCAAGCCCACGTTCGCCGAACGCGCCTCCGCCGTCCGCGATTCCGGCCGCCAGGCCGTCATCGTCGGCCGCGACAGCTTCGGCCAGGGCTCCAGCCGCGAGCACGCCGCCATCTGCCCGATGTACCTCGGCGTGAAGGCCGTCATCGCCATCGCCATCGAACGCATCATCCGCGCCAACATGATCAACTTCGGCATCCTGCCGCTCACGTTCGCGAATCCCGCCGACTACGACCGGATCGACCCGGAGGACGCTGTCGAGATCGCCGACCTCCGCAAGGCCGTCCAGGAAAGCTCCATCACGGCCACCGTGAAGAAGCCCGGCGGAGAGTCGTTCCAGATACAGCTGAACCTGAACGTGTCCGACGAGGACCGCGTGATTCTGACCGCGGGCGGCCGCCTGAACGTGAAGTGAGGCGGCGCCGGACCGAAAAGACAACCCACGCGTGCGGCATCCGACAACAAACAGAAACACGGACAACCGGACGCCCGCGCGGACAATAAACAACCACATGTTTCCGGCTGACAAGCCGGGTTTTCCGAGGGTGCGGGAATGAACGTCAAAAAAGATAAATTCGAACATTGGTCGGCGGAGGATTCCGCCACGCTTTACGGCATCAACGACTGGGGCGCGGGCTATTTCCACGTCAACGAGAAGGGCGAGCTCACGATCTCGCCGAACCCGGACAAGGACGCCCCGGCGGTCAGCCTGCCCGACATCGTGCAGGGCATCCGGGAACGCGGCATGAACATGCCCGTGCTGATCCGCGTCAGCAACATCCTGGAATCGCGCATCAACCAGCTCCACGCGAGCTTCCGCAAGGCGATCGAGCAGACCAAGTATCAGGGCAAGTACAAAGGCGTCTTCCCCATCAAGGTCAATCAGCAGCAGCAGGTCGTGCAGGACATCTCCCGCTACGGCCGCGAATTCCATCACGGGCTCGAAGCCGGCAGCAAGGCCGAGCTCATCGCCGCCCTCGGCACGCTCCACGACCCCGATGCGTGCGTGGTCTGCAACGGATACAAGGACGAGGAGTTCGTCGACCTCGCGCTGTTCGCCTCCATGCTCGGATACCGGTGCATCCTCGTCATCGAGATGCCCAGCGAACTCGACGTCATCATCGAACGCAGCCGCATGCTGAAAGTCAAGCCCATGATCGGCGTCCGCATGAAGCTCTCCACGCGCGCGGGCGGCAAGTGGACCGAATCCGGCGGCGACCGCAGCGTGTTCGGCCTGAACACCGCCCAGCTCATGGAGCTCGTCGATTACCTCAAGGAAGAGGACATGCTCGATTGCCTCCGCCTCCTCCATTATCACATCGGCTCCCAGATCCCGAACATCCGCGACATCCGTTCCGGCGTGCAGGAGGCGAGCCGCGTCTACATCGGCCTCGTGCAGGAAGGCGCGCCGATGGGCTATCTCGACCTCGGCGGCGGCCTCGCCGTCGACTACGACGGTTCCCACACGAACTACCAGCACAGCCGCAACTACACCATCGACGAGTACTGCGTCGACATCATCGAGACCGTCGGCGAACTGCTCACCGAGGCGAACGTGCCGCACCCGGACATCATCACCGAATCCGGGCGCGCCACCGTCGCGTATTCCTCCATCCTGCTGTTCAACATCCTTGACGTCGCGCGCTTCGATCCGGTCACCATCCCGGACAAGATCCCGGAGAACGCGCACGACCTCACGAAGGACCTGATGAACATCCTTTCCAACATCAACCAGAAGAACCTTCAGGAGTTCTTCCACGACGCCATCTACAACCGCGACGAACTGCGTCTGCTCTTCAAGAACGGCCGCATCTCCCTCCGCGAGCGCGCCCTCGTCGAATCCGCCTTCTGGCACATCATGGCGGTCGCGAACAAGGAAGCGCAGAAGCTCGCCTACATCCCGGACGAATTCGAGGACCTCGACGCCCAGCTCGCCGACATCTACTACGCCAATTTCAGCGTCTTCCAGTCGCTCCCCGACTCCTGGGCCATCCACCAGGTCTTCCCCATCGTCCCCATCCACCGCCTCAACGAACGCCCCACGCGCAGCGGCATCCTGTCCGACATCACGTGCGACTGCGACGGCAAGGTGGACAAGTTCGTGGACCTGCACGACGAGCTTCACACGCTCCCGCTCCACGAGCTGAAGCCGGACGAGGAATACTACCTCGGCGTGTTCCTGGTCGGCGCGTATCAGGAGACGCTCGGCGACCTCCACAACCTCCTCGGCGACACCAACGTCGTCAGCATCACCATCTCCCCGGACGGCCATTTCGACATCGACAAGGAAATCGAGGGCGACTCCGTCGGAGACGTGCTGTCCTACGTCGAGTACGACTCCAAGGAGCTCATCACCTTCTTCCGCAGCGTCGCCGAACGCGCCGTCCGCAGGAAAATGATCACTCCCGCCCAGCGGAAGACCATCACGAACGCGTTCGAGGACGGCATTCGCGGATACACCTATTTTGAACGTTAAGACACTTCACAGAAGGAGACCCACACCATGTCAAGAGTCCTGATCATCGGAGCGGGCGGCGTCGCCACCGTCGCCGCGCACAAATGCGTCCAGGCGTCCGACGTCTTCACCGACATCATGATCGCCAGCCGCACGGAGTCCAGATGCAAGAAACTGGCCGCCGCCCTGAAGCGTCCCGTTCAGACCGCCCAGGTCGACGCCGACAACGTCCCGCGGCTCGTCGAGCTCATCAGGTCGTTCCGTCCGGACGTCGTCCTGAACCTCGCCCTGCCCTACCAGGACCTCCACATCATGGACGCCTGCCTCGAGACCGGCGTGGACTACGTCGACGCCGCGAACTACGAGCCGCCGGACGTGGCGCACTTCGAATACAGCTGGCAGTGGGCGTACCGCGACCGCTTCCGCGAGAAGGGCATCACCGCGCTCCTCGGCAGCGGATTCGACCCCGGCGTCTCCAACGTCTACACCGCGTGGGAAAAGCAGTATTTCGACACCATCGACACGCTCGACATCATCGACTGCAACGCGGGCGACAACGGCCAGGCGTTCGCCACGAACTTCAACCCGGAGATCAATATCCGCGAGGTTACGGCGAAGGGTAAATACTACAAGGACGGCCAGTTCATCGAGACCGAGCCGCTCGAATTCTCCAAGATGTTCGACTTCCCTGCCGGGATCGGCCCGAAGAAGATCTACCTGCTCTGGCACGAGGAGCTCGAATCCCTCGCCCCGTACCTGAAGCCGTACGGCCTCAAGGAGGCGCGTTTCTGGATGACCTTCTCCGACAACTACATCAAGCACCTCGAAGTCCTCCAGGACGTCGGCATGACCCGCATCGACCCGGTCATGTACGAAGGACACGAGATCATCCCGCTCCAGTTCCTGAAGGCGCTTCTCCCCGATCCCGCCTCACTCGGCCCGCTTACCAAGGGCAAGACCTGCATCGGCTGCCTCCTTCAGGGCTCCAAGGACGGCAAGCCCGTCAAGCGCTTTGTGTACAACGTCTGCGACCACGAGGAATCCTTCCGCGAGACCGGCGCGCAGGCCGTCTCCTACACGACCGGCGTCCCCGCCATGATCGGCGCGATGATGCTCGCCACCGGCACATGGAAGGGCCCCGGCGTCTTCAACATGGAGGAATTCGACCCTGCCCCGTTCATGCAGAAGCTCAACGAGTACGGCCTTCCCTGGGAAGAGATCGTGTACTGATTCTGCTCAAGTTCAGGACGGTTTTCCGAACGGGAGACCGTCCTTCTTTTTCCCACGACGACGATGAAGAGAAAAACAAAGATCCCCAGAAAGGTCTGGGAGTTTATCTGCACGGCGGCGATCATCGCCGTCCTCGTCTTCGCCGCCGTCGCATTCTTCAAATAAGCCGAGCAGTCCCGTGTACACGACGAAAAAAACATTGCTGCAGCGGATGCAGAACTGCGACGAAATCTCATGGGAGGAGTTCTACCGCATCTACTGGCCGCTCGTCCTCGACATCGGCCGGAAACTCGGCATGCCGCAGGACAACTGCGCCGATCTTATGCAGGAGATCATGATCGGTCTGTTCAACGGGGAACCGCTTCTGCGCTACGATCCCGCCAAAGGCAAATTCCGGACCTACTTCGGCGTGCTCGTCCGGCACAAAGCGGCGGAAATGCTCCGGAAATCGGCCCGTTTTTCATCTGTTCCCGCCCAAAACCCTAGTGCTTCCTCCTCGCTTCCGGATGCTCTTCCGGCATCGCTGACCGGGGACGACCTCGACGAAAACAACCCGTTTCAAAGCCTGTTCGACGAGGAGTATCGCAAGTGCCTTCTCTCCGCGGCGATGAACGAGCTGCGGAACACCGTCGAATCGAAGACCTACGCGATCTTCGAAATGGTCGTACTCCAGGAACGCCCGCAGAAGGAAGTCGCGCGTTGCCTCGGGATCAGCCGCGCCGCCATCGACGTTTACTGTTCCCGCTGCCGGAAAATGCTCCGGAAGATCGTTTCCGACATCCGCGTCGAAAACCCCGATTTCAACCTCGACATACCGTTATGAGCTTCACCGGACCGTTCGACTTCCAAAAAGGCGACCTCCTGGAGGGGATGACGATCGTTTCGCCGCTCGTCCGGGGCGGGCACGGGGACCTGTACCTCGTGAACGAGGACGTCGAGCAGAAAAAAGTCCTGAAGGTGATCCAGCGGGCGGACAACGACGGCGAGCTCACCGGGATCGAGAAATGCCGTGCGATTTCCTCGCATATCCCCGGACTGGTCCCCATCCTGAAAGTCGGAAAGCTCGCCAGCGGACGCATCTGGTGCGTCATGCCTCCGGCGGACAATCTGGCGCAGTGGCCGGACTACGAACCGGACACGCTCGCGAACCGCATCGTCCGGAACGGACGGCTCCAGCCGGAAGAGGTCCTGCGTCTGGCGGACAAGATGCTGTCGACCGTCCGGGACCTTCACAGGGCCGGGCTCGCGCATTGCGACATCAAGCCGGACAACATCGTCTTTCTCGACAAGGAGCCGAAGCTGACCGACTACAGCCTGCTTTCCGACACGCTGAACCGCCTCGCCGACGCGCCGTTCGGGACCACCGGCTTCGTCCCGCCGGAAATGACGTGCGATCCGGACGCCTACAAACCGCGGGACTGCGACCTGTACGCCATCGGCAAGGTCATCTACTGCGCCTGGTCCGGAATGGACGCGATGCTGTTCCCGTCCGTGCCGGAGTCGATCCCGCTGCCGGAGATCGGGATCATGCTGCCGCTCTACATGAAAGCGTGCAGCGAGTCGCCGAACAGACGGTTTCAAAGCGCCGACGAGTTTATCTCCGCCGTCGCGGACGCGCGTTCGCGCCTGCTCGACAGCCGCCTGTCATGGGGCAGAAGGGTCCTTCGCAGATGCGGACGGGTCCTGCCCGCGCTTCTGTTCCTGTTCGCCCTGTGCGCGGCCGTCCTGCTCTTCTTCCTCTGGCGCGGAACTCAGAACGCCGATCCGCTCGTCGTCACGACGCCGTGGGACAGCGCGGACGAGAACGACGGCGCGAACAGTCTGCGCGAAGCGGTCGCATATTCGCAGATACCCGGCGGACCGTGGAAGATCCGCTTCAACATGCCGGAAAGCGACACCGTTTATCTGCCCGACCCGACGCAGGTCACCCCGAATATGCGGTTCTCGACGACGAACGAAAAGACCGGCAATCCGGTGGACATCGTGCTGAACGAACTTCATGTCGCGGACCGCGTGATCAACACCTCCGAAGACGTGGAGGGCGGCGGCGCCGCGCTGCATGCGAACTCCGGACGGTTCGTGGTCAAAAAGGGGACGTATGAACGGAACGTGGACCGCGGGACCGGCGGCGCGGGCGGCGCGTTCCGCATGATCGACTGCGACCTGACCGTGGACGGCGCGGCCTTCCGGCAGAACGCCGCGTTCAGCAGAGGAGGCGCACTGAACCTCGAACGCACCCGCGCGACGATCCGGAACACGCAGTTCCAGGGAAACCGGGTCAACGGATTCGGCGGCGCGATCAATCTCTTCGACTGCCAGGAGGTCCTGATCGTCGATTCGTGCTTCGAAAACAACAGCACCGGAGACCATTTCCTGTACGGCTGGTGCGGCGGCGCGATCCAGGTCGAGGGCAGCAAGCTGGTCTACGAGGTCTCGGACGGGCTCACGATCATAAACGAGGGCAACAAATCCGGCTGCGGCGGCTTCATCGCGTTCGCCGTTTATGACAGGACGCCCGTGAAATCCTCCGGCGCGGAGTTCCGCATCGACGGCATCATGATCATCGGCGACGGCGACGGCAGGGACTCCATCGCGTCCAGCGTCAGAACAGGCGACGAGCATACGGATATGCCGAGCCCGGTAGAGGACATATCCGCCTACGACATCCTCATCCGCAAGACCGGAAAAGGGATCCTGTCGATCGACGCGCCCGTCGGCGACTACGACGGACAATGGTCCGTCGAGGAGGGCTCGCTGGTCTTCACCTACGACAAAGGCGGCGATTTCGACGGCGCGATCACGATCTCCGGCGGACAGCTGGTCATGGATGATCCGTACAAGTTCAAAACGCTGACGTTCCGCCTTGACAAACCGAATGTCAAGCCGTTTATCGTAAACCTCTTCAACCTCACCGGCGGAACGTTCGTCATCGACGCCGCCGATGCCGCGGACGGTACCTACCTGCTCGCGGACGGCACGGACAGTTTCAACCGGACATTCACGCTCCGGGATGATGCGTCCGGCGGAGCGTCCGTCGCGCTGTCCGTCGGGCAGACCGTGACCGTCGGCGGGTCCGACTACACGCTGAGCCTGAACGGCGGCACGCTGTCCCTGACGAAATCGACTCCGCGGGATTGATAATCGCCCCCGGCATCGCGGGCATCATTCGTTTGTTCGCGCGGCGGCAATCCGCCCGGCAGAGTATTTGTCTTAGAAAAAAAAAAAGAGGGACCGGGGTGTTAGATTTGACACCCCAAACGGGGTATATATTTGTATACGGTTGCGTTTGATCCGCCCGCCGGGAAACCGGATTCCGCGGACCGCAAAACGCCGGGGCGGCGCATCCGACACAAGGAGAAACGGTTTGAACTACAACAGGGACATCACGGACATTGCCGGTCAGGCATTGGGACAACGCGAAGGGAAACACCCCGAAACGCGGAAGAAATGTGTTGTGGGCGGGATCTTTCTGCTTCTTGCGGTCCTGCTTCTGGCCGCGATCTTCGCGCTCAAGAACGCCTGAACAGCGCTTTATTCCGTGCGGTCGTTCTCCTGTAAAAATCGGATCGCGTCGCCGACGGTGTGAAACCCCGCGGCGTCCCCGTCCGGGATCCTGCAGCCGAATTCGTCTTCGAACGCCATGATCAGCTCCTCCATGTCAAGCGACGCGAGATTCCGGAAAAGCGGCGTATCGTCCGCGATCTCGTCTTCGGCGACCCCCTGGTGATTTGCAACGATTCTCCGGACCCGTTCGGTGATTGTTGATTCGTGATCTGTCATCGTCGAGGTACCTTTCTGTGCTCAAAATGACCGTTTCCTATTTCCCGGCGGCTCTCCGCGACGCGGATTTGACAAGGCAGTACGATTTCCGGTACAGCCAGTAGAAGAGCGAACCGAACAGGACGGAGTAGAACGTGCCTACCACAAAAAACAGGAACAATAAGACAGGGAGAAGTCTTATATCAGTATTATGCTGACGAGAGACGGGAAGCAGCCATTCAGCAGGCTGATTCACATATTTTATGTACAGCGATCTCAGGCCGCCGTCATCTAAAAGACTGCAAAGAAACAGCAGAGGCTGCAGGACGATCAGGACACTGACGCAGCATCCCCATTTCACACCGCCGTCATATTCGCAGTTCGAACGCTTTTTGCCCTGTCTTCCCCGGACCCGGCGTTTGAAAACCGATGCCCGCTGAAGCATTCTTTTGACAAGCGGTCCCCCGAAACAAACGACCGTGCCGAAAACGACGGAGAAGAACACGACAGACAGAAGAAACAGGATCAATACATCGGGAGCGGGAAGGCCGAATCCGTCCACAAGAAGTCTGGCGGGAAGATAGAAATACGTCATGATCCCTGCCGCCAGGAGCGAATCCGGGGCAACAAGGCACAGGATGAGCAGGAACGGCTGCACGGCAGTCACGCCGATGACGCAGCGCAGCCACCGCGTCCCGCGGCTTCCCGGCGGATCGGCGGCCGGTTCAGATTCGGCGGAATCCTCCGCTTCATCCAGTCCTTCGATGCTCTCTTCCGCCGCCGCATCCGTGCCCGTTTCGCCCTGTTCGTCCCATGTTTCCGGTTCGGGTTCGGACAGGGGCTTATGCGGCCGCCCCTCCCCATTTGACCTCAACATCAGAACATATTGATGCCAGTAATATACGAGCGTGCCGAAAACGACGGAATAGAACGCAAAGGAAAGAAAAAACAGGATCCGTACGGTCGAAGCAGACATATGGGGATGGTCCCCCCCCGCCGCGACGATGCACCCCGGAAGATAGAGGAACACCAGGAACACTACCGCGGTTTGCGCGTTCCGCACAATGAAACAGAGAGTGATCAGCGCGACCTGAACGACTGTCGCCCAGACGACACACCACAGCCATGTCCAGCCGTCGTCATGATCGCCGTTCGGGAACCTGTTGCTCATTTGCGTTGTTCTCCCCGGAGTTTTTTTCCATCAATAATCTTTCTCTTTCAGCCAGCACACGAAATAAATGATCGAGCCGAGAACGAAGGAGTAAAGCGCGATGAAAACTGGCAGCAGGATAAAAAGAATCGGGAGAGAAGCAGGATTCTGAAATACAAACACAATACACGGGAAATAGAGAATCATCAGGATGATCATAAAGCCAGTCGTCCGGAATATGAGGGACAGGAGGATCAGGACCGGCTGGATGGCCGCCGCGATGAAGACGCAGCGCCACCACAGTTGTTTATTGTCCGACGGATCGCCGGCAGGGGATACGATTGGCATTTTCTATTCTCCTCGGAAAAGGTTTTTCGAAATAAGACCTATAGGTCCTATATGACTTATTCTCAGCAGCTTATCCGGCTGTTCCGTCTTTCTTTTCCTTGTCGTCGGCCTTCTTGTCCTTTGCAGGGTCTTCGGGGATGTAGCCCTGCTTGAACATCCAGGCGGCACAGGCGGTCTGCCACATTTCCCAGAGCGGGAGCTTCGAGCCGGTGAACCCGTGGCCGCCTTCCGTGAACTCCAGATACTCGACCGGGACCTTGTGCGCCTTGAGCGCGTCGACGTACATGCGGCTGTTGTCGACCGGGACGAGCTGGTCCTTCGCGGAATGGCACACGAACGCCGGCGGGGTCTTGTCCGTGACCTGTTTTTCGTTGGACAGCAGGTCGATCAGCTCCTGCGACGGGTTGCCGCCCAGCAGGTTGCGTTTCGTGCCGCCCTCGGTCTTCGCGGTCATCGTGATCACAGGGTAGATCAGGACCTGGAAATCGGGGCGCGAGGACATCTTTTCGACCGGGTCCTCGGACTTCGCGTCGCCGTCGTCGAAATGCGTCGCGACCGTACTGGCGAGGTGTCCGCCCGCCGAGAATCCCATCACGCCGACCTTCTTCGGCTCCACGCCGCGCGTCTTGCCATCGGCGCGTACCGTGCGGATCGCGTGCGCCGCGTCCTGAAGCGGCAGCGGATGCCGGTTCGGCGCAATGCGGTAGGACAACACTACGCCCGTGACACCGTAGGTGTTCAGCCATTTCGCGACGTCGTATCCCTCGTTGCCCTTCACGAGCATCCCGTAGCCGCCGCCGGGGCAGATCACGACGACCGTTCCGTTCGGCTTCTCGGGCACGTACCAGCGGAGCGAAGTCTTTTCGGCGTTCGCGCCGCCCGTGCTGGGTTTCCACAGAGGGACGTCCGACGGTTCGGCGGCCGCGGACACGGCGGAGAATGCGGAGAATGCGATGCAGACGAGGGCAAGACCGAGCTTGCGGCGGGAGAAATGTCTGTTCATGGCGGAATTCCTTTCCCTGATGAGCTTGAAAATGTAGATTGATTACCATACAATAGCACGGTTTCTCCAGTTTGCAAACTTTTTTCCGCCATTCTTGAGGCGGATGTTATCTTTAACACCGTAAAAACGTTAAATCCCGCGTTAAAGTCGGAAAACCCCTTTTTTTGCGTTTGGAACCGGTTGATTTTTCGCCGCAAACATGGTACAGTATAGCGGAAAACATCAAAAGCATCTCGTTTCTACAGGAGAACCCCGCAATGATCCGCCTGAAAACGTTCCTGATCCCGTTCGTCTGCCTCGCCGCCGCGCATGCCGCATACGCCCTGCCGCCCAACTTCGAGGCGCGTCTCCGCGAGCTGAACACGACCATCCGCGACAATGCCCCGGCGAAGATCTGGAGCGAGGCGTACCCCATCGGCAACGGACGGTTCGGCGCGATGGTGTTCGGCGGCGTGCGCGAGGAACGCCTCCAGCTGAACGACGTCACGGTGTGGTCCGGCGGCAAGGACGATCCGTGGAAGAAGGACGCGTGGCAGCATCTGCCGGAAATCCGCGAGGCGATCGGGCAGAAGGACTGGCGCAAGGCGGAAGGACTGGTGAACCGCTACATGACCGAGAAGGGCGGCTATTTCCCGTCGTACCAGACGCTCGGCGACCTCAGAATCAAGTTCGACCTGCCGGAAGACGCGAAGATCGAAGATTACAGCCGCAAGCTCGATTTGAAGACCGCCGTCGAGACCGTCATATTCAAGGCGGACGGCGTCCAGCACATCCGACAGTATTTCGCGAGCCACCCGGACCAGGTCGTCGCGGCATGCTTCTCAACGTCGAAACCCGGCGCGCTTTCCTGTCGGATCACGCTCAATCGCGGCCGCTCCGCGAAGACCGTCGCCGAGGGGAAAGACACGCTGCTGATGACCGGCAACACCGATTACGACAACCGCAAGGGCAACTGCGATTACGCCGTGATGCTGAAGGTCGTCCCGGGAATCATGTACAGTAGACCGACCCCCGCGAGTAGCCACGCCCGCCCTGACGAGGACGTCTGGAACCTGAATAGCATTAACGCGAAGCTCTCCACCGAGGGCGACACCATCACGGTCACGGGCGCAACGTCGTTCACTGTATATCTGGCCGCCCACACCAGCTACAAGGCGGACTGGGATGCGAACTACCGGAACGGCGACGACCTCGTCGCAGTCGTCCGCGAGCGCATCGGAAACATCGCACCCCGGTCGATAACTGTGGTCCGCTCCCAGCCACAGTCTTTCACGCCCGTCAGCAGAACGGGTGTCTCCCGCCCGTTGTTTCCGGGAGGTATCGCGGGACGGATGGACCAATTCGACACATTCCGGCAAAAACATATCGAAGACTATCAGAAGTTCTACAGCCGCGTCAAGTTCGACTTCAGGAATCCGGTCGAGGGGCAATCGGACGAGGAGCTTGAGAAGTTCCTCAACCTCACCACCGTGGAACGCCTGAAGCGCTTCAAGGACCATCCGGAGGACACGGCGTTCGCGGCGCTCTTCGCGCAGTTCGGGCGCTACCTCATGATCGCGTCCAGCCGCGAGGACAACCCCCTGCCGTCGAACTCGCAGGGCATCTGGGGCGACGGCTACGACCTGCCGTGGAAATGCGACTACAAGAGCAACATCAACTACCAGATGAACTACTGGCCCGTGAACACCGCCAACCTCTCCGAGTGCATGACCCCCGCCGTGAACCTGAACCTCTCGCTCATCCCGTCCGGCCGCATCACGGCGAAGGAATACTTCAACGCGCCCGGCTGGACCTGCGCCTACACCACGAACGCCTGGGGCTGGACCGCGCCCGGCGGCAGCCTGCCGTGGGGGCCGTTCTTCAGCGCGGGCGGCTGGTTCTGCCAGATGATGTTCGACCACTACGCGTTCGGCGGCGACAGGGCGTACCTCGAAACAATCTACCCCGCCATGAAGGACAACTGCCGGTTCTTCCTCTCCGCGCTCGTCGAGGGGCCGGACGGCAGGCTCTCCATGAACCCGTCGAGCTCGCCCGAAAACGGATTCCGCGACGGCAATAACGGCGGCAGCGTGGCGTGGGGCGGCGAAATGGAGTCCGCCATCGTCCGCGAAGTCTTCCGCGACACGCTCTTCGCCGCGAATGTCCTCGGCGACAAGGACGAAGAATTCCTCAACCAGCTGAAGGCCGCCAATGAAAAGATACGCCCGATCGCGATCGGACGTTACGGACAAATCCAGGAATGGGGCCCGGACGTCGACAACCCGAACGACCGGCACCGCCACATCTCCCAGCTCTTCGCCCTCATGCCAGGCTCGCAGATCGACGCGCACGCGAACCTGCGGGACGCCGAAGGCGCGCGCGTGGTGCTGAACCACCGCGGCGACGAGGGGACCGGCTGGTCGAAGGCGTGGAAGATCAACCTCTGGGCGCGCCTGCTCGACGGCAACCGCGCGTACAAGCTCATCCGCGAACAGCTCACCTATGTCAGCGAGCAGTCGGTCGTGTACGGAGCGGGCGGCGTCTACGGCAGCCTGCTCGACGCGCATCCGCCGTTCCAGATCGACGGCAACTTCGGCGCGCTCTCCGGCCTCATCGAAATGCTCCTCCAGAGCCACATGTACGAGGAACGCGGCGCCGAGCGCATCTACACGCTCGACCTCCTGCCCGCCCTGCCGAAAACGCCCGGCTTCGAAACAGGTTCCGTGAAGGGACTCAAGGCGCGCGGCGGGTTCACGGTCGACATCGACTGGGAAAACGGCAAGCTCAAGCAGGCGATTGTCACCTGCACGCACGACACCCCCGGTTTCCGCGTGATTACGGGCAGCCTTCCTCCCGATGCCAGCGCACTCCTGAATCAGCCCGGCATCCACATCAGTTTGGCAGGCAGGATCAGAAATTACCTCCCCGAAGGCGGCTACAAGGCCGGGGACATCATCACGATCACCCGTTGAAGTTCATTCCCCGCTCAACAAAACTCTATCCTTCGACCGGCGGAGCGGCGTTTTCCCTTTTTTTCCTTTTGCCCGCTTGACTTTGCGGAAAATGCCTCTACATTATGATGTTGAACTTTTTCTAACCGGAGAACCCCGCCATGTTCAGATCGATATGCCTTCTTTTCGCCGTCGTCGTGGTCATCCTGTGCAGCGGCTGCCGCACTACCGTTGACAACCGCAACCGTACCGCGCAGGAGCTTTGCCGGTACATGATGCAGCAGACCGGCGGCACGTACGACGGCATGATGGCGGTCGAACCGATCCACGCGGACGAAGGGTTTGCGCTTAAGGTCGCCAACCGCCAGGTGGCGTTCTACAAGTTCGACATCAAGTACAAGAAGCCCCGTTCAAAGATCGAATACGTGGACAAGAACGGTTTCATCTACATTTACGGGTTCAAATTCTCCGCCGTCTCCCACGGCTCGTTCATCATGGTCGACTACGAGGACAACCCGCTGAAGGACAAGCTCCTCGAGGCATTCAAGAGTTTCTGACCGTCCCCGCGTAAGACTCGAGGCAGTCCCTGCCGGGGAAACAGACCGCGAGGCACACTTGCACGACAGGAAGCGGCGTTTTTCGTCAAAACCGCCGTTTTTCCTTGAATCCGGCTCGTTTCCGTGCTATATTAAATGTTGACTCTAGACTTTTCGACCCCTCCCCCGGAGACTTTCATGAGCAGCACTACAGACAACGATTCCAATTTCAAGGCCCAAAGCTATCTGCGGCTGCTGAAATACACCGTGCCCTACTGGAAACGCCTGACGTTCGGCATCCTCTGCGGCATGCTCGTGGGCGGCTCGCTGTTCTTCGCATTGCTCCTGGTGCCGCAGCTGGTCGGCCTGGTGGATTCCGGCGGCAACATCGGCGCG